>Ga0105053_10005649_pt1 | contig 17693 bp, 7 predicted proteins | sample BON01_FD_78093 | JGI IMG/M metagenome (GOLD analysis project Ga0105053, IMG submission 78093) | Freshwater microbial communities from Lake Bonney liftoff mats and glacier meltwater in Antarctica - BON-01 | ecosystem: Environmental > Aquatic > Freshwater > Ice > Glacier meltwater | place: Lake...
CCCCCCGTGGGCGCGGGCGCCCCCGGGGCCGGGCGGGGGGGGGGGGGGGGGGGGGGGGGGGGGGGGGGGGGGGGGGGGGGGGGGGGGGGGGGGGGGGGGGGGGGGGGGGGGCGCGAGCGCGCGAAAGAACGGCGAAAAAAAAAAAGCGCACGTCGCCAAAAACATGCTGCGGGCAAGCACAAAACGTGCGCCCCCACAAAGATAAAAAAACTCACCCGTCGTGGCCATGTGCCCCGCGTCGACCACCACGCCCGTCTGCCGCGCGGTCGCGAAGCTCGCCAGCAGCGCGGCCTTGGCCAGGTAGGCCGCCGGGCACTGGAGCGCCTCAAACAGCCGCTCGACGCACGCCTCGCGCGACGCCTTGGTCGCGTGCGTCGGCTCGACGACCATGAGCGCCATGTCGGCCGGGTCGGTCACGCGCAGGCGGTCCTGCAGGGCGTGGCGCCAGAGGGCCTCGGCCAGGTCCCAGTCGCGCACCTGGCCGTCGGCGTCGAAGGGCGAGGCGACCTCCATCCGGTCGCCGCGCGCGAACGAGGGGCCGTCGGCGCCGACAAACACGCCGCCGCCGCGTCCGGCGGCGGCGCCGGCGCGCGCGTCCTTCTTGACGCCGCCGCCGTCCTTTTCGCCGCCGCCGCCGTCCTCCTTGCCCGCCTCCGCGCCGTCCGCGGGCCCGGCGCCGCCCTTTTTGACGCGGCTGTCGCCGCTGGCGCCGCCGCCGCCGTCGGCCGCCGCCGCCGCGGCGACCACGCCGCACGCCGAGGGGAAGACCGCTTTTGGGCCGTCGTCGCCCGCGTACCCCGCCTTGACGCTGTGCGTGCCGACATCCAGCACGCACGCGTTGACCTCGTCTGTTTTGATTTGTGTGTTGTGTACGTTTGTCCGCTTGCGAGGCGCGCAGTGGGGGGTGAGAGGGAGACACGATTCCAGGCAGAGAGAGAGAGAGAGGCGCAGCGGCGGCGTGCGCGCGCCCGACGGACGGGCGGCGGCGGCGGTCCGTCCTCTCACCTCCTCCGTAGATGGTCGCCATCACGGCGACGGCTGCGAGTGCGCGAGGGGTTGCGCGGCCGTCTGTCTTGTCCGGCCTCTGGTGATCGCTGGCAGCGGGGCCAGAAGAGAGAGAGAGGGACGGGAACAGAGCAGACGGCGTTTTTTCTTTTTGAGCCTGCTGTCTGGGAACAAAGGGAGGGGTGGTGGAAACGGTGCGTGGCTCTGTTTTAACTGTCGGGAGTTGTGGGTGGTGTTGGGCGCGGTGTCAGCCGGATCAGTCAGCTTAATTCAGCGGCGGCGGCGGGCGACGGCGAGCCGCGCTCGCCCGGTCGCGCGATCGCTCGCCGACGAAAGTGAGCGGCGCTCGCAGCTGCCTCACCCTCCTCAATCTTCCTTTTTCTTCGAAACGCTCACTCGTAGCCCCAACCACCAAATACTAGCACCGCTCTAGCACATCAGCAACCCTCGACAGCAGCAGCACCACACTCGCCCTGTTCAAAAAAAGCTGCTGACGAGCAAAAGATCAGAAAGAGGAGCCATGGACGCGGCCGGCGGCGGAGGCTCGCTCTTGGGCAAGCTGGTGACGCCGCTGCGTGGCTTCTTCGCGATGGGCGGCGGCGCAGCAGGTGAGGGGCGACAAAAAGGGGGGCTTTCAAACGTTCTGGTTTCCATTCGACAGGACAACTCACCTCTTCTCCCTCTCCCTCATTCCTCTCCACCCACCATCAGGATCGGCACCTGCGCCTTCGCCTGACGTGCGGGGGGCCGGGCGCGCGCAGAGAGAGGCGCACCAGCAGCAACAGGTGAGGAAAGAGGGAGCAAAGACGCAGAGACGACCCCTTCACCCGCCAAATCCCCTCCAGACAGGCAATGCTCACACCATCCCTCACCCGGTCGATCAATATCCTCAAGCAGGAGCAGCAGCAGCAGCAGCAGCAGCAGCAGCAGCAGCAGCAGCAGCAGCAGCAGCAGCAGCAGCAGCAGCATCGAGCAGAGGCCAACGGCGTCGCGGCCGCCGCGCCCGCCCGCCGCGCGCCCTCGCCACCGCCGCCGCCGCCGCCGCCCGCCGCCCTCCCTGCGAGCGCCAGCGCCGGAGGGGCACAGCCGCAGCCGCAGCAGCAGCAGCCGCCGCCCGCCTGGCTCGCCCCGTCCGCGGCGCACGGCGGTCCCTCGGTCGTGCCCGAGCCGCTTGCCGCCGAGCTGCTCGCCTCGGCGCGTGGGTGGGAGCCGGCGCGCCAGGCGGCCCTCGCAAAGTTTCTGCGGCGGCCGCGGGCGGCGCTGCCGGGCCGGCGCCTCGCGCCACCCGGGGGCCTGCACCTGGCGGCGGGGCCCGGGTCGCCGCCTTGGTCGTTGATGTCGCCGCAGGCGGCGCCGCCGCGCTCGCTGCTGGAGGAGAGGCCGTCGATGGCGGCGGGCGCGCTGCCGCCCCGCGGGGCCGCAGCCGCGGGGGGAGCAGCGGCGGCGGCAGGACAGCAGCAGCAGCAGCAGCAGCAGCAGCCCTTTAACCACCGGGATCACAACACGGGCCCTCCGCCGCGTGCAACGCCGAGCCCCTCTGGCTTGGGCGGCTTCCTCGGCGGCGGCGGCGGCGGCGGCGGCGGCGGCGGCGGCGGCACGGGTGGCCGTGGCAGCCTGCCGCCGCCCGCCCTGCAGATGCGCCCCCTCTTCGGGACACCGCGCGCGCTGGCGGGCGGCAGCGCGCGCCGCGCCGACCCTGGCGCCGCGGCAGTGCCCGGGCGCTACACCCCCTACGGCCGCCCAGCCTCGCAAGGAAAGCCGGCGTCGGCCGTTGGGTTTTCGGCGGCGGCGGCGGCGGCGGCCGCGGCGGCGGGCGGCGGCGGCGGCGGCAGCCAGAGCGGCCACGGCAACGGCTTTGCCAACGGCCTCGGCGCCGCGCTCGCGCGCGCGGGAGGGCGCCAGGGCCACGCGGCGCCCAATCCGTACGCCGTGCCGCGCCCGGCGGGCAGCGCGGGCGGCGGCGGCGTGCTCGGCGGAGGAGCAGGAGGCAGCGGCGCGCCGACGCCGCGCGGCGGCGGCGGCGGCGGCGGCGGCACGTACGGCCTCCCCGCCGCCTTCCAGCAGCAGCAGCAGCAGCACCAGCGGCCGCCGTCGAGCGCCGCCGACGGCAGCGCCAGTGCCGGCCGCGGGCTGGGCGTGGCGGCCTTCACGCCCATGCGCAGCACGCCGCTGCGCCTCGGCAGCGGCAAGCGCGGCGCTCCGGACGGCGGCGGCGGCGGCGGCGGGCTCGGCGGCCTGCTGCTGCTCGAGGGCGGCGGAGGCGGAGGCGCGGGCGCGACGCCGCTGTTCGCCCCGGGCTCGGGCGCCGCGACCTTTTCCGGCGCGACCGCCGCGGCCAAGCGCCTGCGGTCGGCGCAGCAGCACCACCAGCAGCAGCAGCACCAGAGGCAGCAGCAGCAGCAGCAGCAGCAGCTTCACGCGACACACGGCGGCGGCGGCGGCGTCGGCGCCCGCGCAATGGCCGGCCTCGGCGGCCGCGCGCCCGTCCCCACCCCGCCGCCCGCCGCGGCCGAGGCGACGCCCGCGGCGCCGCGCGCCCAGCCCGAGCCGCCTCAGCAGCAGCGCACGCCCGCGGCGGAGAGCATCCTCCAGGCGCTGAGCAGCCTGCAAAAGGCGTCCGGCGGCGGAGGCGCGATCGGCGGCGGCGGCGGCGGCGTCCCGCTGCTGGGGGCGCCGCCGCCGGGCTCGGGCGGCGGCGCTGCGGCGGCGACGCCCGCCTCGGCCAACGGCTTTGGCGCCGCCGCCCCCCCCCCCCCGCTCGGCCGCCTGGAGACGCCGGGAGGACCCGCGGCCGTGCTCTTTGGCACGCCGCCCAGCGGCGGCGGCTCGTCCGCCGGCGGCCGAGGCGGCCACTTTGGCGCGTCCCCCCAGCAGCAGCAGCAGCAACGGGCGGGGGCAAGCGGCCCGGCGGCGGCGGCGGCGGCGACGCCCGCGCGGGCGCTGCGCCTGTCCGCCGTGCTGGCCGAGGCGCTCACGCCGCAGGCCGCGCCCGCCGGCGGCGAGGGCATGTTTGCGGGCGCGTCCGCGGCGCGGCGCGCGCTCCAGGACAAGCAGCAGCAGCAGCAGCGGCAGCAGGAGCAGGAAGAGGACAGGAGGCAGCAAGCGGCCGCTTCTCCCGCCGCCGCCGCCGCCGCCGCCGCCTCGCTGGCCGCAGCAGCGTCCCCGCCGCCCGCCGCGGCGGCCGCGCCCCTGTTTGCTTTCAGCCGCGCGCAGGGCCTCGCCGGCGTCCCTCCCTCCCCTCCCCCTGCCGCCTCCCCCTCCCCGACGTTTGCGTTCGCGGCCGCCACCCCCCTCTCCCCCAGCACGGGCGGCGGCTCGCCCGGCAGGGGCGGAGGAGGCGGGGCCAGCGCCGTCGCGCCCTCCTCGGCGGCCGGGCCCTCGCCCTCTTCCGCCGCGGGCCTGGCCCCCGGCGCCCCCCGTTACACCTTTGGCGGGGCCGGGCCCGGCGCCGGCGTGGCGGGCGCGGTCGCGCGACTGATGGCGTCGCTGCCGCCAGCGGACGGTGGCTCGCCCTTTGGCGGCAGCGGCAGCGGCGGCGGCGGCGGCGGCTTCGGCCGCGGCTTTGGCGCTTTGGCGCCCGCTGCTCCGGCGTTTGCCTTTTCGGCTGCCAAGCCCCTGGGTGCTCTCCCCCCCTCTGGATTTAGTTCTTCGCTGCCCGCGGTCGCCGGGTTCGTTGCCGCGGCCGCTGCCGCCCCTCCTGGCCCGCCGCCGCCGCCGCCGCCCCCGGCCTTTCTGTTTGGGGCAGCGGCAGCGCCGCCGCCGCCCCCGGCCTTTCTGTTTGGGGCAGCGGCAGCGCCGCCGCCGCCTGCGTTTGGCGCCGCGCGCCCGCCTCCCGCGAGGCCGCCGTCGCGGCCGGCGGCCCTCCCGGCGCCGCCCTCGCTGCCGCGCGCGGGCGGCCGCGCGCTCGTGGCCGAGCTGGCGGAGAAGGCGGCCAGCGTGCCGCTGCCTCCGCTCAGCAGCGAAGAGGACGAGGGCGACGGCGAGGACGAGGCGGCGCCGGCGGCGCCGGCTCTGGCAGCGCCCGCGCCCACGCCCGCGCCCGCGCCGGCCCCAGCGTTCACGCTTGCGCCCCCGTATCATGCAGCTCCCGCCCCCCCCCCAGCGATACCCACCTTTGCAGCGGCACCGGCCCCGGCAGACAAGGCCCCGGCCGCGGCGTTTTCTTTCTTCTCGGCACCACCCCCAGCTGACAAGGCATCGGCGGCGGCGGCAGCGGCGCCGGCGCCGGCGCCGGCAGCCGAGGCCGACGGTTCGCCGCCCCCGGCTGCGGCCAATGCCCCGGAGCCTGGCCCGGCGCCTCCCGCCCCATCCGGCTCCATCTTCTTCGGCGCGCCCTCCGCCGCCACCGCAGCAGCACCAGCAGCCGCGCCCGCATTCGGCGCGTTTGGGGCCCCGTCGACGGCCCCCGCGTTTGGCGGCGGCGCGTTTGGCGGCGGCGGCGGCGGCGGCTTTTTCTCGGCCGCCCCCGCTGCCGCCGCCGCGCCTCCGGCCAACGGAGACGGAGCGACCTACGGCGACCGCGAGCGCGGGGAGCAGGGCGGCCGTGCTCTCAAGCGCCGGCCGCGCGGCCTGCCGACCCAGGAGGAGGAGCAGCAGCCGGCGCGAGCAGCAGCGGCGGCAGCAGCAGCGGCGCCTGCGCCTGCGCCGGCAGCGCCGCTTGCGTTTTCCTTTGGCGCCCCGCCCGCCGCTGCCACGCCTGCTGCAGCCGCGGCCTCCCCTTCCGCCTTCTCCTTTGGTGCAGCGACTGCGGCCGCGCCGCCTGTCGCTCCCGCGCCCGCAAACGGTGCTGCTAGCAAGGAGAGCGGCGCCGCGCTCAGCCCCGCGCCGCTCTTCTCTTTTGGCGGCGCCGCGCCGGCCGCCGCCGCCGCCGCCGCTGCCCCCCCGTCTTTCGGCGCCCCCGCAATCTTTGGCGCTGGCGCCGCGGCAGGCGGGAAGGACACGCCGCCCGCCTTTTCCTTTGGCGCCGCGCCCGCCGCCGCCGCCGCCGCCGCCGCCCCCGCCGCCGCCGCCGCCGCCGCCGCCGCCGCCGCCGCCGCCGCCGCCGCCGCCCCGCGCGCGTTTGCGTTCGGCGGCGGCGCGGCCGCGGCGCCGGCCCTCGCCCCGACGGCCTCCCCCGCGGCCCCCTTCTCGTTCGGCGCCGCCCCCGCCGCCGCCGCCGCCGCCCCGCGCGACGACGCCGCCAACAACCGCGCCTTTGCCTTTGGTGCGGCGCCGGCGGCCGCGCCGACGTTTGGCGCCGCGCCCGCGGCGGCCGCCCCTCCGGCGTTCACGCTCGCCGGCGGCGCGCCGCCCCCTTCCCCGTCGCCGCCGCCGCCGGCTTTCTCGTTTGGCGCGGCACCGGCGGCTCCCGCGGCCAGGCCGTCCTCGCCCGCGCCCTTCACGTTCGGCGGTGGAGGCGGTGGAGGCGGTACTTTCGGTGTCGGCGGCGCCCCGGCGTTCGGGGCCGCGCCGCCGCCGCCGCCGCCCTTTGGCGGCGGGGCGGGGGTTTTTGGCGCGGCGCCGCCGCCCTTTGGCGCCGCCGCGCCGCAGCAGCAGCAGCAGCCGTCGCCTTTTGGCGCGCCGCCCGCCGCCCGGGGCTTTGGCGCTCCGTCGGCCTTTGTGCCGTCGGGAGGATCGCAGCCGACGTTCATGTTTGGCGGCGGCGCGGCGCAGTCGCAACAGCAGCATCAGCAGCTTCAGCAGCAGCAGCAGCAGCAGCAGCAGCCGTCGCCGTTCTTCGGCGGGGCCGCACCCCAGGCCGGCGGCCCCGCCTCGCCGTTTGGCGCGCCGCCCGGATTTGGGCAGCAGCAGCAGCAGCAGCAGCAGCCGCTGCAGCAGCAGCAGCAGCAGCAGCAGACGCCCGGCGGCGGCCCCGTGTTCACCATGGGCGGGCCCGGGGGCGCCGGCGCCGACGCGGGCGGCCCGCGCGGCGGGAGGAGGCACGTGCGCGTCAAGCGGCGCGGCTGACGAGGAGAGGGGAGGGGAAGGGATGAAGGGTGCGCCGAAAGGAGGCGGCGGCGGCCTGCTCCGCGCGCGCCTTTGGTCGTCGTTTTTCGGCAAAGCCGCGCTAGTTTTGGAGAGGTAAAATCTCTTGCTGGAAGCCCGAGACAGGCATGATTGTGCGTGCTTACAATACAGCGGGGCAGGACTACCACACACGCAGGGGACGCCGGGAGGTATTGTGCGTGGTCGCCGACGTTTTTTTTCCGGGACGCCGGCGCAAAAAATGGGTTTTTGGGGGAAGCACAGGTTTTCTTGTGGTACAAAAAATGGGTTTTTGGGGGAAGCACAGGTTTTCTTGTGGTACAAAAGGCACACAGGGAAGGGGTGATGAACACCCTCTGCGAACAAGAAGGGGTTGAGTTGTTGGTGGTGTCGGCTGCTTGCCGTCTCGTCCGGAGGACAGATTGAACGGCGGGGCGCCTCGCTCGGCGCAGGATGGCGCGCCGCGGCTCGACGAGAAAAAAAACGCCGAGAAAAAGAAAAAGTCGGATCGGCATAATCGGATCATCATAATCGGATCATCATAATCGTCTCTCCCCCCTACTCTCTCCTCAGACGCCCAGCGTGCGCTCGTAGTCCTCGATCGACTTGAACAGCTCGCTGAAGTTGCCCTTGCCGAACCCGCCGCACCCGCCCGCCTGCTCCACGCGCACCCCGGCGGCCGCAGCGGCGGCAGAAACCTCGCCGGCCTCCGCCGCCGCCGCTGCGTTGGCCGCCGCGGTCGCCGTCGCCGCCTGTGGCGCCGCCGCCGCCGCCGCCTGTGAGAGCGGCTCTCCGTCCTCGCCCACGGGCCTCATGCACCCAACGCGCTGGATGATCTCGACAAACACGGTCGGCCGGTCCCCCAGCGGTTTCGTGAAGATTTGGAGCAGCACGCCCTGGTCGTCGCGGTCGACGAGGACGCCGAGCTCCTGGCACGCGGCCAGCTCGGCGTCGGTCAGCGGGCAGGGCGGCGGCGGCGGCGGCGGCGACGCTGCGCCGCCCTCGCCCCCGCCGCGGCCGCCGTTCCCGCCGCCGCCCGCGCCGCCGCCGCCGCCGCCCCCTGCCGCCGCCGCCGCCAGCTTCTGCCGCAGGCCCTTGTAGTAGGCGTCTGACGGCCGCGGCATGAACTCGAGCCCCGCGCCCGCGCCCGACGCCGCGCGCATGGCCCGCAGCGTCGAGAAGATGTCGCGCGTCTTGAGCGCCAGGTGCTGCAGGCCGGGTCCCTCGTTCTGCTCCAGGTACGTTTGGATCTGCGACTTGCGCCGCGTCCCGAACGTCGGCTCGTTCACCGGCAGGAGGACGTTCTCGCCGTCGTTTGCGAGCACGACCGAATTCAGGCCGCTGTCAACCGTGCCCACGTCCTCGGCGCTAAACTCGGCAAACTCGTGGAAGCCGGTGAAGCGCGCGATGTAGCGCTGGGCCGCCGCGAGGTCGGGGACGTTGCCGACGGCGTGGTCGAGGCGCTCGATGCCATAGTCGAGCACGGCGGGCGCGTCGCAGGCGGCGACGGGCTGCCAGCCCGCGAGGAAGACGGGCGGCGGCGGCGGCGGCGGCGCGAGCAGCGACGAGGACGACAAAGCGGGGCCGCTCTTGTTGTCGCCGTTGCTGTCGCCCGCGCCTGTGCCCGCCGACACGAAGCGCAGGACCACGTCGCCGTAGAGCACGACCTCGGCGATGGTCTGGAGGGGCGCAGGCGGGGGGCTGTCCTTGCCCTTGCCGCCGTCGCCGGAAGGCGGCGCAAAGAGGGGCGTCGGCGGCAGGACGGCGATGGCGCCGCCCACGACGCTCGCCGCAAACGCGGCCGCCGCGTCGTCCACCTCCACCCCGAGCGCCCGCACGGCCATGCCGTGGGCGGCGACAAAGTCGAGCGCGGCTTGCTGGCTGTAGTGCGGCAGCGGCACGCAAGGGGGCGGGGCCGAGGCCGCGGCCAGGGCCGACGGGCCGCCGCCGGCCGCCCCGGCGCCGCCCGCCCTCGCCGCCGCCTCCGCCGCGAGCGCGGCCGCGCGGCGCGAGTAGGGCGCCGTGAAGGCGAGCACCAGCTCGCCCGACCGCAGGGCGTACGAAGCGAACACGGCGTTGCCCGTGGACTGGTCGCTCTTGGCCGCGAGCGTCATGCCCAGGCCCGCGCTGAAGCGGCGCGCGGCGGTGGTGGCGTCGGCCGTCCAAAACTCGACGTGGTGGAAGCGGCGGCACGCGAAGCGGTCGGTGCGCGGATTGTGGCGCCGGAAGGACGGCGGCGGCGGCGGCGGCTTTGCACTTTGAGGGTCGGCGGCGCTCGCGGGCGCGGCCGCGTCGCCGAGCGGCGCCATGCTCCGACGGGGCGCGGGAGTGGATAGGGAGTTGCAGAAATCAAGAGAGGGGACGTCTCCCTGTCTCCACGGTCTTGCGGGTTTCGGGCGAATCGCCGCTCCGTGTGGCAGCCGCACGAATGCGGGGGATGGTGCACGGGGCAAGGTGGGGGTACAGGGCCGCGCCTCGCTGGACTTTGGTCGGTCCTTGCGGAGCGGAGAGAGAGAGAGAGAACGAGGAAGAGAGCCTCTCACTTTTTTTGTGACGTTTGTGGCGCTTGTTTTGTGATGGCCGCGCGTGCGTGCTGCTGCGTGCTGCAGATGACTCCGCTTGGTGGTGACGAGGGGGAGGGAGATCGTGTGGGAGATGGCAGCTGTGCAACCGAGGGAGGGGGCGCGTGTACATCGACGGGGGACGAAGGCGACGACCACGATTGGGACGACGACGGCGCGCGACGCGCGTTTTTGGAAGACCGCTTGACGCCAGATCAGCAAAATCCTTGTTATACTGGATCCGTTCATGTCTGTTATGGGTCTGTTTGCTCACTGGGAGTGTCCGTCTCAGATGTTTAATAGGGTGTTCTACAGGTCCGCAAACCGGTCCTGCTTGGCCAGCTCGCGCACGTCGAGCGTGTTGGTCGGACGCGCCGCCGCGCGCCCGCCTCCCCCGCCTTCCCCCTTGCGCCCCCCTTTGCCCTGCTTGGCCTGGCGCGCCCGCCGCGCCTCGGCCACGGCCGCCGCCACGCCGGCCGCCCCCCCCACGACGCCGACCGGCAGCCTCGAGACGCCTCCCTCGGTGCGCAGCGCCCTCTCCCACTCGCGCGCGTGGTGCAGGTACAGGTACAGCGCCGCGCGCGCGTCGTCCACGGGCGTGTGCTCGCCCGACTGGATGTCCAGCCCGAGCTCCTGCGCGGCCAGCACGCGCAGCGCCTTGGGCCGCCGCTTGCCGCGCGCGATGTCGGCGGCGGCCGCCCCCGCGCCCATGCCCTCGGGCGCCCGCGCCGCGCGCCGCATGAGGGGCGGGTACCGCGCCGTGTCGCGCGTCAGGCGCCTCGGGTGCGACAGCAGCAGCGCGCGCAGGTCGCCGCCGATCGAGTGGCCCACCAGCACGCGCCCGGCCACCAGCGCGGCCACGCGCCGCTGCACCTCCTCGAGCTGCGGCGCGCCGGCCAGGTCGGCGGGCCGCACGCCCGAGACCCACGTGCGGTGGTCTGTCACGCGCTCGCGCGGCGCCACGTGCGTGTCGAGGACGACCTGCCCGCGGGCGTTGACGAGGCAGACGCGGGCGAGGGCGCTGCGCTTGCCGTCCGGGCCGACGCCGACCATCTCGCAGTCGATGGCGAGGACGGGCGTGGGCGGGGCGTTGGTGGCGTCGCCATCGGCGTCGGCGGCGTCGGCGGGGGTGGTGGTGGTGGTGGTGGTGGCGGCCGCCGTTGCGGCCGCCGTGACGAGTAAGCCCCCGCCCGCTGCTGTTGACGATGCCGTTGCCGCCGTCGCCGCCGCCCTGGCTGCCGCTCCTCGTGCCACCGTCGCCCCCAGCGCCGCCGCCGCCGCCGCGCCCGTGGCGATCGGCTCCGCGAGCGGCGGCGCGGCCGCCCCTGCCGGCGCGAGCGCCGCGATCGGCCGCAGCGCCTTTTTTCCGCCGCCGACGCCGCCGGCCTTTGCCGCCTGCTGCTGCTGCTGCTGCTGCTGCTGCTGGTTCAGCTGCGCGAGCGTCGGCCGCCGGGGCTGCTGGCCGGGGTGCGGGTGGCGCGGCCGCGGCTGGCCGCCCTCGGCGGGCGCCTCGGCCGCCATTTTGGCGCGCAGCTGCGCCCAGTTGCTGCCGAGCGCGGCTGCGGCCGACCCCCCGCCGCCCCTGGGCAGCGGCGGCAACAGCGGGGCGGGCCGGTGCTTGTTCAGCCTCGCCGCCTTGCTCTTGTGCTTCTTCGACGGCGGCTGCTGCGGTTGCTGCTGCTGCTGCCCTCGCTGCTGCTGCTGCTGCTGCTGCTGCTGATGCTGCGGCTGCTGCTGCCGCTGGTGCTGCTGCGGCTGCTGCCCTTGCTGTTGCGGAGCGGCGGCAGAGGCCGTGCGGCCCACGGGCTGCTGCGGCGGCTGCTGCTGCCCGGCCCGGTGGTTCTCACGCGGCTTGTTGCGGTCCGGGCGCTGGCGCTGGCGCTCGTCGAGGACGTGGCGGCCGAGGGCCGGCGCGGCCGCCGCCGCCGCCGCCGCCTCCTCCCCGTCGGACCCCTCTCTCCGGCGCTTGGCCGGCGCCCCGTCCTCGCGGTGCTGGTGGCTGCTCCTGGCCATGGCCGCCTGTCTATTACTTCTCAGGGGCGGACGAAAGAATGGTCCTGCCTACGCGAGCGGGTGCCGGTGCTGCGGCTGCCACTGCTGCTGCTGCTGCCGCCGCGCCTCGTCCTCCTCCTTGCGCAGGTCCGCCTCGGCGCGGCGCGTCTCCTCGGCGACGCGCTTGGCAGCGGCGTCCCTGTCCGGCGCGCGCAGGAAGATGGCGCCGCCGAAGCGCTGGTAGACGGCCTGTTGTTTTTTCGTGAACAGAATGGGGGTGGGGAGTAAAGTGGGCGCCGGATGGGCGGCGTCGTTTTGCGCGGCGGCGGCGGCGGCGGCGGCGTCTCCCGAGTCGCTTGTCGACGCAGGTGAGCGTCGGCACTCACCCGCTCGGGCTTGAGGCTCCTAAGCTCGGCGGCGGCGACCTGCAGCGCCTGGATCTACGCTTGTGTATTGATCGATGTAGTGGTTGGGCGGCGAGAGGAGTGAGCAAAGAGAGAGGCGCGGCGTGTCGATGGAGAAAAGAAGAGTCGGCGCAGACGAGGGCGGATTCGGCGCGCGCTTGCGCACCTTGGCCTGCAGCTGCTTGGCGCGCGCGCTGGGTGGAGCTTCCGACTGCTGCTCCGAATTGGGCGCGGACATGTGGTGGCGGTGGTGGGGCTCCGGCTCCTCCTCTCGCGGAAGGAGGGAAAGGTCGGTCAGATGAACGCTTCGAGTGCGCCTGCGTTTTTATGAGTGCGCGTGATGGTGTTGATGGGCGAGCTGGCTGATGTTTGACAGTGTGGTGATGATGATTGTGCGCTGCGACAGTGCTGACACGTCCTTTTCGTCATTGCGGCGGCGGCGGCGGCGGCATCGGCCGCGGCAGAGGCGGCGCGCCCGCCGGCAACGGCATCGACATCGGCGGCGGCGGCGGCATGCCCGGAGGAAAGGCAGTGTAGCCCCCGCCTCCCCCTCCCCCTCCCCCTCCCCCTCCATACATCAACATCGGCGGCGGCGGCTGCTGCATCATGTACTGCTGCTGCTGCATCATGTACGGCGGCGGCTGCGGCGGCTGCGGCGCCTGGTGCTGGTACTGCATCATCATCGGCGGAGGCGGCTGCGGCATCCCCGCCCCGTTGGCCGCGCCGTGTGCCCCGCCGTTTGCGCCCGGCGGCCCGTCCGCGAAGCGCGTGTGCGGCGCCGGCAGCAGCCCGCCCCCGGCCGCCCCCCTCCCCCCGCCGCCCCGCTGCGCCTCCGCCTGCGCCCGCGCCCGCCGCTGCGCCGCGATCAGCCGCTCCGCGGGCGTCCCGTGCCGCTCGCCCGACTTGCTGTCCTTGCGAAAGGCGTATGTCGCGACCACCGCGCGGCCGAAGAAAAACTGTCCGTGCATGGCCTCGGCGGCGGCGTCGGCGGCCTCGAAGCAGTCGAACGCCACGAAGCCGAACCCCTTGCTGAGGCCCGTGTCGGGGTCGCGCACGACGCGCGGGGTCGCGATCACGGCGCCGAAGGCGGAGAAGGTGTCGTAGAGGGCCTTCTCGTCCACGTCGGGCGCGAGGCCGCCGACGAATAGGTTGGCGCCGACGTCGCGCTCCGACCCGCCACCCGCGCCGCCCGGCCCCGCCGCGCCCGGCGCCCCGCCGCCGCCGTCCCAGCCGGCCGAGCGGGTGACGCGCAGCGGCTTGCCGTGCAGGCGGACCATGTTGAGCACGCGCGTCGCGTACTCGGCGTCCTCGGCGCCGCTGCCCGCGCCGCCGCCGCCGACGCCGCCGCCGCCGCCGGCCGCCCCTGCTCCGCGGAACTCGACGAATCCGTAGCCTTGGTGGCCGCCCGTCACGCGGTCCTTGGGCAGGTAGACGGAGGCGACGGGGCCGGCCTGGACGAAGAGCTCCCAGAGGAGCTCCTCGGTGACCTGTTTTTGGGGTTTTTTTTGTTTGTGTTGACCCCCAGCGGGGCGGGGGGGGGGGGTTGAGCGGGGGGGGGGGGGGGCAAAGGGAGGGCGGGCGCGAGCGGGGCTTGGGGGTTCCCTCGCCGCGGGCCATGCCGCCGGGCTTTGTTTTGCGCGCTCAATCTTCCACGGCAAAAATTATGCCTCACCTGCGTGTCCAGGTTGCCCACGTAGCAGGTGGCTTCCTGGTTGCGCTCCTCCGCGTGCGCGCCGATCAGGCTGGCGCCCGCGCCCGCCGTGATGCGGCCGCCAGCCGCCGACATTGGGCCCCCCTCCCCCCCGCGCCTCGCTCGCCGGCGACGGACGGACGGGCGCCGAGCGGCAGGCGGGCGGCGACGGACGACGGACGACCGGGCGGCAAGGGCAGAGGGCTCGCGCTGCACACGAGAGAGGCGGGCGCGGCGAGCGTTGGGACGCGGCGGGGGCTCGGACTGGTGGCGGCGGGCGCGAAGCAGGGAGCGTTCCTCGGGCGGCGGGTGGAGGAAGACGATGGGAGGTGGGCGTGGTTGCGCGCGCGTGAGAGAGAGAGAGACGAGGAAACAGAATTGGGCGGGCGCGGCGGGCGTGATTGGTCTGTGTGGATGCGATCGCATGGTTGACAAAGGGCGTGTGGGACAACTCGAACGGGGCAAAAGCGGCGGCGGCGCGTGCGCGCGAACGACGGCAGCTTGGCGCGTGCGAGCGACAGCGGCGCGCGTCCGTTGCCGCTGCCCGCCCTGTAGGGCGACCTTCACACCAATTGCCACCAACAACAACAACGCGAGCAGGCTCACATCAACAATGGCGCACCTCGTCCAGCACCGGGCAGGAGGAGCAAGCGCGGCGACGGCGCGGATCTCCTCGTCCAAGCTCTCTCCCCGACACCACCTGCCTCCCTCCGCCGTGGCAGTCCCGAGCAACCCGCGCTCGATGATGGCGCGCGCGGCGGCCCTGCCCATCTCGGTCGCTCCCGCCCGCCCGAGCGCCGCATCCCCCTCGTGCCCTCGGCCCTCTGCCGTGTGCGCCGCCGCCGCCGCCGCCGCCGCCCCCGTCCCGGCCGACGCCGCCGTCCCGTCCGCCCTGGGCGCCGTCCCGCTCGCCGCGCCCGGCAAAACCACCCTCGCCTTTGTGGGCATCGGCATCATGGGCCACGCCATGGCCGCCAACCTCTTGAAAGCCGGCTACGACGTCGTCGTGTGGAACCGCTCGCCCGAGCGCTGCCAACCTCTAGTAGACGCGGGCGCGCGCCTGGCCGCCACGCCGGCCGACGCCGCCCGCACCGCCTCTATTGTCTTTGGCATGCTCGCCGACCCGCCCGCCGCCCTGGCCGTCGCCACGGGGCCCGAGGGGGTCGCCGCGGGCATGTCCCCGGGAAAGGGTTACGTCGACGCGTCCACGGTGGACGCGGCGACCAGCGCCGCCGTCGCCGCCGCCGTCCGCGCCGCCGGCGGTCTCTTCCTCGAGGCGCCGGTCAGCGGCAGCAAGGGGCCCGCCGAGCAGGGGCAGCTCGTCTTTTTGACGGCCGGCGACGCCGCCCTCTTTGCCGCCAGCGCCCCGGCCCTGGAGGTCATGGGCAAGGCGAGCCTCTACCTGGGCGGCGCCGCGGACGGGGCCGTCGGCGCCGGCGCGGCCATGAAACTGGTCGTCAACCAGATCATGGGAACGACGATGGCCGCGCTTGCCGAGGGATTGGCGCTGGCGTCGGCTTGCGGCCTGGCGCAGGGCGATGTTCTGCGGGTGGCGTCGCTCGGCGCGGTCGCCTGCCCCATGTTTGCGCTGAAGGGTCCGGCGATGGCCGAGCGGCGGTACGCGCCGGCGGCTTTCCCGCTCAAGCACCAGCTCAAGGACCTAAGGCTGTCGCTCGAGCAGGGGGCGGCGCTGGGTCTTGGGGGGGCGGGCGGCGGCGGGCAGGGCGTGGCCGAGGCGGCGCTCGCGGCGTTTGCGCGCGCCGAAGAGCTTGGGCGCGGCGACGACGACTTTAGCGCGGTGCTCGAGGCGGTGCTGCTCCATCAGCAGGGTGCGGAGTGAGGGGTGGCTTTTGAACTTCAACAAAGAACAGCCTGCTTCAGTTTTACGAACACAATCGTTTTCGTTCCGTTTTCCGTTGCTTGCCGCGCGCGCTTCGTCCGTCCTGTTGCCGACGGCGCGCGCCGACGGCCGTCCAAAGGAGCCGTCTCCCTCCGTCTTCTCTCCACAAATGCACGAGCAAATTCAAATCGAACGCGACCGCCACCCATTCCACGCCGTCGATTGCCCGATCACACGCACCGCGCGCGCGGCGCAACAACACAAGAAAGAGGGAGAACCGCGTTTGAGAGGTCGCGGCGTCGACCCTCCCTCCCTCCTCGTCCTCTGCTCGCGCCCGCCTCGGAACCAATGCAGCAGCTCGCCGGGCGCCAGCGCGCGGCCTCGGCCGCGCGCTCGGGCACCACGGCGACCCCCGCGCCGCACCCCCTGGTGCGCGCGCGCGTCCCCAACTCGCTGGTCCCCTCTGCCTCCTCCTCCTTCGCTTTGCCCGCCCGCCGCCGCGCCCGCGCGCTCTGCGCCCGCGCCTCGGGCAACGGCAACGGCAGCAGCAGCAGCAGCCCTTCGTCCGACGACCCGCCCATCGTCGCCAAGCCCCCGCTCGCCGACCCCCCGCGCCCGCCCTACGTGCCCAACCGCATCGACGACCCGAACTACGTGCGCATCTTCGACACCACCCTCCGCGACGGCGAGCAGTCCCCCGGCGCCACCCTCACCAGCAAGGAGAAGCTCGACATCGCGCGCCAGCTCGCCAAGCTCGGCGTCGACATCATCGAGGCCGGGTTCCCCGTCGCCAGCCCCGACGACTTTGAGGCCGTCCGCCGCATCGCAATAGAGGTCGGCAACGACGTCAACCCCGAGACCGGCTACGTCCCGGTGATCTGCGGCCTGTCGCGCACCAAGCCCGCCGACCTGGAGCGCGCGTGGGACGCGGTGCGCCACGCGCGCAGGCCGCGGGTGCACACGTTCATCGCGACCAGCCGCATCCACATGGAGCACAAGCTGCGGATGAGCGAGGACCAGGTGGTCGAGGCCGCCGTGGCCGCCGTGCTGCACCTGAAAAAGTTGGGGTGCGACGACATCGAGTTCTCGCCCGAGGACGCGGGGCGGAGCGAGCCGGAGTTTCTGTACCGCATCCTGGGCGAGGTGATCAAGGTGAGGATTGAGGATTGGAGGAGGGCGGTGCTTTGGTGTTGTTGTTGTTGTTTTATTCGTCGAGGGACGAGAGCGCGCGTTTGCAGGCAACAGACCCTCCAAAAAAGGCGCTCGCTCGCGCGCTTTGCCACGCTCGCTCACGCGCTGGCCACTAAATCACGACTGAACAACAAATGAACAAACACAACACCACCCCTAACAAAACAAAACTAAACAGGCGGGCGCCACCACGCTAAACATCCCCGACACCACCGGGTGGAACCTGCCGCACGAGTTCGGCGGCCTGATCGCCGCCATCCGCCGCAACACCCCGGGCGCCGACACCGTGGTGCTGTCCACCCACTGCCAGAACGACCTGGGCCTGGCCACGGCCAACAGCCTGGCGGGCGCGATGGCCGGCGCGCGGCAGATCGAGTGCACGATCAACGGCATCGGCGAGCGCGCGGGCAACGCCAGCCTCGAGGAGGTCGTCATGGCGGTCGCCCTGCGCGGGGAGGGGCAGATGGGGGGCCTGCGGACAGGGGTGCGCCCCGTTCACATCTGGGCCACGAGCCGCATGGTCTCGGACTACAGCGGCATGCTCGTGCAGCCGCACAAGGCCGTCGTCGGCGCCAACGCCTTTTCGCACGAGAGCGGCATCCACCAGGACGGCATGCTCAAGTCGCGCGAGACGTACGAGATCATGTCGCCCGAGACCATCGGCCTCCCGCGCGCGGACGGCGACGTGGGCGTGGTCTTGGGCAAGCACAGCGGGCGCAACGCCCTGGGCACGCGCCTGCGCCAGCTCGGGTTTGACCTGCCGCCGCCGCAGCTCGACGACGTCTTTCGGCGCTTCAAGAGCGTCGCCGACCGCAAAAAGTCGGGCATGCTGGACGAGGACCTGCTCGCGCTCGTGCAGGATGAGGTGCACCAGCCGGCGGCCATCTGGGAGCTCAGGGCGGTGCAGGTGAGGCCGTGGAGAGAGAGGGGCCGGGGGGGGGGGGGGGGGGGGGGGGGGGGGAGGGGGGGGGGGGGGGCCCTTGGTCCCGTTTTCCTCGCCGGCCCGCCCCCCCTTGCTCCCCTCCCCCTGTCCCCCCCCCCCTCCC
>Ga0105053_10005650_pt1 | contig 17693 bp, 11 predicted proteins | sample BON01_FD_78093 | JGI IMG/M metagenome (GOLD analysis project Ga0105053, IMG submission 78093) | Freshwater microbial communities from Lake Bonney liftoff mats and glacier meltwater in Antarctica - BON-01 | ecosystem: Environmental > Aquatic > Freshwater > Ice > Glacier meltwater | place: Lake...
CTGATTACTATCGGAATATACGCAAATAAATACACATAAACAAGTGCAATTAACTGACTATTTGTGAATTACGAAATCTTTGACTCACATTTAAACTCAGCTTTTTTAATGCGTTTGCCCTGGATTTGGATATAAGTCACGCCAAGTCAATCACCCGCACTGTATATTAAAGATGACCAGAGATTTCTATTTTGAATTAGTGGAAATAAATAATTTTAATTCGTCCAGATTATTTGCTGAGTACAACTCTCTATTTATAATCTCCTCATTTTCATCAAAATACAACCTGAGTATATTAGTCCAAGGCATTAATACTTGTTCAATTTCTTCTAATTGAGTTTTGAATATGGAACATTTCCCTTTCAAATGTGTCTCACTTGAATCATTTTTTGAGATAAAGGAAATTTGTATTTTATCATTATTGCATAACCAATCATTTTGTAAATAAGAATCCAAATCTTTCACACAAGAAATACATGCCTTCTCTTCATTTATTAGAATGACTGTTTTGCCAGCTAAACTCTTCAACCCAGAACATTTCTTAAGGTATTCATTTAAGCTAAGGTTATTTCTATCTGATGGTATGCTTCTTAAATCTGTTAACGATTTTTGAAATGAATGGTGTTGTTGCTCCTCTTTATACTTGAACAAATCCAAGACAATTTTACCTCTTGATTTACTTTCTTTTAGATTATACAAAATTACCCCACTAACTAAGGGGATTAAAACGTGATCTGTATATCCACTCGGAATCAGAGCTATATAGTTTACAGAGTAATTCTCAGAAAAAGGAAAAATTTGAAGCAGATGTAGAGGATAATTTGATTCGAATATATTTCCCTTTTCAATCGGGAGTCTATTCAATCTTATGATTGAACTTGAGTCTTTATTAAGTGCAAACTTCCCGTATTTAAATAAATCTTGTGAATCAAAAGCCTTATGATTTATACCCGCTTTCTTTGATGCCGAAATAACATTTTCTACAGGCAAGGGATTTCCAATTATCATCATTTTATCCAACCCTTTAAGGTCTTCCCCAAATATTCGATAATCATAAGCATATCCATAATACAGTTTGTCATTTTTAATAAACCCACCATTTACTAGTGAAAATGACTCAGGAACGGACCTTAACGTATTCACTATAGAATCTGTGATGATAGTGGATTTAAGGCCTTTACTCAAAATTCCACTATTAGAAAAATTAATCCCATAAATGAATGAAGGATTAGAAGAGCCTATCCAATTCATTGAATCCGTTAAAAAAGGAACAAAGGAGGTATATGCCACTCTTTCATGAACTAACAATGGAAAGTAATAGGGCATTGAGTATACTGAATGTAGCCTTTTAAGCTCCGGATTGCTGCTTGATGTAATTGGAAGTCCTTTAAAGTCAACAGTATAAATAATTTTTTCTTTGTAAACTTTTAGAAAAGCCACATTGTGATTATCCTTTACGGATGAGGGAAGAAAACTTATTATTAGGCTATCGTTTCCAATAAATGCGTAGTCCGATAAATATTGATGCTTATAAATATTACAGTCATAACTCTTAATCAGTTCGACTTTCGGTTGTATTTCCCAAATTTGGATATGCTGACTCTTCACCTCGATAAGGCTAATCATAAGTCTATTTAAATCAGTGCTAAACAGCTTTACTTTGTCTAAATATGGGCTATTGCCAAATTCCACTTGATTATATTTATTGATGGAAACCATTTTATAACTCGAGTCCACCTGTTCCTTTTGCGAGATACATGAGGCTAAAAATAATGATGCCAATACTAGCAGGATATGTACTTTAATTTACTCAATATAGTTTAAAAATAAGTGGGCCTAATAAAGTTGGCCCACAGTTTAATTTTAGTCTTAGCTCAAATCAATTATTGAGCACAACAAAGTCACAACATTCATCATCCGACATATCGCTATTCGGGTTTGAACACTCATTACCACTACTAGAGCAAACAGTTTGTCCGTTAGATAGACCCCACGCTTTATATTCGCACTTGTCAGCAGCAGTAGATAAGGCCGGATTTAAATCATCATAAGCATACACAGCATAATAATACCCTTCAACCAGTAAATAAAAGTATTTTCTTGCATCCCAACCAGTGTAATCAGGTGGAACGGTGTAGCCTGGGATTGATAAAACAAGTGTTCCACCCATGTCATTTAAAATAGAAGCTTCAATTTCCGTCAAAGTCATCCTGCTTGAGCTGGACTTAATTTCTTTGATTTGAGATGAGTCATCCAAATTTTCTTTCTCTGTTTTTGAGCAACTACTCGAGAAAAGCAAGGTTACTAGAGAAATTGATAAAATTGAAATTTGTTTAATTTTTATAACGTTTTTATTTTATGTTTTAATACTTGCAATTAATATAAACACATTTAATTACACAAATTATTCCGTACGATACTCATTAACTTTTTGAAAAAAAGGGGTTTTGGGGAAGGGGTTTTGGGTTACAGGTTAGGGCAAAAACGTGGTAGGTGTGCGATTTATTGCGTACTGAAACACTTTACCCAACGAAACAATTATTCCATACCCAAACCCCTATGCCCTCTTCTCACAAATTACTACCTTCGAATAGCAGCGAGTAAGCATGAACCATGAGCAGAAAGGAAATCATCCTTAAAATCAGCAATAATAGATTCAACTTGAATCCGCGTTTGTCGATCTCCTTGGCTCAAACGAATATTCCTGAGGAGTCGCTTTCCTTTCGAACGAGCAAAGAATTCTATTGGCTTTTAGAAATGCTTCGTTATGATGGACCAACAGAACTATTGCATGTGCGGGTATTGGACTACGACTATGCCGATACTCTTCCCTTCTTGCGCCAAGAACCTAAAAAACCAGTGGCCCAAATGCATTTTGAATCCCTCGATTGGGAGAAGCTGGAGATTCAGCTTTCCACGTATCAAAAACGAAAACTCGGCGACCTACTAGTAAACGTAGATGCTCCTTCTAAACCGGACGAGGCAGATTATATCATACCTAAATCCATTTCTTATAAGCTCCCCATAATAGCAGAAGCGCCAATTGAACAGCCGAGGAGGAATACACCTGAAAGGCCCAATACTGAAAACAAGCAAATCCTTAAAGACATACTCAAAATCCCCTTTGAAGAGCTGAAGTTTAAGCTGGGATATATTGCCTTTCGGCGATTTATTCCGGCCTTTGAGGTAGATATTGATTTTAAAATTACCAATGAACACCTGCTCGCTGAGTTTGAGCCCATCAAATTCTGGTTTGCCAAAAAGCTCAAAACAAAGACCATTAACGTAAGCATTCGTATTGAGGTGGATGAAGATGGTGTGCTTGAAAGTTATGCCAAATCCGCTCAGATCGATCAAATTACTCCCGACTTTATCGAGGGTGTAAAATACCAGCGCACTGCCGCCCTTTTAAAAACCCCGAAGATATCCGATATTAACAAAGCGCTTTTTAGCTCGGAAGATATTTTTGACCAGCTCGATACCAAAGACCAAGAAGGCAATGCCTTTCAACAATCGGAGATGGATATTTTAGGTCATTTTCTGGCCGAAGCCAATATCCGCAACAAGCAGCAACTGCAATACTTAGCCGGCAATAAACAAAGCGAGAATCATCCTTTACGGTATACATTGGCCCCCCATTTTGGTTTCCTCTTTTTGATTGAAGGCGAAGAAAACAACCATTTTGTCTGGGAACTTTTAAACTCCCATGCCACCTATATCTGGAGCATTGAAAAAGGAGAACAAGCCATCCATTTACAGTTCAAACGCATCGAAGCCACCATCAATTCTATACGCAATAGCGGCCGCGGACAATACAAACAAGCCTACCATAGCAGCCATATCGATGAAGACTTGGTCTTTCGCGTCCTCAACCATGAGTCCATCCACTCCAATTTCAGCGATGCCTTTTTGAAATGGAAGCATCGTTTGAATGAACACCTTACTTGAAAGGGGTTTTGGGGAAGGGGTTTCGGGTTAGGGCAAAAACGTGGTAGGTGAACGAATTATCGCGTGGTGAATATTCTGGGAAAAAGCTCAAGCGATGCAACGCTTAAGTCATTTTAATTGACACGCAATTGTGATGCTGACCGTAAATGTGGGTTAGTTGCTTTGGCAAAGTGGTGGAAGCTTAGGGGTTTTACACCCTATAGTTTACATCCTATAGTTTACATCCTTTGCGTGGGCTGCCTGCCGCACCATGACTGATTGAAAGAGGACTATGAACCATAGTGATGTGCACGCAGGCGAAGAAATGCTTGCTTTGTTAATAATTGCTGCAACGCATTGCTAATGCGCTCGGCCTTTCTATCGCTGAACTCTTTGCCACTACCGATCAAATCAAGGAAGTAAACGCACACGATAAATCCGTAATGGAAAAAGTTGCCCTCACCGAAAGCCTCGCCGAGGATGAAAAAAATACCCTCTACTCCATGCCCTCCGCCCTCTGCCCCATGCCCTCTGCCCCATGCCCTCTGCCCTCTGCCCCATGCCCTCCGCCCTCTGCCCCATGCCCTCTGCCCTCTGCCCTCTGCCCCCTGCCCTCTGCCCCATGCCCTCTGCCCCATGCCCTCTGCCCTCCGCCCTCCGCCCTCTGCCCTCTGCCCTCTGCCCCATGCCCTCCGCCCTCTGCCCTCTGCCCTCCGCCCCATGCCCTCTGCCCTCCGCCCTCTGCCCCATGCCCTCTGCCCTCTGCCCCTCTAATTAACGGAGCCTGAATCCTAGCGTTGTATTTACATTTGATATACAAACCGTCAACCAATTTCAGGCTAACACACACTGAAAACTTCAACCACCTTGCATGATCTCACTAAGTTATTCCATCTTTTTCAATAAATAAGGACGCATCACCAAGGCCAAGAAAATCAAAATGACCAAGGCCAATAAGGCAAATGGGCTTTTCTCAAATTGTTCCTTAGCCGCCAAAACGATTGCTGCCAAGCAGGCAAGGGCTCCTATCAATGGCAACCATCTATACCTGATCTTCTGCTTGAAAGCGATAAAGTTTACGGTTCCAAAGGTGATGAGAAAAATCAGACTAGCTGCATCAACCAAGGCTCCCAATGATCCAATGGCGGAGAGTACTGCTGCGACTGCCGATATGATGAGGATGGAATAAACGGGGACTTTTGCATGATTCTCCTTTAAAAAAAGCTGCGGTAAATCCCTCTTTCTGGCCACGGTTTCGGTAAGTCGTGCGGTAGAAAAAAGGGTGGCATTGATGGCTGAACCGGTTGAAAAGGCCGCGGCTATGGTTATCAAGATTAGTCCGGGCATTCCAAAGGCTTTTTGTCCGGCGATGGATAAGGCTACTTCCTTCTTCGCAATCAGGGTATCGGCCCCAACCAACATGGTAGCTCCCAAAGCAACCAAGATATAGATGATGATTACTGCAATAACTGCCGACATGGTTGCGCGTTGCAGGTTTCGTCGTGGGTTTTCGATGTCTTCATAATCATACGAAAGCAGTTGAAATCCTTCATAGGCCATAAAAATAGTGGCGGCACCAAGAATGGCTGCATCCCATGATTTGACTTCAATACCGGCCGTGAGTTGTTCGGGATTCCATTGATAGAGACCAAATACGGATAAGCCCAAAAGCACAAAGAGCTTTCCCCAAACGGTGATAATCTCCACCATGGAGGAATCTTTTACTCCGCGCAGATTAATGGCTGCAAAGAGTGCCACAATAGAAAACGCCAATACCCGAGGAAACCAAGCGCCCCAATTCAAGACATGCGCCACATAATGGCCAAAGGTGAAGGCATATACCGAGATGGTCAGGGTATAGCCGATGATCAATACCCACGACAAGCTGCCCGCTAAGCCTTCATGATTGATTTCATTCAAAAAGGTGAAGGAGCCCCCACTCTTTTCATACTTCATAGAAAGCCGACTATAGCTATAGGCAGAAATCAGGGCGATGAGTCCGGCAATAACAAAGCTCAACCACGCCCATTCACCGGCAGTGCTGATGATGACACCCAGAACGGAGAAAATACCGCCACCAACCATACCGCCAACGGCCATCGACCAGGTGGCATTAAAACCCATTTTCTTTGATTCTGACATAGAACGGAGAAGTTAGAAATTTTGGATGGATACCCAAGCTAGTGGATTCTTTTAAGCTGTTCGCGCTTTTAAGGAACTAGATATTAGTGACCCATACCCCCCCTATTCAAAAGGTATCCGTGAAGCGATACTTCGGCCTAAAGTGATTTCATCGGCGTATTCGAGTTCCCCACCAATAGCAATGCCGCGTGAGAGACTGCTTACTCTGGTGCCCAAGTTTTTAAAGCGACGGGATAGATAGAATCCGGTGGTATCTCCTTCCATGGTAGCACTCAAAGCGATAATTACCTCGCTTACTTCGTTCTTTTTTATGCGTTCTTCGATGCTGCTAATGTTCAAATCCTCGGGACCAATGCCATCCATAGGACTAATTAAGCCGCCAAGAATATGATATAATCCGCGGTATTGTGACGTGTTTTCAATGGCCATTACATCGCGTAAATCTTCTACCAAGCAGAGTATGGTTTTGTCTCGACGTTGGTCTTTGCAGATATTACAAATTTCCTCGTCCGACACATTGCCACATTCCTGACAGGTTTTAAGCTGTTCCTTTATAGCGATGATGGAGCCTGAAAGCCCACGAATATCCTCCTCATTTTGCTTGATTAAATGCAAGACCATACGTAAGGCAGTCTTCTTCCCAATCCCTGGGAAGCGGGAAAACTCGTTTACAGCCTGTTCAATAATGCGGGAGGAGAATTCCATTGCACGAAAATAAGGAAAAGGTTTAGGCTAAGGTTAAGGATGATAATAAGAAAAAAAAGACGCCTCAACCTTCTACGTTTGCCAAAGCTTTTTTCAAGCGACGGCGGAAACCTTAACCTGAAAAAACTTTTCCACTGAGGAAACTATAAAGCCTTTAATTGCGTCTATATAGAAAAGCGACATCATGCCAACAGCAATCACCAACGAAATCCGTGTGCATGTGGAAACACAGTATCAAGACGAACAGAGCGAGCCTTTGAACGACTTATACCTATTCGCTTACCACATCAGTATTCAAAATAATAGCGCGCATATCATTCAACTTATGCGCCGCCACTGGTATATTTCCGACTCAAACGGAGAAATCCGCGAGGTAGAAGGAGAAGGCGTTGTGGGCGTTCAACCCATCCTCAGACCAGGTGATACGCATACTTATATTTCTGCCTGCAACCTGCGCAGCGATATGGGAAAAATGAGTGGAACCTATCTTTTCGAACGACTCGAGAATGGTGAAACCTTCGAAGTAGCTGTTCCTGAGTTTACGATGTTGGTGCCCGTGAGAATGAATTAAGGGGTTTAGGGTAAGGGGTTTCAGGTTAGGGGTTTCGGGTTAGAGGGCAAGACACCAGAATGTTAGGGTATACCAAATTGAAGTCAGTTCGAGCCTGTCGAGAACCGACAACGCGTGCTATGAATGCTCGAACTTCTCGACCCTTCGGCCCTTCGGCAGGCTCAGGATAAACGCCGCTCAGGATAAATGCAAGCTCAGGACAGGCTAAGCTACTCCTTCGCTTTGGCGCACGCAGTCGAACTGACTGATATTTTTCGTCCCCGTCCGCCATAGCTTTTTCAGCGACGGCGGAATTGTCTTCCCCGTCCGCCATAGCTTATTTCAAGCGAAGGCGGAACTCTCTCACCGACTTTTTTCGACAAGTCCACAAGTCGATCAGTCTACCAGTCTCGGTTCTCGCTTCTCGACAAGCTCGAAGTGACTGATAACATTCGTCTCACCGACTATTAACATCCACAGTTCTTCGCCTTCCGGATCTTGCCATTCTTGTCGATATACTCGATGATTTTTCCATCCTTGTATACCTGCATCCATTTCATCTTTCCATTTTTGTAGCGGGTTTTTCGGGTCAATAAACCCATGCCATCATACTCTTTGAAAATGCCCTGGCGCTGGCCGTTTTTATAGCCGCCGACGAAGAGAAGCTGGCCGCTTTCATTAAATGCTTTGTATTTGCCGTTCTGGGTGGAGTCGTATTTGATTTGCTCCGGACGATTCGAAAAATCAAGTAGCGAAGAGGTCTCTGGGCTCCAGATAAAAGAAACCGATAGCAATAAGCCAATAAAAAGGAATATGCCAAACAGTGGCCTCATTCAAATTCAATCAATACGGCGTTCTTTTCAACTTTATCGCCAGCAGTAACACGAATGGCTTTCACCACTCCTTCGCCCGGTGACTTGATAACATTTTCCATCTTCATGGCTTCCAATACCAACAGAGAATCTCCCTTAGCTACGGTATCGCCTGGGTTGGCAATGAGTTTCAAAACGAGTCCTGGCATTGGCGCCTTTACCTCGTTCACTTTTTTAATGGCCAAATCAGCCAATCCCATGCGGCTAAGCAATAGGTCCATCTCATCGCTCAGCGCTACTGAATAAGCGTTTCCGTTGACATTAAGTTGGTAGGATTTACTTTCTGGCTCCGAGCTTTGAATACGCACCCGATACGATTTTCCTTCAATAATCAAGTGCATGGCTCCTTCTTCCATACGAAGAGCATCCAACTCAAATTCCTTGTCGTTGATTTTAACCAGCTTGTCTTTAATCAGCAGGTCAAACTGATTCTTATCGTTTACTTTTGCGCGTATCATAACTCAAATCTATGCTGCAAAGATACATATTCGGATTCTCCCTTGCCTTATTTTGCCTCTCTGCGTGTAAAACTACGCGTCCTGTTCAAGAAGAAGCTTCCCAAGAAACAGAAGACGGCATCTATTTCGAAGTAAATGGAATAGAGGTATATGCCGACGAAGCCGAAGGGGAAAAGGAACGCGTTGACTTCGCAGTAGCCCCAGAATACAAAGGTTCTGCTACCAGAGTGATGGACCTTGAACATACCACCGTCAAAATCCGCTTCGATTGGGAAAAACAAGAAGCACATGCTGAAGCAAGTCTGCGTTTGCATGCCTATTCGAAACCCATTGATTCTTTCTATATAGATGCTGTTGCAATGGAAATCCACTCCGTACAGCTGAAAGAAAATTCGAAGTATATCCCTTGCTCCTATTCTTATAATGGAAGTCAAATTCTCGTTCGATTAAATAAAACACACCCTCCAAAAGATGTTTTTGAACTGATCATCGATTATACAGCGCGTCCGAATGAAGTAGAAAATGAGGGCAGTGCAGCCATTACGGATGCTAAAGGACTTTACTTTATCAATCCGCTTGGCACCGATAAAAATAAAGCCCGCCAGATATGGACACAAGGCGAAACACAAAGCACTTCTGCCTGGCTCCCAACCATCGACGCTCCGAATGAAAAAATGACCCACGATATTTTTATTACCGTGGCCGACAGTCTGCAAACCATTGCCAATGGAGAGTTTATGATGAGCAGTCAAGAAGGAAATGGAATGCGAACCGACCATTGGAAAATGGAAAAACCGCATGCTCCGTATCTGGTAGCCATGGTGATTGGACAATTTTATGTAGAAAAAGATGAGTGGAACGATATCCCTGTCAACTACTATGTAGACGCGAAATATCAAAATAGTACCCATGCCATTTTTTCCAATACCCCAGAGATGATTGAGTTCTTCTCTACGAAACTTCGCTACCCTTACCCTTGGCCAAAATACGACCAGGTAGTGGTGGATGACTTTGTTTCAGGAGCGATGGAAAATACCACGATCACAGTCCATGGCGATATGCTTAAGCTCGACAGCCGCGAACTTTTGGATCATGATTATGAAGATGTGATTTCCCACGAGCTCTTCCACCATTGGTTTGGCGATTTGGTTACCTGTGAGGCATGGGGACAGCTTCCTTTGAATGAGTCGTTTGCCACCTATGGCGAATACCTTTGGCGCGAGTATAAGTATGGCAGAGACAATGCCGACGAACACTTGTTTGGCTATCTACAACAGTATTTTGTAGAGTCCTATGGCAAGAATGTAAAAATGATTCGGGATGATTATTCGTCGCCAGAAGAAATGTTCGATGCACATAGCTACCAGAAGGGCGGGCTCATCCTTCACATGCTTAGAAAGTACTTAGGCGATGAAGCATTCTTTGGCGGATTACACCTCTACCTCCAGAAATTCCAATTTGGCACTGCCGAGATTGACAACCTCCGCCAAGCATTTGAGGAAACCTCTGGCGAAGACCTCCACTGGTTCTTCAATCAATGGTTCTTGAAGGCTGGCCATCCTAGCCTCGAGGTTTTCCATTCGTATGAAGAGGTGGGTGGCTTTTATACCTTGGAAGTCAACCAAATTCAAGACCTCGCTGAATACGGCGCCTATCGCTTGCCTGTTGAAATCCGCTTTCAATTTGGTGACAGTATCTATACCCAACTGCTTGATATTCGCAGTTCGGAGGAAAGCTTCTTTTGGGAGATGCCTGTGAAGCCTGACTGGGTAAGCTTTGATGCACAAAATATGCTTTTGGCCAAAGTGCGTGAGGTAAAAACGGAAGATGAGTGGTTGGCGCAACTCAGGTACAGTGAGCTTTTCAAGGATCGTCAATCGGCCCTGCTTCATTTGAATGAGGAAGGAGAGAGCATTGACTTATTAGAAGAGGCATGCAGTATTGGGCTAGCCGACCCGTATTATAAAATTCGCAATAAGAGCATGGAACTGATGCGCAGACTCGCTCCAGATCGCATCGCCGGTTTTCAAACCATCTTGGTAGACATTGCCGAGAATCATCCCAAATCATCCACCCGCGCAGCTGCCTTCAATTTGTTCACCTATAATCCACTCACCGAACTCGATGGCACGATTCAAAAAGGACTGAATGATTCATCGTATGATGTGAATGCTGCCGCCCTCTCCTTCTATTATAAGGTAGATCCTGAAGCCGCACTCAAAAAGGCAGTAGAATGGGCACATAGTTCGAATGATGCCATCAAATATCAGTCGCTTGCGGTATTGGCTCAGAGTAATGATAATTATGCTTCCTCCTTTGTAGACGCCTGGAAAGCTGAGAAGGGTGGCAAGTTTTATTTGGTCGCTATAATCGGCAGATACTTAAAATCCAATGACGATCCAGAAGTGGCAATAACCCTGCTTGATTTGGTGAATTCCTTTGAACCAGAGGGTGATAACGCCTATTTTACAGTTCTATTCATTTCGCAGTTAAATGAACAAGTAGAAGGTAAATGGATGGCAATGCAAGAAGATTTAAGTGATAATCCAACTCCCGAAAACCTAAAGAAACTGAAGGAAACAAATCAGGTATTGGCGCATATCCTTCACCTTTTTTAAGTATGAAGCCGTTTCTCCACTTTAAAATATATCACCCTCTTCCAGCTGTCTGAGCAACTCATCGGTAGAGCGATCAAGGATATCGAAAACATTTTGGAAGCCTTGATCCCCCGTATAATACGGATCAGGAACGTCGGCGCCAGGGGATTGGAGGTCAAAATCCCGCATCATCTTAACTTGAGCAATTTGCTCCACAAAACCAGGCTCCCAAACCTTCACGTTTTTGAAGTTGCTCTTATCCATTGCAACTATTAAATCAAAGTCTACAAAATCTTTTTTGCTGAAAGGGCGGGAGCGAGAAAGCAGTTTCACCCCGTTTGCTTCGGCATTTTCTCTTGTTCTAGGGTCAGCTAAAGAGCCCTCATGAAAGGCAGATGTGCCCGCAGAGTCAACGGTGTATTTCTCCAAAAGTCCGGCTGCCTTAAGCTTATCTATAAATAGCCCTTCTGCTAAAGGCGATCGGCAAATATTCCCTAAACAAACAAATAGAATTCGCGTCATGCGGCGAATTTAAAGTTTCATGAGCATATTTCCTTTTATCAATGAGCTTCCTTCAATTGTCATGGAAATGTCAAAAAACACCTATTTACAAAAATGACGCAACCTCTTGGTACTGAATTCTGTTTATAGAGTAGTTCAAGCTGATAAGGCTTCTCAAATGGAAGATTGAAGAAGCACTTATAACCGAAAAAAGAAAGGAGGTAAAAATCGAAAACAACACACCTTAACAAAACTATTTACGTTTAAAAAGGCTTCTGCGTTTGGAGCCTTTTTTTATGCTCAATCAATCCCTCAGCAAGACTATGCGGCTTAACGAAGTAGCATAATTCGACCGCGCTCTTGGAAATGGTCCGTTCCGTAATAATGACCTTGAACTTGCCATACATATACTTCGCTTTCGCTCATCACGCCGTGGAAGGTTCCATCCCAAGCCTCATCAACATCATGCGTTTCAAAGAGAAGCTCTCCCCAGCGGTTATAGACTCTGAAAGTATATCCTTCCCTTTCTACCCCCTCAAATACCGGTTTGAAGTTGTCGTTAATTCCATCTCCATTTGGGGTAAAGGCATCAGGAACAAGCAATACTCCCCCTGCATTGATGCGGATATAATTCTCCTTATAAGCAGTATCCCTGCACCCATAATCATTGATGGCAATCAGGCGTATAGTATAGTCGCCCTCTTCGGTCAATTCAATAAGTGGTGCTTCTTCAGTAGAGCTTAAATCGGGACCAATTGGAGCAAAAATATCCCAGATATAACTGGTCGCTAAAAGGGAAATATTCACGAATTGAATGCTCGTATTCGGCAACCAAGCTACAGTAGGGGTTGTATAGAAATTCGCATACGGCTTTTGAATCACTACAATTTGATCGATTTTGGTCGAGTCATCCACTCCGCCAGCTCCATATGCAATCAGCGTGACTGTATAGATGCCCGGGTTGATATAGGTATGTGTTGGGTTCTCCTCGGTAGACTGTCCTCCATCGCCAAAGAACCAACGGTAGGAATTTGCATATTGACTCTCATTGCTAAACACAACCGTATGCTCCATGCATCCCGTATCAGGATTCTGACGGAAGGATGCAATTGGGAAATAATATTCTACCCGCACCGAGCGAATAATAGTATCCCAGCAATGGCCATTCGTTATAATAAGTTGAATGATATAGGTACCACTATCGGCATAGGTATGCTGTGGGTCTTGAATGGTTGAACTATTATTTGCTCCACTGGCAGGCTCGCCAAAGTTCCATACATAATTGAGCGGGTCAATGGCTATCGACAAGTTAGTGAAGTTGAAAGTTGAATTTGGTAAACGTTGAGTAGTCGGAAGAGCCACAAAATTCGCTAGAGGAATTTCCCAAATGATGATAGGATTTGGCAAAGTATAACTCGCCGAACAGCCATACGCATCAAATACTTCAATGCTCGGATAATACGTGCCTATCTGACCGTATGGATGACTCGGACTGAACTGTGCCGAACCGCTTCCATCGCCAAAATCCCAAACATGGTAGTTTCCATTGGTGGATAGATTGGTAAACTGCGCCAACATAAACCCACAGGCTTCCAAATTATCTAGCGTAAATAAAGCGGTAACAATTGGATGAACATTTATGGTGCGATAAGCTGTATCAAAGCATCCATAAGAAGAGCTTGAAACTAAGCGAATCGTAAAAGTAGTGTCTTGTATTAGGCTTGTAGGGAAGGTATGAACAGGACTACTAGCCGCGGAAATGCTTCCATCTCCAAAGTGCCAAGCATAATTTACAGCTCCAACAGAAAGGTTAGTGAACGTATATTCAGCAATATCACAGACGGGGGTTTTCGAAGCGATAAATCCTGCTGAGATATTAGGAAGCACCCTTACTGGAACAATGGCCGTATCCGCGCAACCAAAAGCGTTGCTAACAATCAACTGAACATTATATACCTCCGGCGTTAGGTTTGAATTGATGAAGGTATGAGAAGGCGATGAGGCCGTGCTCACAAATCCATCATTGAAGTCCCAATAGAAATTGGTCGCATTGCGCGAATTATTGACGAAGTTGACCGCAAGTGGCGGACAACCCATCGCTCCAAGAGTAGCCGCCTGAGCAATTAAAATTGGTGTTACGCTAACCGTTTTACTGACCGAATCCACGCAACCATAGTTGGTAGTGGCAGTAAGCAGTGTAATAAACGTTGTATCACTATTCAGTGCATTAGGGAAGATATGACTCGGATTGTCCACAAAACTTCCTGTGCCATCGCCAAAGTCCCATTCATACAAAAGGGCACCCGCACTTATATTCGTGAAATTGTATTCACTCGTATCGCAAATGCCGGTCTTCGTGAATACAAAATTGGGTCTTGGTAATGGATGCACACGTATGCTCACCGTATCTCTATCAATACAGCCATGCGCGGTAATCGCCTCTTGAATCACTTGGAAATCCTGGTTGATGCCCAATTGATTCACGAATAGATGCGAGAGCGTATCGCCTGTTGCTGTGGTATTATCCCCGAAACTCCATGAGTGACTAGCGGCTATGGTTGAGGTATTTCCAAACTGCACCAAAAGCGGGCTACATCCTGAATCTGGTGAGAAGGTAATTTGCGCATCTGGCAATGGGAAAATGGTCGTTGGCTTGATGAGCGTATCCCGACATCCATATACAGAAGTAGCCACCAATTGAACCAAATAGCCAGTATCGATAAAGGCCGTCTCTGTGAAAATATGCTGCGGATTAACTGCCGTTGTCGCTGCGGATCCATCGCCGAAGGTCCATTGATAAGTATAGCCCAGCATTGAATTATTGCTGAATTGGATAGTTCCCCCTCCGCAGAGTGAGTCTAAATTCTGACTGAAATTCGCAACTGGATCCGGACGAACAATAATGGTCGTGGAAAGCGTATCACTCCAGCATCCATACTGACTTTCCGCCCAATAACGAACGGTATAGCTGGTATCTAAATCAGGACGATTTTCAAAGGCATGGGATGGATTCGCTACCGAGCTCGTATCTCCATCACCAAAATTCCAATAATGCGAGCCTACGTTCAATACATTTCCTGTGAATTGTACATTCAAAGGACCACATCCCGCCTGCGCACTATTCGTAAAAGCAAGCCTTGGATTAGGGTTGACACGAACAGTAGAATAGGTGGTATCGCTACAACCGTGCTCACTCAAGGCAATCAAACGAATGGTGAAGATGGTGTCTTGTATTTGAGAAGCATAGAAGGTTGGCACTGGGTTAATCGCCGTGCTCGTAATTCCATTTCCAAAATTCCAGTGGAAACTCATATCGGCAATCGTACTCGTATCGTAAGGCAGGGACAAATTGGTGAAGCTCACGATTAAAGGACTACATCCACTGGTATCACTTTGCGTAAAGTTCGCCAAGGGTTTTGGATAGGTGCGCACCGTTTTGATGGACGTATCCAAACAGCCATGCTCACTCGTTCCAATTAAGGTGACCGTATAGATGCTGTCTTGAATTAATGAGCGTATATATAAACTTGAAGCGTCTTCAGTGGTCGCTGTATTTCCATTGCCCAAATCCCAGTTGAAGCTCATACTAGCGATTGAGCCGGTATCATTTGGGATGGATTGGTTATCGAAGTTGATGCTTAAGTCGCCGCAGCCTGCCGCTGGTTGTGCAACAAAATCAGCCGTTGGAGGAGGAAATACGCGGATATTGGTCGTGCTAGAATCCAAACATCCATGCACGGATTCTACCCTCAGTTTAACTGAATAAATGGTGTCGTATGATGTGGTATTTGTGAATATAGAACTTGGCGTTTGACCTGTGCTCGTTAGTCCGTTGCCAAAATTCCAGCTATAGCCCGTGCTCAATAAAGAGCGATGGCCGAAGTTCACCGTCAGAGGAGTACAGCCCATGCTTGTATCCGTGCTTATGATAGAAGTTGGGAATGGGAATAGGGTTACTGTTCCAAAAGCTGTATCGCGGCAATTGAAGAAATTCGTAGCAATCAAGCGCACGGTATACGTGGTGTCGGCTGTTGGGTTCATGGCAAAACTGTGCTGCGGATGCGTATTCGTTGCTGTGCTTCCATCGCCGAAGTTCCATGCATAGGAGTTGGCCCCAGTCGAAGCATTACTAAACACGAGGGTGCTTGTTCCGCAAATCGAATCATCGCCTTGGGTGAAGGCGGCAGCTGGATCAGGGCGAACCGTTACGGTACGTTGAATAGAATCGCTCACACATCCATAAACAGAGGTCGTAGAAAGTGTTATAACATAAACAGAATCAATATCGGAAGGGTTTTCAAATAGGGCAGTTGGACTAACACCACTACCCGTATCGCCATTACCGAAATTCCATTGATACGTGGCCACATTTATTCCAGAGCCAGTAAACGAGACACTTAAAGGGCCACATCCTGAGGCAGGTGTTCTCGAAAACAAGGCGCTGGGATCAGGATGAACCCGTACCCTTGAATACATCGTATCCCGACATCCATGCTCACTAAAGGCAATCAAGCGAATCGTATAAACCGTATCATTTACAAGGGCTGGATAGAAGGTAACCGTATCATGACGGTCATAGCTGGTAAAGCCATTTCCAAAGCTCCATTGGAAATTCATATCGGCAATAGAGCCGGTATCATACGGAATGGAGGTATTGAAGAAAAAAACTGTTAGTGGACCACAACCGCTGGTATCACTCTGAGTGAAACTGGCCAAAGGCTTCGGGAATACCCGTACATTTTTCTGAATCGTATCCAAACAACCATGCTCACTCGCACCTATTAATTGAACCGAATAAACACTGTCTTGAGTAAGGGCGCGGATATAGGTGGAAGATGGGTTTGTTGCGGTGGAAGAATTTCCATTGCCCAAATTCCAGTTAAAGCTCATAATAGCAATCGAGCCCGTGTCGTTTGGCGTCGATTGGTTGCCAAAACTTACACTCAAATCGCCACAGCCCGAAGACGGTGTAATCACAAAATCAGCACCTGGATCAGGGTAAACGCGAACATAATCAGTGGCTGTATCGGTGCATCCTCCGAGGTTAGTAACAATTAATCGGGCTGTAAACACAGAGTCAACTGTCCCCGAGTTTCGGAAGCTAAAGCTTGGATTAGCCACTGTATCCGCTTGTCCGTTGCTATAAGACCAAGCATAATGCGAGGCAAAGACAGATTGATTGGTGAACTGAACTGCCAAAGGAGAACAGCCAGTATCGATATCTATGGTGAAGCCCGCAGTTGGCACTGGAGAAACCACCACATAGGCATCGGCGGTATCTCTGCATCCATTGCCGCTCGAAGCTACCATCACTATATGATAGGCTGTATCCGCACTCGGGTTTAGGGAGAATATTGCCTGCGGAGAAACCACCGAAGAGGTATCTCCATTGCCAAAATCCCAATAGTACGAAGTCGCACCGCGGGAATTGTTAATCATTTGAGAAGCTGTTGTGGCACAAACTGAATCAGGCGATGGATAAAATTCTGCATAGGGCCCTCCAAGCACTTCTACTGTGGTAGTGACCGTATCACTCAAGCATCCATAAGGAGACTCTCCCACCAACTTCACCAAATAGGTGGTGTCGTCAAAAGGAACGGCCCGAAAACTAAAGCTTGGATTCTGAATGGTGCTGCTATCATCCTCCGTAAAATGCCAGTGATAAGTCGCCACATTCACTCCGGTACTCGTAAAGTTTACAATCACTGGGTCACAGCCTGTTGAATCGTCTTTGGCCAAAGCGACAAGTGGTTTTGGATGAACGCGGACTGCACTCGTTGTCGTATCCGCACAGCCATGTTCGCTATAAGCAATCAAGGTAACCGTATAAACGGTATCACTCGAAGCCGCTGATATAAAACGAACCGAAGTATCTTGAACGGAACTTGTTATACCATTTCCAAAATTCCAGATGAAAGTCATATCGCCAATAGAGCTGGTA
>Ga0105053_10005655_pt1 | contig 17677 bp, 11 predicted proteins | sample BON01_FD_78093 | JGI IMG/M metagenome (GOLD analysis project Ga0105053, IMG submission 78093) | Freshwater microbial communities from Lake Bonney liftoff mats and glacier meltwater in Antarctica - BON-01 | ecosystem: Environmental > Aquatic > Freshwater > Ice > Glacier meltwater | place: Lake...
ACGCTTGAGGATTTCCTGCCTTGGCATATTTGTCAATAAGTGGGCCACCTGGGTAAGGTAAACCCAATAACTTGGCCGTCTTGTCAAAAGCTTCTCCTACTGCATCGTCCTGTGTCTCTCCTATCACTTCCATATCCAAGTGATCTTTCACCAAAACCAACTGTGTATGTCCACCGCTCACCGTCAGACAGATAAATGGGAAATTCGGCTTAGGATCTTCTATGAAGTGCGCCAAAATATGTGCATTCATATGGTTCACCTCGATCAAAGGAATGTTTCGAGCAAAGGCAAAAGCCTTAGCAAAGCTTACGCCTACCAGCAGAGAACCCATTAATCCTGGGCCTCGGGTGAAAGCAACGGCTGAAAGCTGATCCTTAGAAATTCCAGAAGACAAAATAGCCTCCTGAACCACTGGGATCAGGTTTTCTTGATGTGCACGCGAAGCAAGTTCGGGGACTACACCGCCATATTTTTCGTGAACCGATTGCGTTGCGACAATATTATTAAGTACTTTGCCGTCAGCTATTACAGCTGCGGAGGTCTCGTCGCACGATGATTCAATTGCTAGAATAATAATATCGTTGGTATACATTGGAAAAGAACGCAAAAGTTACGGATTTTTTGCATAAAGCGTTTCGGATACTACTATGGATCGTCTTTTTACTAGTCATTTTTTTTATCGTGGTGGCTATGAGTCTGCAAATAACGTGGGTTCAGAATAAGGTAATCAACACAGTAACAGGCATTCTCAATAGTAATTCAGATTTTCATACAGAGATCGGAAGGATCCAACTTACTTGGTGGGATGCACTAGAATTAGACGATGTCATCATCCGGGATCACCGGGATAGCCTGATGATAGGTGCCAAAAAGATCAATGCCGACTTTGAACTTTTCTCTTTAATTCCCCCTGGAATCACTACCATCAATGCTGTGAGAATGGAGAATGCCAAGCTGCATATGCTCAACCACGCCGGTGATTCTGCCATGAATATCAATATCTGGGTTGAAGAATTAGCGAGTATGTTCAGCTCAAGTAGCAAAAGCACTGGTCCAACCCAGTTTCGGATTAATTCGGTAGAGTTAAGAAACTCTGAAATATTTATAGTGAACGAGATCACGGATGCAATTACACAAGGTCTAGACTACAGTAGGCTCCGTTTTTCTGATATCACCATGAATGCAACTGACTTTTACCTAGAAGGGCCAGAGATAGGGATAAAGGTAACAATGCTAACGGGAACAGAGCTGACTTCAGGTTTTGATATCAAAGAACTCAAAACTAACATGACTTATGCACCGGAGTTTATGGAGTTTGACAAGCTCAGTTTGAAGTCTGCCAATAGCCATATCAAAAACTTTCTAAGATTTGAATACGCTACCCCCGCAGCTTTTTCCAATTTCGAGGAAGAGGTAGTTATCATCACCAATATGGAAGAAACCAAGATTGACTTAGGAGATCTTAAACTATTTGCCTCCTCACTTCCAGATATCGATGATCAAATATATCTCTCAGGAAAAGTAGCAGGTCCAGTATCTGATTTACGCTCAGAAGAGCTACTCATAAGGATTGGAGAAAAGACAGCGATTTTCGGAGCTTTTAGATTGGATGGTCTACCCAATATTGATGACACTTACATCAATCTTTCACTGAAAAACTCGACCATTATGGCTAGAGACCTAGCTCCCTATTTGCCAGACAATATTTCCAAGCAAATCAACAAATTCAATACCGTTCGTCTTACCGCTGATTTTGCTGGCTATTTGCACAGATTTGACACCAATGGCGAATTCAAAACGTCAATTGGAGATATCACGGGCAGAGTGAGTTTTGATCTGATAGACGGACTTCCGACCACCGTTTCTAACATCACCACTCAAAATCTTGACTTGGGAATAATCGCTGAAAAAAGAGAATTATTACAGAAAGTCAGTTTAAAAGGGCGTGTAAACACCACAGGGAATTCTATTGACAATTTGCTGATCGACGTAGATGCGGATGTATCCAAATTCGGCTTCAATAACTACCTATACACCAACATCAAAACAGATGCAACTTATGGACGGGATCTCTTCAAAGGAAATATTGCAGTAAAGGATCCAAACTTGAAAATCAATGCAAACGGTGAGTTAAATCTCCGCCAATCCACCGATTCTGTGCGGATGAGTTTGCAAATCGATACTGCATTTCTTGATCGGTTGAATTTCACTGAAAAGGCAACTTTCATCAGTGGCAATCTGGATATCGACGTCAAAGGCATAAAGCTAGATGATATTCAAGGGATTGCGAGGTTTCGAAACATTGAAGTGGGTTATGAAGATCGGTTTTTGGAAGTTGGCAACTTCAATTTTCAATCGCTTTTTGCAGGAGGTACACGAACGATGTCTATTAATTCCGACTACCTAGTTGCAGCTGCATCAGGCCAATTTAACCTTGAGCAAATGGGTAGAGATCTGGATATTCTCCTCCAGCAATACATCGCTATTGTCCTAAATGAGGATCAACCCATTGCAGATCTTGAACGGAATTTCTCGGAGATATACAATCTCGATCTCAACCTTCGACTGATCAATATCAATCCGATTGTCCAGCTTTTTGAGCCGGATGTCAGTCTGTCCAGAAACATGCTTTTGGAAGGTGCCTTCTATCAGACACGGGAAAATACTGTCTTCAACTTTTTTACCAGTATTGACACGCTGAAATTCAAAAATAACTCAGCCCAAAATATCAATATTGACTTTAACACTTCCAAGCTCATCAATAGTCCAGATATTTTGGCCTCTTTCTACGTCTATTCCAAGACTCAAGATATAGGCAAATCCCTGCAGTTTACCAACTTTGGTTTTGAGGCCATTTGGGATAAAGACCAGATGGACATTGACTTTACGCTGGATCAGGATTCCACCCAAAGTTCTGCTAGAGTAAATGCTACAGCTCGGTTTACATCACAAAACACCCAGCTTGCTTTTGATCCCTCTTCTCTCAAAGTACTTGATCGAGAATGGAAATTTGATTCTCGTAACCTGATCACCATCACACCGGGCCTGGTACAAGTGGACAGCCTGAAGATTTTCAATGAGAATCAATACATTTCTCTCCAAGGAAAAGCGAGTAGCGAGCCGGATGACCAACTGAGTCTGGCTGTAAACAATGTGAATATTGACCTGCTCAACACCCTTTCCCCGCAGGACTTTCACGGCACAGCCAATGGTTTGATGTCTTTTGATCATCTTTTTGACAAGGCATTGATGCAGGGTGAATTCAACCTAAATGATGTTTCAATAAATCAGTTCCCCATAGGTGATATGTCTGCAAAAGCGAATCTAGACTTAGAGCGCCTGGAAGTTTCTTTGACTAACGTAAGCAATGGCAAGGAGACAATTAATCTTGGTGGATATATGCTGATGGATAATCAAGAGTTGAATATGCAAGCTTCCTTGAATGATGCAAGCCTGGTGATACTTGAGCCATTTTTATCCAACTACGTGTCCGACATGGGTGGTACTGTTTCAGGGAAAATGGATGTGAAAGGCACCTTGACTGATCCCGAGATCGATGGTATAGGAAGATTTAACGATGGGAAATTAACGGTAAACTACCTCAAGACAACCTACCTACTCAACGGGAATATCCTTTTCAAACCCACTCAAATGAGCCTTCAACAGCTTGTCTTAAGTGATCTATTTGGAAATAAGGCGACACTTACCGGCGGGATAAATCATCAGGGATTTAACAATATCCGATTGGACATAAAAGCAACTCTCAAAAACCTCCAAGTGATGAATACTACAGATAAGGATAATGAGACGTTTTATGGCACAGCCTTCGTCACAGGAACTGCTGACGTAGTGGGCACCACCAGAAACATGGACATCAACGCCAGAGTAACCAGTCAACCCAACACCCGAATATATATTCCCCTACGAAACAGTAATACCCAAGATCAGGAGGATTTTATTCACATGATCAATATTCAGGATACCGTACGAATCAAGCAGATTGCGGAAGAGATAAATAGACTGGAAATAGAGAATGTAAGGATGAATTTTGTGCTGGATATCACGCCTGACGCCTATGTAGAGATCATCATTGACCCACAAACAGAGGAAGGAATCTCCGGAAGAGGCCGCGGCATATTGACAATGAATATAGATACACAGGGGAATTTCACACTGAATGGTACGTACGAAATCACGGAGGGGATGTATAATTTCTCCCTTTATAATGTGGTGAAAAAGCAATTCAGTATAAAACCTGGTGGCCGAATCACTTGGTATGGCGACCCCTACACAGGAATAATGGATATTTCAGCTGAATACACTGAAAGTGTTTCTCTGCAGCCGCTTTTGGCAAGTAGGGTGACAGCCGAAAACCAAAGCTCTACTAGCAATCGAAGATACCCTGTCAAAGTATTGTTGAATTTGGATGGGGAGCTTCTCTCCCCGGATATTGGTTTTGGGTTTGACTTCACCGAATTCCCTTCTAGTGGAGATACTCAGACGACTATTTCTTCTTTTCAAAACAAAATAGCAAATGATGAACAAGAGATGAATCGCCAGGTTTTCTCAGTGATTATGACTCGTTCATTTTCTCCTGAAGGTCAATTCTCGGGTGTATCCAATATATCATCCAGTTTAGGCCAATTGCTATCTTCTCAGCTCAACAGTTTCCTCGGCCAGGTTGATAAAAATCTAGAAGTAGATCTGGATGTTGCCACGTTGGATCAAAATGCACTGGAAACTTTCCAGCTTAGCGTAGCATACACATTCCTCGATGGCCGTCTACGTGTGTCAAGAGACGGTGGATTCACTAATAATCAAGGCAATGCAAGTGCAACTTCTATCATCGGTGATTGGCAGGCAGAATACATACTAACTGAAGATGGAGTCTATAGAATTCGGATTTTCAATCGAAATAACTACAACACATTCACCTCGCTATCCCTTTCCGAAAACGTAGCAACCTACGGAGTATCTCTCTCCCAAAGTGTAGCTTTCAATTCATTTTCGGAGCTTTTCAATAAATTAACCAGAAAGAAAAAAGAGAAATTAATCATCAACGATCAAGATGATTTCTTACGCTACCAGTTTGAAAATAAAAAAGAATGGAAACCAATCCAGTTGGATAATATCGAAGAAAGGCTAGACTCACTGGATCAGGAGAGAAAGATTAGAATGATAAAGGAAGACGCTAAATATTAATCTATTTTCCCGAAGATTATCGCAGGTAAATGTCGCAAATCAGCACTGATCCATTTACTGAAATTGGTCGATAGTAAATCGGCGATTATCTGCATTTCTTTTCTATGTAAATCTGCGGGAAATTTTACTCATCAAACCATTATTTTTTAAGATTGGAAGTTATGTCAAGTCAAGTTCAAACTAATATATCAAGGAGAAACAGCAACTATTCTCTAAACAATCCCGTCTATTTTTAGCTTAATCTTAAAAAACACTCATGAAGAAAGTCAGCATTTTTTGGTTTCGAAGAGACCTTAGATTGGAAGATAATCATGGATTATTCCAAGCACTGAAAGAAAATGATAACGTCTTACCTCTTTTCATTTTCGACAAAATTATACTCGATAAGCTAGAAAATAAAACCGATGCAAGAGTGGAATTTATCCACGATCAAATCAGCCAAATTCATCAGGAACTTGAAAAAAAAGGAGCATCAATTTTAGTCAAACACGGTGATCCAGAAGCTATTTTCAAAGAGCTTATTGAAACCTACCAAATCCAAGCAGTCCACACCAATCGGGACTATGAACCCTACGCCAACAGTCGGGACGAAAAGATAGCACGCTTGCTCAACAAGCAGGAAATTCAATTGCATCGCTACAAAGACCAGATGATCTTCGAACCAGGAGAAATCCTCAATGGCTCAGGAGAATTCTACAAGGTTTTCACCCCTTTTAGCAAGGTTTGGCTGAGGGAATTTGACCCTGCAAAGCTTGATAACTTTAAACCCATGCATTGGAAAAAACTAGTACAGAGTGATTCATTGGAAATTCCTTCTTTGGAGGAAATTGGTTTTGAGAAAAGCGACGTCTCCATTCCTGCCAAAACTGCTGATGAAGAAATCATCTCACATTACAGTCAAACAAGGGATTTTCCAGCTGTAAATGGCACTTCGAGACTGGGCATTCATCTGCGTTTTGGAACTATTTCTATCAGAAAACTGGCCATAAAAGCTTCCGAACTCAATGCTACTTACCTGAATGAATTGATCTGGAGAGAGTTTTACATGATGATCTTGGCATTCAATCCGCAGGTGGTCGATCAGGCATTTAAGCCAGCGTATAATCATATTCCCTGGAGAAATAATGAAGAAGAATTTGCTGCGTGGTGCGAAGGAAAAACGGGTTATCCCATCGTGGATGCAGGCATGCGCGAACTGAACACAACTGGCTACATGCACAATCGTGTTCGGATGGTCGTGGCTTCCTTTCTCACCAAACATCTTTTGATCGACTGGCGATGGGGAGAAACGTACTTTGCGGAGAAACTTCTGGACTATGAATTGGCCTCAAATAACGGCGGCTGGCAGTGGGCAGCAGGCACTGGCACAGATGCGCAACCTTACTTTCGGGTATTCAATCCCACTGCACAGCAAGAGAAATTTGACAAAAACTGGAAGTACATCAAAAAATGGATTCCTGAAATAAACTCGGATAAGTACCCAAAACCGATAGTAGATCATAAATTTGCAAGGCAACGTGCAATCAATACCTACAAATCAGCCCTGAATCAATGAATATCGGAGACCGAGTAAGACTACTTCACGGAAAGGAAGAAGGAATAATCCGCAAAATTTCTTCCAGTGGTAGAATGCAGATAGAAATCGAGGACGGATTTATCATCCCTGCTTTGAAATCAGAATTGGTATTAATTCACGAATCTGAAAAAAAGTACTTTGGCGAAAAGCCTGTGGAAGAGAAAGAAATTGACACACCTCTTCCTATTTCAGGTCCAAATGATCAGGGGCTATACCTCGCTTTTCTCCCAATCAACGATCAAAGCCTCAGCCTCTATCTGATCAACGACAGCCGTCAGCCTTATTTGGCACATGTGTCGGAGGTGTTTGGAACTAACCAACGAACACTTCTTGCTGCCACGCTGAATCCTGGTGAAGCGAAGAAATTCGATGATAGACTGCTGAAGGAAATGGACGAATGGCCAGCATTTTTACTGCGCTTTATCCCTATTCATAACACACTGGAGAAAGCTATCCCAGCTTTTGAACGACAGCTGAAGATGAAGCCGACACAGTTTTTCAAGCATCTGGGCAAAGCACCTCGCTTGGATAAAACGGCTTACAGTTTTCCCCTAGGACAAACTACCAAAGAGCTCGATATCCGTGCGCTCAATCAGGAACTGGACCAAATCAGGCCAAAGTCCGAAACTCCTAAAGCTGTAAAACCATCCAGATCTATTGATTTGCATATAGAAAAGCTAGCGACAGATCCCAAAGGAATGAGCAATTCTGAAATACTCCGCGTGCAGCTGGAAACTTTTGACAGAAATCTGGATCAGGCTATGGCTTCTGGTATGGATGAGATCACGTTTATCCATGGCATAGGAAATGGTGTGCTGCGCAAAGAAATCCATAAGCGCCTAAGTCAACTCCAAAATATTAAGTACTTTCAGGATACGCAAAAGGATCAGTGGGGCTACGGCGCTACCCTGGTCAGAATCTCCTAATCTATGCAGGCAAAGGTATCCCCAGTCTTTCAGCTTTTTGAGTTGCAACACCAAGAGGCGAAGGTGCTTTTTTTGGGTTTGGGAAAGCATATCAAGTCAAAAAAAGCTATTGAACTTCTTGGTAAAATGGACTTCCTGGAGCTGTATGCTGACTTGATGGCCAAGGTTCATTTTGAAATTGAAGGGTTGAATTTCAATATTTTCTCGGATTTCAAAGAGATGAAGAGAAGCTTACACAAAATTCATCATTTTAAACTCGCAGAGAAAAGCCTAAATGACCGCGAGCAGAAACTCAGCATCAAGTACAATGGCTACCGTATACATCTGGACAAACACAAGAAAAAGCTCTACACCGATGCTTTTGATCTGATCGTAGGGAGTACGCTGAAAAGCTGGGATGATTTTTACGACAAAGCCATGAATGCCAGCAAAGACATCAAACCTTTAGCTATTCATACTGCCGTGAATCAGATCATTCAGGAAGAGTTGGAGTTTTTCCATGAGGATCATAAAGCAAGTATGGGAAGCAAGGCACTGAAGGATACGTTCGAAGGATTGCGAAGTATTATCATGCTGGAAAACACGCTTATCCACCTGGGTTTCAATACTATTTTTGTATCCGGAATACATGAGGAAATCCAAGTGCTAAAAGAAAACCTCAAACCTTGGTACTCCACTCAGCTATCGATACAATCGCTTACCCATTTTCTGGGTGCCAAAGAAACAGCTTCCAAAAAATACCTGGATTGGCTCAAGGAGCTCAAGGAGCAAAAAATTGCTCTTTCCTCTCAAGCGGAGAAGCAAGCACATCAGTTGTTTGATAAGATATTGGCGTGAGGTGCACCTAGAGCAAGTATATTACTCTCTTCATTAATTTGACAAAAACGATTTAGGAATACTTAATTCATATTAACCATCGAAAAGGATGTAATCTAAAAAGCTAAGGATTACGCAAATGAGAAAAATCGCAGCCTCTCTGATATCGTAGAAAATTACTTGAAAAGCTTTACCCTGGAAGAAAAGAAAAAGGTAGAACTAAAGCTAACTCCTATCGTCAGATCGCTGAAGAGGCATTTAAGTTGCTCGTAAACTTTGATGAAAAGGAAGTGTTGAGAAAAGCATTTCAGAAAAAGCAACTGTAAATGAATGGTGTACCATAAATTCAAAATTTGGTATTTTTTGAACGATAGTTGATTTGATGAGAGGTATTACTAGTGCATTTTTCCCTTTGACACTCGATGACATCCCTCTAAAATCAACAGCCAAAAAATTGCATTTACAGCTGTTCTGTGCAATTTGAGAAAAACGAACCAATACTATTCTGAATGTTTAGACATCAAGGCAAAAGCAGAACTGCAATACATAATCTGCAAATCGCCACTATTTTATCATTTGTAGCTGGTATTGTGAATGTTAGCGGATTTTTGGCGTTCCAGCAATTAACCACAAATGTGACTGGACATTTTGCGCTGTTTATTAACGATGTTACAAACTTTGATTTTTGGAAGGGAACAATCTATTTCCTGTACATTTTCTCTTTTCTCGTGGGCTCTTTTTCATCAAGTTTTCTAATTGAAAAGTTCAAGGAAAATGGAAAACTCAACGTTTTTGTATTACCAACTTTGATTGAATGTCTAATCTTGATTTCAATCCCGCTTTTAAATTATTTTATCCCTATAGTTTACCCGGACTTAATCGTTTGTTTGCTGCTTTTTGCGATGGGATTACAAAATTCTTTTGTAACAAAAATCTCCAATGCCATTGTAAGAACAACCCACCTAACAGGACTTTTTACAGATTTAGGAATTGACATTTCCCAGTTGTTTTTCCCAAAGTCATATCCTCACAAGGAAAAATTAAAGGGGAATATTAAACTTAGAATTTATATTATTTCATTCTTTTTCGCAGGCGGATTAATCGGAGGATTTCTATATTCTAAAGTTGATTTGAAACTAAACACCTTGATGGTTGGAGCGCTAATCCTGTTGTTGAGTTTATTTTATGATGATCTTAGGTATAGATTGATACTGGCTAAAAGAAAGCATACCCAAAGAAAAAAACGAAAGACCAAAAAGAACTTGCAGGAACAGGGTGGACAAGTCATCGAATCAAAGCTTTTATAAAACCCTCTAGGTGGCATGTAGACCAATCAGAACCTGCTCCGAATTCTTCAGTAGCACAAAATATCTCTTAGCTTGGCAACCCTAATAAAACCATTCAAACCTATGGAAACGTCACACAAAACCACCTTTCAGTTTATTTCCGAACCTTCAGATATTAATTTCGGAGGGAAAGTACACGGAGGCGTGGTGATGAAATGGATAGATCAAGCAGCCTATACCTGCGCCCGAACGTGGTCAGAATCTTACTGTGTAACCGTTTATGTTGGCGGTATCCGTTTCTACAAACCCATCAATATCGGAGAAGTAATCAAAGTCGATTGCACAGTGATACACACGGGAAGCTCTAGCATTCACATCATGGTGGAAGTGTATTCCAGAGATTTTTCTAACAAAGAATTTGAGAAAAAAACCCACTGCATCATCATTTTTGTATCTGTGGATGAAAATGGATCTCCCCAGAAAGTGAAGCCATGGATCCCGCAGACTGAACAAGAGAAAAAACTCGAGGAATATGCTATCAAACTAAAAGCCCTTCGTGAAAACATCCATAATGAGATGAAGCCTTTCTTTAATGAGTAGTTTTCCAGTGAACCCAACTTTCCCAAAGTTTAGAACTTTGGGAAAGTTGGGTCAATAAAAATCTTATAAATAAGTATAGATCGTGCCGTTGGCACTCTCTAAAAAACCTATACCTCCTGTAAACCCAGAATTCCATTCTGGGCTTCTATTGGTCTTGCCTTTGGCAAGAGAATCACGGAATTATACGTGACCAGTGTGCCAACGGCACAAGCAACAACAGCCCTGAATACAGCGAAGCGAAATTCAGGGTACGTGGATTATCATATAAACTAAAGAATGCCAACGGCACGATCAATAGTAACTTATCCCTAATGAGCCTAACTTTTAAAAAAAAAGTCCTGCTTCTGGAGAAGCAGGACAACCTTATTCTTTGCGAACCTTTGTGATCTTTGTGGCTAAAATTCACAAAACTGGAATTGCACCCTCTGCGACAAACTCCGTGAACTTTGCGGTTAAAAAGAAAGACTGATTTTTAAACCAGTAGTAAATCAATCGAAACATACGAGATTCTGAAAACTTCAAAGGTCAAATACCATTCTATTTATTCTTCAAATCTCCTTTCATCTCCAAGCTATTCCCCTCCTTAATCTTCTGAATAAAAAGATCCTCAACGTAGAATTGCCAGTCAGAAAACTTAAGTGCCTGATTAGCCAAGTGATCATGATGATCTTGATCTAAGATATAATCATCCGGCTTGTTCAGCTCTCTGGTTTTGCCATAGACAGTTTCCAATTCCGCCAACTGCGTCTTCCATTCTCCTTCCAGACTCAATAATTTCTCCTTTGTAGCTTCTTTTTCCTCAGCTGTTTTCGCCAGATCCCATTCCGCTAACAGTAGCAAGGATTTATTAGAAAACTGAGTGACTTTGGCCACTTGCTCATAGACCTCAAGCGTGTACGTATTTCTTTTTGCAAGCTTTTTGGATTCGGAGATTTTGTATAAAACCGAATCAACCGCCTGCTGACTATCTCTAGCTTTTGCCAACTTCTCTTTATTTCTCTCTGTCCATTCTCCGGGAGCATTTGCCTCCGGCAAAGTCAAAACGACATCCTGCATAGGATTATCCATTCTCTTCAGTCTATTGCGATCACTGGATGCTAACAAGGCATTTTTCCAAAAAGCAACTGGCGCTTCTAAGTCGTTGATAAACTCAAAGTCTGTGGAAGCCAAATCCGCACCGAAAGTTCGCTGTCTGAACGCGGTGTGAAGCTCCTCAGAAGTACGTTTTTCGCCTGACCAGGTGTATTCCGCAAAAATCGCAATTCCTCTTCCATACAATTCAAAATGCGGAGAATCATCATCCCAAAGCGTAAGCAGCAAACCATCCGCCTTGTTGTCAATAGAAATCAAGGCAAAGTCCCGAATATTAGCGGTATTACTTTCCTCGAGAGGCATTAGATTCCAACGGGTTTGACCAGCTGTAGCACCCATTACTTTGAATCCATGATCGGTAAACCATTTCATAGCACGATTATTCCCCAGTGTCTCAGGCATGTTGTAGTTCCAGCGCATATACACACAATTTTTTGGAAACAAATCCACGTACTTATTCAAATTAGGCTCGTTCACCGTCCAGATGCTGTCCACCTGTGCTTCTGTCAGTTCTCTATTGAAAATTGAACCGTAAACACCCGCATTTTTTAACGGCATATCATCCCAAAAAATTGGTGTCACGTTGTGTTCCTCAGCGTACTTACTCACTCTATTCAGCCAAGTCAACTGCAATTCCAAGGCTGACTTTCCACTTCCTCTACCCGTGGTATGAACTTCATCGCCGCCCACATGTAGGTACTGTGCATAAGGAAAAGCAGCAAGCGCGTCTGAGTACAAATCAAATTGCACCTCGTAGGTTCGTTCATCCAGTGGATTGAAAGCCCAGTCACTTTCCGGATCATCACGCAACTCCTTGTATTCGTCATGTTTCAGAATAAAGGAAGCATGTCCTAATCCTTGCACCAAAGGAGAAATTCTGATATTCCTAGCCATGGCATACTCACTCAGCTTTTTCCACTCAGCGATAGACCAAGCATCCGATGAGCCAACTTTCGGCTGTTTTTCGAACGCCAACTTATCTTCTATTTCCAGGATAATTCCGTTGATTTTCATCTCCGCCAAGCGATCCATCAACTCGTAGTAATATTCCTTCTTTTCCAAATGATGCTTCACATCCAGCTGAATAGATCGGTATTGCAACGCCGGTTCATCCTGGATACTCACTTGAGACAACACCGCATCTTGATCGAAGGCATCTTGAACCAACTGACCGAGGGTGATCACACCATACCAAAGTCCTTCATTAGTAGAAGCTGAGATAGCTATCTCATCCTTAGTGATGTCTAGCGTATAGCCTTCTGGATTCATATCCGACTCAGCATCTAAGGTAAACACAAGAGGATTTTCAGTAAACTCTGCAAGCGATTTCCCCGAGATAAAGTGCGCTTTAGCTTGTTCTACAACGGTTTCTATGGTTGTTGCCCGCAAGTCAGAGATGTCGGAGATTTCAATAGATTTTGGACTAGGCAGAAGTTTAAATTCGGCGATTTTTGTCGGTTCGGAATTGCAGGCTGCTAAGACCAAAAAAGAAATTAGCAGCATAAGTATTGATGTTAAGCGCATTAGAGAGGTTTATTTATTAATAAAGAAATTCAAATAGCTAAAATACCAAATATTAATAGGTTGAGATGCCACTCAACAAACAATTAGCAACCTATTCTAGCTTGGGGCTTTAATATTCCCTTTTTTTCCCTAATTTTTAAATTGAAGGTAAAGAGGCAGAATTGCTTCATGCACTTTTTTCAAACCCAACCTAACCCAAAATGCTCACTCTTCTGATTATCCTTTTTTCCTTGGCATTGATTCTTATTGCCATTGTCAAATTTGACATCCATCCTTTTCTTGCGCTATTCTGCGGTGCAATTCTCTATGGACTACTTGCAGGAATGCCTGGTGAATTGATTCTAAAGTCCATTTCTGATGGATTCGGAGGAGTGTTGGGAAGCATTGGTTTGCTAATTTTGCTGGGCGTGATGATGGGGACTTTTCTGGAGAAAACAGGTGGCGCTATCGTAATAGCTGAGAAAATCCTGAAATGGATTGGAGAGAAATCAGTGACGCTAGCCATGATGATTTCAGGTTATATATTATCAATTCCTGTTTTTGGGGACAGCACGTTTATCATGATGAATCCAATCAGCAAGTCGCTTTCACTTAAAAGTAAAGTTCCCTACGCCGCCACTACCATTGCATTGGCGTTGGGAGCTACCGCCTCGCATTCACTTGTCCCCCCTACTCCAGGACCAATTGCTACGGCGGGAATCTATGAAGCAGATCTGGGAATGATCATTTTTTACGGTCTTATTGTAAGTTTGATCTCCTTGATTCCCTGCTATATTTTTGTCAAAAAAGTCGCTTACAAAATTCCTCTGATTCCAAAAATGGCTGTCAAAACTGAGGAAATTGACATCAAAAACAGACCCTCTGCTTTTGCTTCTTTCCTTCCCATTATCGTTCCGCTTGTTCTGATCATTGTCGCCTCCATTGCCAAGTACCCAACCAAACCAATGGGCGAAGGTACATTCTATACCTTCATACAATTTGTTGGAAGTCCAGTGATCGCCCTATTATTAGGTGTGTTTTTGGCTTTTTCTCTTCCAAAGAAATTTGATGCCAAATTACTTTCCTCTAGTGGCTGGTTGGGTGAAGCAATTTTGATTGCGGCGCCAGTGATCCTGATTACAGGCGCGGGCGGAGTTTTTGGGAAAATGCTTCAAAACTCAGGAATCGGTGAACTGGTCAGTACGAGCATGAGTGGCGCAAGCTGGGGGATATTTCTTCCTTTCCTGATTGCTTTTGCACTGAAGACAGCTCAGGGATCCTCCACTGTAGCGATGATAACTACGGCATCAATTATTGCTCCCTTGTTGGGTTCACTGGGACTCGACTCAGAGACAATGCGCGTTTTCGCCGTCTTGGCAACAGGCGCCGGAGCCATGGCCATCTCCCATGCCAATGACAGTTTCTTTTGGGCTGTGACTCAGCTCTCTGGCCTGACAATCAAGCAGGGCAATCAGACGCACAGCCTAGGCACACTCATTATGTCTGTGACTGCGATCTCAGTGATTTATTTGATAACGTTGGTAGTGGGGTGATATTGGGGAAGTTTCGAGGTGGGAAGTTGGATGTTATAAGCTTGGTTTTAACATAGAATCCAAGAGACATATCAAAAGAATACAAGGATCAAACAGGCAGCTAACTAAGAACCTTGGAGTATTCGCAGCGTAAGAAAGTGATATTAAATGAGTATGATAAAATAGCGTAAGTCGTAATAGATTCTAGCTCTTGAGCAAAATTGAACTGAAAGCTACAGTACAAGCACACCAGAACATCAAGCATCGCACTTTCTTATCTATGCGTGTGGACTGAGAGGTTCTGAGCTAGTGCACTTGAAGCCACAGCCTATTGACGCAACTCGTGAGATGCTTTGCGTAAATCAAGGAAAAGGGAAAAAGGATCGGATCGTGCCCATCAGCGAAAAAATACTCGAATTACTGCGCAAGTAGTATAGATTCGAAAACCGAGTGTGTATTTGTTTGAGGGGCAACAAACCGGAAAGAAATACAGCAAAGGAAGTTTGCAAAAAGGTATTGAAATCAATAGTAACAAAAGCAAAAATCAGAAAGCCAGTTACATGGCATTGCTTACGTCATTCATACGCTACACAACTATTGGAATCAGGAACAGATTTACGGTATATTCAGGAATTACTAGATCACAAGTCTAGTAAGACAACGGAAATATACACCCACGTCTGCCAGAAAAGTCTTCAAAAGATAAGGAATCCGTTCGATGATGTTTAAAAAAATAAAAGTAGGTAAAACCGTTGTTATCGTTCCAAAATTGGCAAGTATGTACGGAAAAACCGTAGCAATAAGTAAGTTACCCAACATTTAAAAACGAATGAGCATAATACGACCGAGATTGACAGATTATCATAATATTCCTTTGACACAAGAGGAAGTCGATTTTGCTATTCCATTCATTGACGAAGACATACCTCTATATGTTGACCCATTCTTGCTTTGGAAATCACCGTCAATGCAAGACAACTCTTTGCATCTTTTAATTACAAATAGCTTTAATCATTTAGGGTATTTATTTACTAGTGGGAAAGAAAAAGAAGCCTTGGAATTGCTTATAAGGGCATCTGAATGTAACGAAGTTGGACTTGGAAATTCAAAAAGCAAAACAGGAAAAAAAATCGGTGAGAAATTGGCAACAAATGTATTAAGCCCTTTTACTTTAATTCCTGAATTGAAGAAAAGCGGATTTACCCACTTTGAAGAAATTCAACTTTTGATTGACAATTTTTCCAAAGACAGGGTTAGTGATATTGCTTGTAATTTTATTCAGTCTTTTTTAATTGACTTTACTATTGAACAATCTGAAAAATACGGGATACCAATAGAAAAGGTTACACTTCAAAATGTTTATAATCCCAAATCGTTTAAATTCAGTGAGGAAGTCACACACTTACCTGTAAACCCCGAAAACAAATCACCAATTCTATTTGTACCTAAGCGATGGTTGAAATTCGTTCCTTGGATAAACACAGATGATTATTTTACCAATTACTACATCAAAAATATTCATAATCCGAATGAAGAATTTCCAGAAAGGGTTAAGCTTTTGGATTTCAATCGACAAAATTATGACATTGTAAAAGCCTATACAGCTATAAAGGAAAAAACCATTGAAAATTGTAAAAACGACCCATTATTTAATCAGGTACCAATAACTTCAGCTAAAAGAAAAATATCCACCATTACAAAACTACCTACGGGAAAAACAGATAATGCTGATAGAAAGTATGAAGATAATGTTTGTCCTTTAATGGCATCTTTATTATACCCTCATTTAGATTTTGCGAAGGAACAGAGCAGAACAGATTCGGGTGTGCAAATAAGAGATATGATATTTTATAATAATAAGACAAGTGACTTTCTCAAAGAAATTTATGAAACGTATGATTGTAAGCAAATTGTAATGGAATTGAAGAATGTAAAAGAAGTAAAACAAGAGCATATTTTACAGTTGAATAGATACCTTAAAGAGCAGTTTGGAAGATTTGGAGTTATTATAACCAGAAATCCACCTCCTGCTAAAGTGACAAAAAACATTATAGATTTATGGTCTGCTCATAGAAAGTGTATTCTTGTACTTGATGATTCCGATTTAAAAATGATGACTAGTGTATTCGAGAGTAAACAACGAAATCCAATTGAGGTATTAAAGAAAAAATACATAGAATTTACTAGAGCTTGTCCATCCTAAAAAACATAACAATGACAAAGGAAGATGTGAATAAATTTGAAAAAGTACAAAGCCAAATAGAAGGGCTATTACTTGAGGTAACTAATCTTGCCAAAAAGTCTCCTAATGACGCAGTAAATAAGTTTAAACTAAAATTTATAAATGAGATATTAATAGAGGCTAACACGATACTTGGTAAGGCTTACAAACCTCTAAGTTCCTTTGAGAAATTTGATGAAGATGATCTACCATCAAATAGTGATGTGTCTTTTATTCTATCTCAATACCTGAGTTGCTTTGAAAAACTTAGAGCTGACAATATCTATCGTAAAAAAGAATACGATGGTAACAAATATTTCTATGAATGGTATTGGCTCATTGACAAGGCAGAATCTTCAGTAAAAACTGCACCACCTAAAAAAATTAAGTAAAATGGCAAAAAAAGAAACACTCCCAACTGATTCTCAAATCACGAAATTTGAGATGTTAAATGAGCTTACGGAGTCAATTTACACAGAAATGAAAGAGTTTTCAAAGAAGAAACCTGATGACGCTTTAAACTCTTTTAAAGTGAAAAATGTGAATAGAGTTTTGACTCAAATAAAGGACTTTTTAAAAGATGAACCTACAGTCTCTTTTTTAGACTTGTTAGATGACCAAACTCTTCCATCAAATAGTGATGCAATTTTAATTATTGGGCAATTCAAAGCAGCTATGGACAACTTTCGAAATAAATACAAAAATAAATATAGACAATGGATGACTGTAGAAAGCCCGAATGGACAGACTAAAAATTAAAACGTTGGGTAGTCGAGTAGGTAAAGGGGGATTTCACCCCTAAACCTCTCCCGGAACCGTACGTGAATCTCTCGATTCATACGGCTCTTATTATGCAGTCGGCCAACAGTCTTTTATGTTAGACTAATTTGTAGCCTAGCTCCCAGTGATAGAACAGGTTTGGA
>Ga0105053_10005661_pt1 | contig 17660 bp, 7 predicted proteins | sample BON01_FD_78093 | JGI IMG/M metagenome (GOLD analysis project Ga0105053, IMG submission 78093) | Freshwater microbial communities from Lake Bonney liftoff mats and glacier meltwater in Antarctica - BON-01 | ecosystem: Environmental > Aquatic > Freshwater > Ice > Glacier meltwater | place: Lake...
GAGGGTCTATGAAGTTCAAATTCATGGGAATTTGAGTTATCGGGTTTTTAGACGGAATCGAACCGACGACCTAGGGATTGACAGTCCCTCGCTCTGACCAACTGAGCCACGCTTGCACGTGAGGTCTCAGATTTATCATGAAAGTTGTGTTTTCACACATTCACTGCATCCATATAGGATCAGTGTGTCAACACACACTTGACTCGACATGCTAGATTTTTTGTCCATTCAATTACTGGAAGCAACGATTTGTATTGCCGATACGATTGTATTACCGTTTTTTGCGTATTTTTGCACAGCGTTGTTCTGCATGTCTGGATGGGAGGAGTTCCATGGTTTCTGGAGACCATCTTTTGTTTGTAGGAGTCACTTCACGACATGTGCAAATATTGGTTGTGGCAAAATCACACGGATACGCTGAATTTCTCTCTTGCGATTCCAGAGGGGCGATTTTGGCGTTCTTGATGCTAATTTTGATAACATTCTCGCCGTCCGTGACAATTTTGGGCTGTATTCCAAAGCACCGAGAAAGTACGAGTTCCAGTGGCAGCATTTTTTTGAGTCCAGCGAATTTCGGCAGAAATGTATTACCGTCGAATCCTATGCAGTCGCTCGAAATATACACGAGAGAAATTACTAGGTTCCTCATTTTCTCGTTTTGCTCAGAGAAAATGTACTGACGGGGTAGATCGATACGACTGAGCAGTAATACTATCACGCGCTGTAGTCGCCGGAAGTGTCGAAGTGGTGGAATATCCTCGTTGTTAATTGGCCGCCGATACGAAGAAACACCGTGTATGCATGACTCGATTCCCTCTAGGATGTTACACGAAGCAAATGTGTTTTTCGAGCGCGAAACATGGCTGGTAAATAGGCTGCTAATTTTACGATTATATCGGATTCTCTCTGTCTCCCGCGCCTGATGCGCCTGTTTCGAAAAGAACAATAGCGATATTGTGCTGGATGCAATGTTGTCCAAAACCTCTATTTTTTGCTGTAAGGACGGGTTCCTGTTTGTGCGTACATGCGCATGCGCATCCGATTGCATGCAGAAGTGGCCCGCATTATAGTCAGCGATGGAAGCTTCAGGGTCGAAAAAGGAAGAGTTATTCAAAACAATGCCAGTGTATACACAAACCAGACTCGTATCGTCTTGCTGTTCTATGTTACATGGCACAATATTCGCAGACGAACTACACGCATGCACGATCCCACATGCGGTACACCCTACACACTCACTCGTTATAGTGCTCCACAAATGTGTGTGTCCGCGGTACATTGGAGGAAACATAAAGGTCAAATGTCGGCGCATCCACCAGTCGTCGATCTTGCGTCGTGTGTTGGGGTCCATACTGAGATACTATGTATTGATTGTTTACAATTTGCTCGAATTGTATTTGGGTCTGGCGGGTGTGGAGATGTGGCAGATTTGTAATGTGCTCTGATACGCTTTTTTTTTTTAAGAGTTTTCTCATGTCTGAACCTCTGTGACGCCATCAGAAATGGTCACTTTGAGACATGTCAACCGTCAACCATAAAAAAAAATACCTGAAATAGCATCGTCTCCATAGCGGATTGCTATATCTCCTTTGAACAATACTGACGTGAACCAATACACGTGTGGACACGTTGCAATATGCATGATTCAAAATCGTCTGGAATTAAACACTTTACACAACACCGCGTGACAATTCACAACATAGACGCCGACACTGAACAGAATGAGGAAATCACACGTTTGCTGTTGAGTGTTTTTCACAACGTATATGTGCATGATGTGTTAGACGGACCCATTGCCAAAATCCAGAACGTATTGTTACAAGTGCGCAACAAGACCAGTTTGAAGATCATTAACATCCATCTCATCAAATGGACCAAAGCGGAGGAATACATCTTCTTATTTGGTGCTTCACGTTTTGAGAGTATGCAAAATACAGACCATACCATGAATATTTTGCCTGAAAAGAACATACATTTGCTACCAGCTGTGGAAACACGGTTCTTGTGTATAGACATGAAGCAAATGAACATGCTGCTGCGTTCGATGTCGTCATCTGTCTTGACAGCTCCATCACTCCAATATAATGCGTACTCCAATATACTGGACGCTATGATTGCTGGAAAACATGGTCGCGATGTCAACATCTTTGATATTATTGTATTCGCGATTCCAATGCATCACGTCAAGCGACAGAAGACGGCCGTCTACGCACAGTACGCTCGTGTATGCAACAAGTTCAACATCATGGAGTCTACTGGCATCGTCAGTAAGCTGTACGTGCAAATCGAATTAAAAAAAAAGAACAACGAAGTCCGAAACTATCAATATGGACAATTTCCGACATTCCGTACTGCCGCCTCGCAGTGTGTGTCCTAATGACAGCAATGCTGGCGTAATTACTGCAATGTTCACGGACAATGTAACACAACAGCTGACTGTAGCAAATATACACTGTATTTTCGTGACATTTGTGAATCCAACACATCCAGGCACATGTCTGGTTGATTATAATGTAAAACAACGTTTTTGATTAAACTTTTGATTCATTTGAATGGGTCAGTGTGGTGCATGTGTGGCGTGGTGGTATATATTGCATTTTATGAGCCCATTTTACAGGATTCAAAGCCAAACATTTTTGACCTTGTGGTGTGTTAGTACGTGTGGAATGGTGTGAATTGTTTTGTTGTTTATGTGCCCATGAGCGAACAGTTTTGTGTGTTTTTTGATGGGGTTTTGTTTGGTGATGGGAGACAGCTAAGAAGTGATACCAAAGCTAGATGTATATATGTAAGCAAACACAGAATATCCACACTACACACATAATGTTATCAGAAAACAACCCTGAGACTTTACTATGTACGGCTTGTATAATCTATGTGGTATTCTACTTGTTATCCGGCTTTGTGAATCTGTTAACATTGACACTTACAATGCCGGTGTATATGTTTTTTAGCAAGCATGACTCAGAAGTGCGAGACCATCCACACAATCCGATTGTGTCATTTGTCGTTGATATAATGGTACGCGTAATCGAGTCGGTGTCGAGTTTTATTGTATTAATTTCTGTAATTGTGGTGCGATCAACCTATCTGTTGCTGCCGGTTCTTGTTTTTATTGTGTTGATGAGCATGTTAAATGCGCATCTAGACACAGCTATGCCCATCATCGTGATGGCGTATAACAAGTTTGTTATTGAGACCAATCTCATCTCGCTTATCCGACAACTCGCGTGGATTTGTAAAATCACGTTTGAAATTTTCACCCCATTGTACAACTGGAGTCTAGAAAATATGATGAACAGTTCTATGGATATTTTGAAGCTGCTGGTGAAAAACAAACACAATCAGAGTCAGGTTTCGACCATTGTGCGGGAAATTGCTTCATTTTTTATTACACTCACACGGTCGATTGTGTCGTGGATGATGATCAATTTCAACGAATGTAGATACGATGCCGTTGTATCCGACTTGGTCGCATTGCACCAACTTTCCACCAAAACAGCTCTACAACACCGCTGCTTTGATTTTGATTATCTGGATCTGGATTTAGCTCCTGTGGTGATGGTCAGTCAAAAAATTGTGACTTCCGTACACGCTCTCTCTACCGGCTTGTGTCCGTCCTTGGCGTCTATTAGCGCCCTGCTTTTCTATCCTTTCTATGACAGACATATGGGAAAAATAGTACAAAACGCAGTGAACATGGTGTTTGGGGTTTATTATACAGGACAGGTCACACAGATGCGATGTCGAACCGCATTTGCCCTCTCGCTGTCAAGCACACTATGTGTTCCCGACGTGTATCCGATGTTTCGGTACATGGAGCGAATTACAGAAAGTATTGGTTTAATGATCGACAATTGGTGTAATATAGCGCATATGATGCTACTTTCTTTCTTTATGGATCGAGACGCCAGTGTGGTGGATCGTTGTAGCACGAGCGGTCACACGGTTGGTTCCTTGATATCAGAAGACATATTCGCAGACCGACCTACTCGACTATTGTCGTGCACATCGTCCTTACTCGCTGCCACGGATGGCCATAGTGTGATATACATGAACAAAAACAACAATGTCGAGCCGACACGCATATTGAATGCATTCCGAACCCCAATTGACATTACAAACGGAATCGCAGCGGTGGATTTTGCCTCATCTCTATTAGAAACGGACCAAAATGGAGACTCAAAAACGGGTATACTTGGTTGCAAATGTGTGGATGGTACACATGGTGAGGGCGTTTCTATCACCTGCAGTGTAGCGTTGTTTCCGGCCTTTTTTGACCCAGAATATCAGTTACAGGCCGCCGACACACAAATCCCATTACGATTTGAAAGAGGTACCACAGGTCAATTGCTCACTTGTCGATATCTGCGAATTTCAGTGCAGTCCATACGTTTTCCAGCACAGGTTTTCGATGTTGCAAAGCAAAGCAGCACGGGCTCTGCCTCGTATAACCACGACACATATAGCGAATGTATGGCCGATCCTCGCAAGTGTAATGTGGTGGATGCGGCTGTATATGTCATGCCACTCTGTCCTCAATATACACCACACAGTGAAACAATTTTCGCTACGGAGCCAACTGAATGCATACGAAATTCTAAATATCAAACATGTTTCCCGTACTGTGTGGCTTTGCACCAAAAAGGTGCTGGAAACACTCCTATGACATTATACAACAAACGGTCTTTATCTGGCGGTGTGTACATGGCCAACACAAGAGTTTCAATGCCAACCATTGTCAACACACAGGAATCAGATCAAAACGCAGCAACCGATCGAACGAGTACCTGTCTTGTTGCATCTGAATTCTCGCGCATAGAAGACCTGACACAAACATACTGCACAACACAGACGGTGAGTTCTGGTGGTGTGACTTCGTTTTCGAAATCAGACAGTTCTATGCAATCGCCGGTTGCAAGTTGTACGAGTTCAGACGCTTCATGCGAAGATGATCCTTCTGCTGGTACAACTATGACACCTTGGCAGCGTGCAACCGTACTAGCCGAATCACAACCGTATCTTTTTGCCGGCGATATGATACTGGTACAACAATGCGAGTTGGACAGCACTGTCTGCCACTGGACAACTTCACTTCATCGTATCACGTCTGACATCCATGCTCAGTACAGTATTATCAACAAAATGTCCAAAATCCCATCGATTCGCAGAAGTAATATGAAAGTACAATCGGAGCACGGCGGTGTGATTCTCCCTGGGGAATCGAATGATGTTATTTCGAAGCACAATCCTGCTGCACAGACTCGAACTGGAATCGTGTATGGTGTGAATCCGAATCCCCAACCTTTTCGATGCCTTCTACAGGCGTGTGTGTTGTGGTATACGGGACAACAATGCACAGAACTCGCGTGTACAAACTGCTACCAAAAACCGCAAGTTTTTTTCACACAGCCCATGTACAAGTGCAGTAGTGACCAGTCCAACACCGTCCGTGATGCAAATACAAAAAGTGTGCGCGCATGCCACTACAATACGACCACTGAGATTAAATTTGAAGGAAACGACCGCTTCTGGTCGACGAATATTACGTGCCGTGAGAGCAACAGCGGAGTATCAATTAATTTGTACATTGAAGACATTGTCTATATTGATGATCTCAATATGGTGATTTCTGTGCGTCGTGGTCCAGTGGAAGAATTAATGTGGCTGGTAGGACAGAATGAAACCTCATGGCCAGATGACAGGGTCATGAAATCACGCACCATTCACTATTTCCTAAACATGGAAACACTGCAAATCCGTCCTGACGCGCAGTGGACACACAGCACCTCGGATATCTCTAATGGTCAGTATAGTATTCTGTGTCAGACTGATACCATGGTCCCAATTGTCGGAAGTTTTGTTGCGTCTGGCGTTGTAGGTACGTTCCACCAATTGCGTAATTTTTTGCTTTTTTTTTGGCTTTGTTTTATGCGGTCGTTATCGGTGTTTTTTTGGGTATGTGCATGTTTTTTGCGGTTGTTAATCGTTGCACAGTGATGGGTTTCTGATGACATACGAATGACATAATTGTGCGCAGCCGGTATGAAAATGACATCGATTCTGGTGAACTCATATGCCCTAAATTTATATGGCATCCTCGAGGGGATGATTTCCAATAAGCCCATTTGTGATGGACGAGGACTGAATCATTACGCCCTGGACAATTGTAACTCACATCCACTTTCCATGCGACCAGTATATGACCAAGTTATCAAAGTGCATCGACAATTCGACCAGGTGACCGCAAAAACCATCATTTATATTGGCATCATATTTGGGTTGGACGATGGTACGCAACGTCTCGCGTACAATTCGTTTTTGACGTTTGCGATGGGTCCGCTGTCCAAGAGTAGTGCCTTCCTACGCTCCCTCAAGATCAGTGGTGACACCAAGTACTTGGCAAAAATTGCCGCATCATTCCAGAGTGTGAGTAGTAATGGAGTGACTGGGATTGGTGCTTTGATTGGAGGATTTGTGCAGGCGATTTTCGCGAGTATACATGGTATATTTTACATTTACGACGAAATCATTCTCAAGTATGTGATATCTTTAATCCAAAACAAGCATTATCAAGACCAGAACGACATTGCAGTGGCATTTTTTGCCTTCAGCAATCTAATTTTCGATTCCATTGCGCTTGGTCCCATGAAGAACGTTTTGATCACCCCACAATTCAGAGTTTGCCAAACCTATTCACAGTTGACGGGTGATTCACAATCCGCGACCGGGAAAACCATTTTCCACACATGTGCTGCTGTCATTGAGGTTTTTTATGCCTCCATGCAAGTGATTTCGTCCACAATTACATTGTCAGCGGTATCGGACTGCATCTGTAATATTAATGAATACGAGAATGAGTTTATTGACGTTTTTGAACAGAGGTGTCGATATAAATTACCGGAGGCGTTGCATCCTCGACTGATGGAATACATTCAAACCCGAGACCAAAAAAGCAGTGTCAGTGTGTGTTCCACGCTCGTGAATAATTTCAAAAACGTGCTACTCAAGATACCAACACAATCGAAAATACACATAAATCTGGCGCTTCAACATGCGGTCAACGTGCCGGTGCAGCTCATGAATTTCATGAAAATCGACGGTCTGCATGCGGATTCGTGTACACAATATGAGACCACACTTGACGTCATGATGATTATTCCACGACCCATAAGTGCGTTCAAAAAATGCGCGTATCTACCAAGCTGCCGGTCTAAGTGTCAAGAGGAAATTGATTGGTTTTATAACATGAAACTGAATGTGGCCAATCCAAATGTGGCACCGATTAATTCTGCTGTCATGGCGTTTGTGCCTGCATGGATCACGCAATTCGAAAACCTAGACGAACAATTCACGCCTATAGCGGTGCAAGACTATGGACCTCGAGAGAACTGTGACCACTATATTGTTGTAGTTGGTCGTCCTCTCAATGTGCACGTATGCTAGAAGCTCCATTTACCATGTATATTTTCTGCTATCTGGACGAAACCACGTCCATGGCGATCTTGTCGAAAATTGTTCTGACAGGCACGGAACATTTTGTGCTCAGTCGACCTGAGCTCACCGAGAAATTCACAATACGACAGGACGAGACAGTCAAATTAGTGTCGGAAATATTCATGCCACCACTCGCCGACATCAACGACAGGGGGGCACTTGTGGTGGTGGTGTGGGATAATCAAGGATCGTTTGCCGGAGGAAACAACAACAACGCAATTTTTGAGGTTTTTGTCGATTCTACCGACACTGTGCATCACACATGGTTATTGTACAGCAGAGACGTCAATAGTAATTCCGTCTGTGCGAATTTACATACCTCCATCATGTCAAGTTGTAATGGTGCAATCACAGACATTTCTCAGTATAACTTTATTAACAAAGATGCCACCTCATCTAGCTTTAAAAAACTCACGATTCTTCCCAAAAAACAGCCACCACATACCCTGTATGATACAAGTAAGCCCCATGCCGTATACACCATTATTGGATTATTGAACATTTTTGTCGAATACACCTCGAATGACGAGCTCATTCCTACTAGCACGTGTAAGGTGGAGCTCGAATTCACATTCGTACAGCGTCGTCGTTTCACCAGTTCAAATGATGTCCCAGCGTGTTTGGTACACAATCCTGCACATGATGGTACAAATAACCAAAATATCACGGTTTTTTCCCTATTCAACGATAGAATCCTACGTCGTCAAGAACTCTTACTCACTACCTCATCACTAAACACAATACTGCTCATCTCCACGCAAAATTTCCTATCACAGCAAACACAGGACGTACTGCGTCTGGAAGCGATTCTGGACTATACCACTGGTGCCCCCCGTCTCATGTTTACCATTGTGCGCAAAGACCAGATCACTCTTGATCCAGCATTTGTCTACGCAAACCAACAACGCTTCGATGAATATAGTGTTTTCCGGACAGGTTCAGTCTCTAAGTACGTGGGTCTAATCTTGCATGACGCAGCTGGTGCTTCTAACCAAATGAGCGTTGGTAATCTGATTGTGTACACAATAAAACAGAGCAGCACCAGCATGACTACGGGGAGTGAAGGCTTCATCAAGGAATTTGCCATTAGTCTTTCGACACCAGTGGACATGCAAAAATTTCAACGATACGCCGATAATAAAGACACACAAATCACAAAGACAGGAGAATTGACATTCGAAATGCGTGTGGGTACTGGGTTTGCCAAGACAATTGATGTGCACATTGAGGAAAAATGTGATTATATGAACTGTAAAGCATGTTCTACAACACGATTGCGAGCGTCGTGTGAAGCGGCACAAAAGTGTGCTGTGGTCAACTGTGTGGGAACGGTCATTAATCCTAACAACGTGCTATGTGTGGCGGGCAGTCTTGTAAAAGAAATACACGAGGTATACTTGACCAACATAGATGCTGTTTGGTTTGGATTGGTGGAAACCAGTATGTCTGTACTCAAACTTTCCAAAATCAGTGGATCCAGAAACGTCATTTATCTCGAGAGTGTGTCCAACTTGGTCAATAATGCGTTGTGTGAAACAAAGGACATCTACGCTGCACTCTCTGCCATCCTTCCAGCGTTTGTATTTTCCATTTATGTGGCTGTGGTTGGTTCATCGCAACAAAACTCTATCCTGGATATTCAGAATCCTGGCGCAACCAAAGTTCGCCAAACATTCTCCCCCGACACACAGCTGCAGAATGTGGCTATGGTGTCGTCTATTACACAGTCGATCTACCAGATTACGCTCGTGCACTTGCACATTTCGCATGCGGCTGCCAAACTGATGTTGTGCACCATTGACAAGTTCGCAGAATTTTCAGGTGGATACATTGATGTTGTCAATCATGACACCGAGCTGGGTATAGATGGAGGCCCCATTGATTTCTGTACACAAACACCTAGTATGCCATCAGGCGCCGCTGCAGAAACCAACCAGCAGATCATTAATGATCGTGTTGCTATCGGGGCCATCGATAATAATGTTGTCGATGTGAAAATCGCGGGTGTTACAGTTGCCCCAGGTGTATTCAAAATCAACGTCAACCAAGCCATCGTATGGGCCAAAAACTTCAATTACATCATGTGGCTCATATGGACAAATGCGGCATTTGATTCCGCGCTGGGCATTTTGTACGGGATTTCACGTTTTCTCGGCGTCGTCGAAAAAGAGGAATGCAAGCCACGACCTGTTGAATTCAGTTCCGTACTAAAGTGTGTGTGTGGTGATGTACCATATACCATCGACAACACACATCGCTCCGAACTGGCATTAGATGGGGCATTGTGGTGCACAGGTCTATTGAAAATGATCAATACCAAGGGCAATCTGGTATACGTTCATAATCCATACAGTTTAGAACAACTTGTGAATGACATACATAGTGCTGGACAGACATATATTGATTGTATTGCAGTGAAGAGTGAGCATAATTGTGCTTCAGAGCGCGCTGACGTGTATTTGCCCAAATACAACAAATATTTTGGGGTGTATCATGTGTCGCCTCTCGCTGTATTATCACGATGTCGTGAGAATTATAATGCCAAATCATGGGACGAAGGTGTATTCGGACTGTATGATCCAGAACTACAACGGGATATTGTTGAAAAACAGCGCAACACGCAAAAACGTGATATTCAAGCCATACGTATCAAGGTTGATATTTATTTACAAGAAGTAGATACTGGTGTGGTACACCAGTGTTTGATAGCAGGTCCTCTCAAAAACCGTATACAAGCGTGTATGACTCTGGCATTCACACATCTGAATCAGTTGCAATATGACACAAATGCTGCATCACGACAGACAGCAAGAGAAAATGGGACACCAATGCCAATATTTGATGAATTTTCTGCGATGGCGTATTTTTCATACGACGCTGCTCCTGGATCTCCGCATCCGGATGCATGTGAATATTTATCGTCACCATCATTTCTGAACAATGCAGATGTTCGCAAATGCAAGAACGCCAATATGGAAGGTCTTGAAACAGAAAAAGCATGCGGTTTCAGCGTATTGGACCGTGTAGACACATGTACGATCTGTCAATCCACACTCGCATTCGAACAGTCCATACAGACAAACATTATTGACGAATTTCGAATTTCAAATAACGTGGTATATGATACCGCCAAAATCAATGCGGTGGACACCAGTGTACAAGCACGATACAATGCTGTGTCGACTTGCACTTCTTCATACATCACGGATGTGGACCAGGAAATTTTGGTAAACATTCGCAAAATTGTCAATGCGCTCGACCTCACCCTAACTACAGGGGAAGGCGACTTGCTTCACCAATTTGTGGATTGCATTTTTATGGGTGCACAATCCAAGGTCATCCTGGCTCCAGCAGACAATGAGGGAGTTATGGAGAACCTCATGTACTCTCGTCATGCGAACGGCACAAGTCGCACGTTTGAATTACCATGTTATGGCACCCACGTGCATGACCGCAAAGAAGGGGCGACTACCCAGCCCTTTTTACAAAGAACATGCGGTAGTGATACGCGAATTGCTGTGATGGCATATGTCACAAAAACCATCATTGACGAGGACAACGGTGGACTCCATGCTTTAGTTGCAAGCCTCATTTCTGAAAAAATCCAGTCTATCGTAGCTACTATATCTGATGTCAAAAATTACGGCTGTCTCGGGAGAGTCACAGGTATGGCGTGGCATCGGTCTTCTACTGAACCGATCGATGCGGGTCGTTTGCTGGACAATTTGGTACTGTCAAAGATGCTATCTGACAAAAACGTCGATTTGGTCACTTTGACGGCGGTCCAATGGAAGCAAACCGGTATTACCGATCTGCGCAGAAATGACTACATTCAAACAGGACGTATTTACTATCACCCAAAGCTGGATGTGTCCTGGAAATTCTGTTGCGCTGAACCGGGACAGTGTAAACCAGGCGAGTCTGACTTCGAGCCCAATATGCCAAACGTGGACACTATGATTTCGGTGGATACCGTGCTCGAGGCACTCATGGACAACATTGTGGATATCGAGAGAGACGCTATTATGAAAAACACGGTGAGTTTTTTGTATTTCTTGTTGTAGTTGTGTGTGCGACAATTTTCTCTTCTTCATTACTGGTCAAACCGTGTCCGTTCGCGCTTGTAGTGCTTTGTTTGTGGGGACGTTCGCTCATGAGAGCATGCAAGTTGTTCACTAAGAGCAATGAAAATGGGGTTTTCATGTGGTCTTCCGCTTCCTTCGAGTGAGTTCATAATTTCGAGTCGAATAGTTTTCTTTAGTTGTAGATTTTTTTGTTGTAGCTCAATATACATTGCATCGAGTAACTGTGTCATGTTTGCCATGATGACACTGTCGACCCCAGAGTGTTTATCGTGCAAAAGCACTTTCGGGGGGCATATACTGCCTGCGAATGTCTGTGTGTGAACATAATGACCACTATTCTGACGTTGAATTGCCAGTTTCGCATGTTTGTCGCGGATTATTTGTAACATGGATGATATGGATGGACTAGATCGGCTTTTGCTACGTATGTGCTTTTGTATACGTGTGCTTATATATTTGTATGATGTCGATGTGCAAATATCGAGCGTCGAACAGATAGAGGGGCGTATGAATTCGCATTTTTGTATCACGATGGTTCATTAATGTCAATCTGTGTGTCGGAACAGGTCTTGACTAGGTTTGCTACCAACGAAACCATACGTGGTATCCAGCAATATAATGAGATGGCATTCCTGGCCAAGCACCAAGATATCTTGTATGCAGAGAATGGGGAGGTAAAATACAATCCGTTTGCAGGTAATGACAGACAATATGACTTCCCTCTTGAACGTGAGAAAGACCCATTGTCTCTCTTCGAACAGTGTCATGCAATCATGCGGGCCAAGACCTTTACACAGCCAGCCACTGAAGTAGAAGATACAGATACAGTCAATCGACCAAGCACTACTATGCGTCGTCGGATGATTACGCTAGAGGCTATTATGGATTACGTGCAAGAGGGGGTTGAATGGAAACCTCTCAACATGCATACGAATGAACAAAATAAGGCTCATCGTTCGCGAAAAGAAATTATACGGGTCATCAACGAATATGCCAAACATATGCCGCTCAACATTTTGTACGATTCACGTTTTGTATCGTATGATTCTCATTTCTGTGCTACCGACACACCTGAGCCAAAACCTCGTCCGCAAAAGCTCAATTTTCGCAGTGAACACGCGTCCACAGATGTACTTTACGAACTTGATCGGCATTTACAAAAGACGCAAACCAATGCCAAAGAGCTGCCGGTTTTTGGCATGGCGGCTCGAACCATGGGGAACACAGACATACTGTGTCCATGCGAAACACACACGCTCGCGCAAGCACAATTACACGAATGCTCTATATCATTCACAATTTGTGAAATGGGACAATATGAAACTGACACGGAAAGATCATTTTTTAACTCTGTATTCGAAGGGTGTACTGCCGAGTCGAGAATCGATAATGCTAATATTATCTACGCCGCGCAACACATAGAATATGTGAGAACACTGTTACGCAAGTACAATGATTTGTTAAAAGCCAGTGGTTTTGTGTGTTCAATCATGTTACCATCGGATTTATGGGGTCTTGGAATTTCACACTTTAACAACTCACAATATCTGAATGATTCATTCATGGGTGACATGGGACTGGACGTTGTCAATATGCTCTTGCATCCAAAGTCTGGTGTTTCTATGCTCAATTATCACTACGTACGCGAACATTTCAGCACGGTGTTGTCGGATGGTGATCGCGAGGTGGGAATTGTGTGGATGGGATGCTTGCTGATGTTATGTATGCCTCATTTTGCGTCTAACTAACTCGTTGTGTGTGTATTGAATGGATTGTGTGAACACAGGTACTATTATCCAAAACCAAAGCATCTCAAGACTCAACTGCTCACACCACACATGTGCGGAATGTTTTATGTGAGGGAGACACACAAACCGAAAAAAATATTGCCGATTTGGGGTTCCCTGTGCTCACCATGCTCGCAGAATCACCTGCTGTAGTGAATTGCGTGCGGTATGTACTAGAGGCCTCTTGGAAGGACATTTTGGATGAATTCGTGCCACTGCATTCGGAAAGCGATGAAACAATCACTGACCTTCATGTTGAGGCTGCGTCTGCCATACGCATATGGCGGGGTAAATGTACAGCAAAATTGAACAAATTACAGACATGTCATGGTCAATCGGCGTATTCATTTGATTATACACAAGCATCACGCGAAGATGGACTTGTAAAACACGGAAAAAGTTGTCCATTCACACTGTCTCCCCAGCTCATGGGAATTGCCAGTATTATGTACGGTCCATGTTTACTTAGCTTCAAAGACACGCAACAGTTATGTGACCCGCATTTGTGCATAGCCAATCGCCCCTCTCGCACACAGAGTCTTGACGGTTTTTTTGTGCTTGAAATGCAAGACGTTGGTTTTGAGGCAGGGGATGACGCCTCATCATATACTAACATATGCGAAGTCTTTAATCCACTGTCTATGCTAGCGATGTTGCAAATTAGTGACAAAGGAGTGACCGATCTTCCGGCGCTCAGTGAGGTTTTTGTGCGTTCTTTAATTGCTCCCAACGACGTGAGTGAAGGTCACTCTGACACAGAACAATATATACGGCAATCTGGACTAATGGGCACACGAGTTGGATTTGACTTCCTGTTCCCATCACAATCCACGCACACAGATGAATCAGACAACCATGTCAATAATCTGGGTAGTTCACAATGTTTCGATGCTCTCCCATACTGGCCCCAGAATTGGCAAGCACCGTTTGGTGAGATCTTACATGACACTTACGAGCATGTCTCTGCATTTGGTAATTATATGGCACTCCTGACAGCTGAACCGGATTGTCAAGATGAAGCGTCATGCCAAGATCGACTGGTGTTGTTGCCGAACCATTTGCGTTTCGAAAACATGAGCAGCAATTTTTTTGGCACTAGTGGGGTGTGTCGTGAACACTCGTTTGCTATGCCACTTGTGCCAACCAACACGCATGGCGTATGCACCTCGAATATTAGGACAAGAACATACAATAACGCGGATACAGAAGCACCACAATCAGAAAGCTTTTCGTGTGAATCTGGCAATACTGAAACATGTGCATGTTCTGATAGTGCAAGGGTCGGCATTGGGGGCGGTATGGGTGATACCATTGGACATTTGTGGCCATTGCTGCGAGCATTTCTCGCCGAAGATATACCACACACAGAGGTATATCGCTTCAGTGAACTGAAATTAGGATCAATGAGTATGTATGACTTGGCACAGTATGTTGATTTGGAAATTAATATTGACCTACAAGACACTGATTCCATTGATGATGTGGTCCGTGAACGCTGTTATGCCTCCGACGACTTTGGTAATGACGATCATTTCATCAATGCCCAGAATAAATGCGTTCATAACAGTCAATGCGCCCCATATGGCCAGATTTGTGATGCCACAGGAACGTGTGTAGAAATGGAGATCGATGTACAAAACAACCTACACACGAATGATATCGAAGTGGGTCTAAACAGTCCGAGTTGTACACACAATCAGGATAAATTTTCTGGAGCAAGTCCATGGCGACGGATGCACGATATTCTGGAACAGCACGGAATGTGTTCGCATTCGAATCGGGTGGCATATGAACGCATGAATGATATGTTGCAATCACTCCCGTCATCACAAACAGGATGCACTGAAAATCACGATACAACACTTGATATGTCATATTGGGTCTGTGATCGAGGTATGGTCAATTGGACATGGGTGCGAGAGCGTCCTGATGTGTATGCATCAACCAATGACCAATATTTCGATATGCGTTCTAATCAAGTGCCGTATAGTATTCTACACGACGAATTGTTCGATATAGCTCCACATTTGTGTGATGTAGACTACATGCACTCAGAGACAATTGGATGGTGTGGTTTACAACATACTCTTCCTAGTTCCACTACACTTCCCATGCCCAATGCTGACAATACTGGTGATTTGCCATCCCAAACCGCTCGATGGATGCGGACAGCACCTTCGCACGGACAATTCTCAATGCTGAAGCCACCACAAGACGACATCAAAGAGCGTAGTGTGAATCCAACACGTGCACCACGTAATAAACTGCGATTTATGGGCATACACCGGGATATGTTGAAATATGATGATGATGACTCTGCAGCTGTGCGGCAAAATTTGGCTGTTCAAAAATGTGGTGATCTTGGTGTGTGTCAGACTGAAATTTTCACTGCGGCTGGTACACATCGGAATCGTATGAAGCCCAAACAAGATCTTACAGACATACCTATTGATTCAAATGATTCTGAACTCTCCGTCACAGTCAAAGTCAGTGATATGTTAGAATGTGGTCCAATGGGTTACCTATTGGAAACACCCGCCAATGCTGTCCCGACCACAGAGATTTTATGCATTGTTGACAAGGGTGTCGTGCCAATCATATACTGGTTGCAGGAAATTAGTAACCAACAACTGTTGTTGAGCACGGCGAATCCACCATCACCAAGGCCACCAGAATTGAGTACCGCATGTCAGGATTTGTTTGGTATAGACTGGAACATACACGGTCTGTATTACAACCACAATTCTCTCCGATTCGAATACAAGGGGGGTCGTCGCGACAGGAATACACAGCTTCAATTTTTCCTCAATTCTATGCTTCTCATGCAAAATGTTCCGGAGGATATGGATCGTGTGCTAGCAGAAAGTAAAATCCACACGTGTGTGACTGATATTGCTGCTTTCATCGGCAGACAGCCCACATTTTACCCACTCCCACGACGTGACGTCGGACTGTATGTTCTCATGAATTTCGGAACCTATGAAATCCCCCTCTTCTGGTGGCTGAAATACGTGTTATCAGTGATAGTATTCAAGATTCCCGATAGTATGGAGGTTACACTGAGCCGATTGAACAGCGAGCGATCTTTGCCAATCGATGCATTTGATAATCGCATTTCCACAAGTGATGTGACGCCCACAGGCATAAATCTCGAGGATATCACGGTGAGTCAGTTCTGGACTCGTATTAATGCACAAGAACTGGACTTGTTTGCAGAGACCCACGATTTCGTTGTGCAAGAACTGGCACGTTACATCGACGCTACCATTGCAGTATCGGTGGTGATGGGATGTGTATCAGAATTTACCGTCGATCCAGTGAAACATAAAAATTTGCGTGATCGTGCAAATCGCATGAATGGTGCCAATGCGTACGATCAGGTACACAGTACCGAAGACATGCTGGATTCTGTCTTTAGCAAATCGAACCCCGTGGCATTATGGGGTGGAGAAATACAACCTGGAATCCACCACAACAATGCTGTGGAAGACGAAGCATTGACCTGTGCAAAACAATTTTCTGACACAAATCTGATGGGACACACAGACGGCTTGGATAACATTCTGACGTTCAAAGACACGAATTTCTTGCAAGTCAAAACACTAGGCTTTATGGAGTCGTTTTTGAAGAAAACATTCGACGCGTCGATTCCTGTGAATACACACAACCCTGTGAATAATCCCAATAAGATCGCCAAATTCTACGATGATATTGCTGGTGACAGGCGGGGTATCAAGATTCTTGACTTGGATTTTGAGGCCATTCACAAAGAACTTGGTAATATCAACTCGATCAAAGATTACACAGCAGAGTATCTTGGCACATATGATAAAATGTTTGAAGATTATACCGACGCAGAGTATGCACAAAGGCCCATACAGACACCTGAGTTCACAACTGGATGCAGTGATACTACATCGTCTGATAATCTGTGTAGCACCATAGAAAAAACCCATTGTATCTTTGACAAGAATAAGCAAGAATCTCTCTTAAAACAAGGATTGTCCAAGGGCATATGGAACACTGACCCCGCAAACGTACAATTGTTCAAAAGTGGTAACATGGATGTATCATTTACTGAAATTGACATGTGCAAGATAACAGACCCGTCCATGTTGTCAAAATTTGGACATTCAGATCCAATGGGTACTACTACTGTGATATCGCCAAAAAATCCTCCCCAAGGTGGACGATGTACAATGGCAGACTTGAAAGAGTACGGTGCTGGCGTAGATTTTACACGTGGACCCCTTTCAACGCGACCCGACTTTACGTTAATGCATCCGCGGAA
>Ga0105053_10005662_pt1 | contig 17658 bp, 13 predicted proteins | sample BON01_FD_78093 | JGI IMG/M metagenome (GOLD analysis project Ga0105053, IMG submission 78093) | Freshwater microbial communities from Lake Bonney liftoff mats and glacier meltwater in Antarctica - BON-01 | ecosystem: Environmental > Aquatic > Freshwater > Ice > Glacier meltwater | place: Lake...
CGAAGTTAAATCAGTTTTGCCACTTAAAAGATTTTCAATGCTCTTCTTCACAGAATTAGTTACTGACGATCGGTGAACAGACTGACTGTCGTTGTAAATATTACCAATAGTCTGCGTATTGCGCATTCTGCCAATAAATCTCTGGATGTTCGGTGGAATATACTCAATGGGATTATCCGTGAACCCAAAATATCGTAATCGTCTGCAGGCAATTATACTTTGAGGTAAAGCTGTTAGCCGATTATTACAGCAAGTTAAATTTATTAAGTTAATAAGTGCTGATATATCAGAAAGGTCTGTCAGTTGGTTTCTAGAGCAATCTAATACGGTTAAGTTAACAAGCACTGACATATTAGAAAGATTTGTCAGTAGATTGTAGTAACCGATGAAAGTTGATAAGTTAACAAGCGCCGATATATCAGGAAGACTCGATAATTGGTTGCGGGCGCAATTTAAATAAGCTAAGTTAATAAGTGTTGATATACCGGAAAGATCCACTAGTTGATTCGTGCAGCAATTTAAATGTGTTAATTTAACACATTTGGATATACACGAAAGGTCTGTCAGTTGATTCCTGTAGCAATATAAATGTGTTAAGTTAATGAGCATTGATATATCAGAAAGATCTGATAGTTTATTATGGGAGCAATCTAACTGTGCTAAGTTAATAAGTGTTGATATACCGGAAAGATCCACTAGTTGATTATTGTTGCACTCTAAATATGTTAAGTTAATAAATTCTGTTATAACGGGTAAAATTGTCAGTCGATGGTACGACCAATACAATCTAACAACTTTGCTTTTATCTAAGTCTTTATTTTCAGTAAATTCCTTCAGCGTTAACTCCATTTTTATCAGATACACTGATTAAAAAAAGTATGTTATTATATTAATTCATTTTTTTTAGCATAATTTCTACTGCATTTTTTAGCATAATTTCTACTGCATTTTTTAGCATAATTTCTACTGCATTTTTTAGCATAATTTCTACTGCATTTTTTGAATATACTTATACTTAAGAATGGTGTCGACACCTACCGAATTTGATCAAATTCCAGTATCCGGAACCGATATAATAGAACCAACAAAAAACACTAATATGCATAATGAGATATATACGAGAAATGGGTATAGTTCCTCAAGAATATTTACATATGGTACAATATATAGTCGCTTGCATGTATGAGTATATTATACAAATATATCATAGTTATGGTATTGAAGATAAGAATACGAGTTGTATTGCATGGAAAGAACTTAGAGATTCATTAGTTCAACAGCGGCATTCGATTCCATCCAACTTGCCAATGATTGATTTACCAATTGTAATTATTTAGCTTGTGTTCATAAATGAATATAAACACTAAAAAACAATTCGTTTTTTTACACATATCAGATAATTTCAATAGGCAAATCAATTGTCATTAAGGCGCATAGTTGATGGCTTACAAACAATTCAGGCAATATCCAGCCAATTTGCGACTTGCAAACAGTTCAGGCAATATCCAGCCAATTTGCGAATCACGATTCAGTAGCATTGCCAGTATTAGCATTGCTTCGCGGCCAAAATCGCTGTTAGGTTGACATCCAGCAGCTTCCGCAACTAATTCGCTTATACTATCGGGTGTAATACCCAGACAGTTGAGTATCGGCCGCGCTATGCGAATGAATTCCACTGGCAATGGGTCGCCATTATTATGGTTTTTCGCATAATAATTATCATTTGATTGGAGAGCATATGTACGTATTGCCACTTCGGCAGTGGCAAAGCTTATTTCAATATTAACATCCGCTTTATAAGAGAAAGCCGGGTTTTGTAAAAGCTCAGGAATTCTATCCAGCGTACTTAGCTTCAGCAACAAGATATATCCCGAGTAACGTATATATATATCTATATCCATAATTGCAGTCTCACTTATTGTCCTTAATATCAGAATAGAATGCTCCATAATTATCATAGTCCTAGACGACATTTCCTGTTGGTCACAGTCGGTGTCGGATTCTAGAACATATGAATAGCGATGCGGATACAATTCTGTCAGTTTTTTTGCGATATCTCTGTTGACCATAAGTTGAGCTATGCCATTTAATTTCATATCTTGTACTATAATATTATCTTCTTTGGCGCATTCTGTGAATATGCCGTCATCATTGCTTTCAACAACCTTATATTTGTTGCGATATGAAATATAAGCTAAATATGCCGCATATGGAATAGTACAGAATCCCACAGTAAATAGAAGTCCTGATATAGAGGGCAGTTCCGTCATAGTTACCACGCGCTGACAATGTAAAATCTATTAATTTGCAATATTCAATTTTTGATTTGCCGATCAAAAAAATATATCAAGTATGTTTACTAAATGCAATTTGTTAGAGCGTATATAATGTTAGAATCATACATGGGACACTAATAGACAATGCTAATGGCGAATTCTTTGACGGCGATACTTTATACCAATTATTATAGCTCGTGAGACTGATATATTTGCGTGTTTTTAGTAAATTTTCTGGAAGTATTAATCTATTATCTCGCATATCTGGCAGAGAAATGAATGCGGCAATGCTATGTGAAACTTTTACTGCGCCATGTACATTTTTGCTCAAGGATACTAAAATATAACATCCCAAAGATTCAGAAGGATCTTCTGGATCATGTACATACGAATACCTTAATGGATACAATTCAATTAATCTTTTTGCAATTGTATGTTCTACAGCGAACGATGCATTGTTAAAATCTTCTGTATTACGCATCATTTCAGAAATATTTATGGCGCAAATAGTGATTATATCATAGTCAGTATCTTGAGCGGCGTAATTAGTGATTATATCATAGTCAGTATCTTGAGCGGCGCAATTAGCAGCTTTATTATAATAGTCAGATAAATATGAATACACCACACCACTGATCGCCGCGGCAACACAAGCGCCTGAGCAGAATATGGCAATTTCCTTCATATTGTCGGACAAAGTGAATTCAAACATTATTCGCAGGCTTTTTAGTTCAAAATCTATTAATTTGTCGTATTCAATTTTTAGATAAATTGAATTATTATTATCATACAGTCTTTTACTGTCAATTCTCTGCGGAAATGGGTGATTACAACCTCTTTAAATGCCAATATGATGGACCAATGGCGAAATGTGATGAGGAAGTCGATCTCATTGACCCCATAAATGAACAGAATCAGCTATTGATGCGATCGTATATGGCCAACCATTATCAATGTATGGAATGGCTTATCGAGCATGGCGCTGATATTAATTCTGTTGACTCATACAACCGTACCATATTGATGTATGCGTGTCGCTCGATTCATACATACGCAATTAACTGGCTTATAGAACACGGCGCTGATGTTAATATAAAAAATTGGTATGGTTGTACACCATTTATGAGTATATGTAGCTATGCACCTGAAGATTGTATGTTGGCTGCGATAAGATATGCCGACCTTAGTCTCAGAGACGATAAGCAATGTACACCGCTAATTTACGCCTGTATAAATCGTAATCGTGATGCTATAAAAATATTAATCAGTCACCATGCTCCTGTTGGTCACCATGTTGATATCAACGAGACAGATCTTTTTGGAATGAGTCCAATCATGTATCTATGTCGCAGTCCATACTATCAAGATATGATTAAGTTGCTGATTGACAATGGTGCAGATATTAATCTCGCAGATAAGAATGGACACACTGCGCTCTTAATCGCATGCCATGGTAACAATCATAAAATCTTACAATTACTGATCGATAATGGTGCGAATGCATTGGCGGCAGACAATGAAGGAAATACACCACTCAGCTATTCACAGAAGCACAAATTTACAGAATGTTGCAATGTGCTGACCAATATTACCTATTTGATATAGTTTAGTTTGCATCCAATTAAAAAATTGAATATCTTTTTTATCTATTTTTTCTACTACCAGAAATGAGTATCGTCATCAGACAAAGTGTTGATGACTATATATCTATTGTGCGGAAATTGCGATATTATCGACGAATGGCTATATTCTTATTCTTCATTTCGCTCTTATTGATTTGTATCATTTTTATACTTGCATTTAGTCTAAAATAGAGTATTGGACAATATTACTACACCCCCAGGTCCTGTTTGTCCCCTACGTGATATTATAATTTGGGTGCCGTCATCATTAAGTATTATATCAATAATTGTCGCCATTTCAGCAAAAGAACTCTGGGTTCGCCTTTATATTACTATACAGAACGATGAATTGGAAGTGTAAAACAATAAAATAAAACAATAAATTAAAACAATTTATATAATTTTTTATTTTTTGACGACAACATATTTATAATGGTACATATTTATACGTAATATGAGCACAGCAGTCCTTAGAAAATTGAATTATATATTATTTATTATTTTTGATTGTCAATCCAAGACCAGAGCAATGGACCAATTATCGCAGGAAATGTTTGCCACTATATTTACAAATTCTACGAGGATATATGCTAAAATGACAGACAGCGCATGTATCAGTAGACTTGAATCAATGCAGCCTATAATATCATATTCTGCTGAATTTAGCGAATCTTCAGAGTATTCATATGCCGATCATGTAAAGTATATCAAGTTTATTCGAAAGCTTATAGCCAATATTGGTCCAAAAGTCGATATCTTATTTGCCGTATACCTTGACTGATATGACTGAAGAGTCCTGTATACTGACTATACCGACAACAACATTCAGCAAGTCGGTTTTTAAGATGAAGGCTACTATTGCATATTATTATCGCGTCGAATCCAGTGTTTTCCTAGAGCCATCAAAGCAGCTTGAGCATATTCAAAAGTTGCATACAATTGTTGATAGCAAAGACCAGCCACAGGAGGGCCAAACAGGACCTGAGGGCCAAACAGGACCCGAGGGCCAAACAGGACCTGAGGGCCAAACAGGACCTGAGGGCCAAACAGGACCTGAGGATGAAGTGAAAGACGAATCTACCTTAGGTGATGAACCTATTAAGCCAGTTGCATGCGAATCAACTGACAGACACTGCTGTGATGATTTTCTATGCTGCCAAACACATAAGAATTCGGATATTTTAGTTGCGACAGCTTCAGCTGTACAAGTGACTGATCCACGCCCATCATACGATATCCAATCAGAGACAATGTGGATGTTATTTGGTCTCGAATGGTGCGACTATGATGTATTGGCACTTGAATGTGAGTATCTAACAAAGGTAATTAGTATGTACGGAATGGAAGACGAAAAAAAGTCAATTATGGCCCACAAATACTTTACTAATCTACTAATCGATAAGCTAGGTAAATTTAGTGGTAAGAAGTCTGATCGATTCACGACATCTCTTGTCGTTTTGTGTAAAGAAGCCGCAAAACATCCATTCGGTGGCGAACTATCAAAGTGTTTATTTAGATCAGCCTCTCGCGTAATTAAATCATGTCCTGATTATAATTTTGATATAGTAGAAATGGTGTGCCCTGATGAAGGCTTGAAGTATTATACTGTTGAAAAGTACTCTTCGCGCAATAATAGATTATAATATTTCTTAAACACATAATGTAGTTTATTATATTTTTTTATAATAAGGTGTTCATAAATGAACTGTACGTGAACATTTGCATGTGAGTACATCAGTTCCCTTAAAATTGAATTAGATATTATTTATTGTTTTTGTTCTTCCATTAAGAACCAATGTCTCAGCAAATTATCGACCCTAAGTGGTCTTATGTTCGGATGTCATATGATACTATATATGCTCGGATGTCATATGATACTATATATGCTGAAATGGCTACAGATGAAGGGAGCGATGCTATAAAGCGTACAAGATTTTGTATATCCTATAATGCATGTATTAGCGATTCTTCTGAATATTCTTATGTTGATCAGGCGAAATATACAGAGTTTATTCGAGAGTATATCCAAGAGAATGCATACGCAGCTATGCTGTCTGAAATGACAGAGGAGTCATGTACATTAACAATTCCAACATCTCCATTCAGCAATTCCGTGTTTAAGATGAAGACCTCGTCCTTAACTAAGCCTAATCAATATCAGGATAACATCATACCGTCATTAGAAGAGTCGCCGAAACGTACATTCGCAGATATTTTAGCGCTGTCGCCCACATTAATAAAATTAGATAACCCAAGTCCCTGTTCTTCTATACAATCTAATACTATTCTAATTTTACTTGATTATAAATGTAATGTAGATAAGTCTTATCCGTCTTCTGACGGTTATACGATTGTATATGAGCTAGTGTCAGAGCTATATGAGTATCTCACAAAGATACTGCAGATGCATGGTGTAAAGAATAAACTAACTTCTCATATGGCGTGTAAATCATTTGTAAATATAGCACTTATCAAGAAGCATGAGCTCGCCAAATCAATTACTACCTATCTTAGACTACCACGCGCACTCAAAGCGTTTGAAACTGAACTCGCAAAGCACACAATAGGCGAGTAATTGTTCTGCTGTTATAAACTAAATTTATAATAGCTTATTATTTTTTTATAATAACATATACTGCTAAAATCAGTGATTCTTCAGAATGCAAGTCTTCAGAATATTCGTATGTAGACCAGGCAAAGTATACCGAGTTTATTAAAAATATCATAAATCATTACAGACCTAATTCATATGAATTGTCTGAAATGACTGAGGAATCTTGCATTTTGACTATCCCAACAACATTCAGCAAGTCGGTATTCAAGATGAAGGCTTCTATCACATATTATTATAGTTCTAAATCTATTAATATTAGTGAAGGTCCACAATACACAAGCAGCATACGAATATCTTACAAAGATAATCCGAATGTATGGTATATCTGATAAGAATAGATCAATTATGGCACACGAATACTTTATGAAGGACTTGGATGATAGAATGTGCAAATTCAGCGATGTAAAAACTGCTGCCTTGATGCTTGTTCTTTTCGAATTCGATAAGGAAATGACAAAGCACCTTAATAGTATTAAAAAATAACTTAGCTATTTAAGTAGCAGGTATATAAACTCAATATATAAACTCAATATATAAACTCAATATATAATACGTTTGCGCATCACATAATATAGTCTTTCGACTATATTACATGACTTACTACCTATATATATTGAGTTTGGTCAACCTTTTTTCTCTCTTTGCTTTTTCTCTCTTTGCTTTTTCTCTCTTTGCTTTTTCTCTTTTTTTGTCTTTTTTTGTTCTTTCCTGATTAACTGCACATCCTATCATATTTAATATTATGTTTAAGCATTTCTAACACATTAATGTAAACCAGCCGAAGGCCCGAACATTAATAATATAGAAATGTGTTAAACATAATAGTAAATATTGCAAGATGTGTAGTGTAATTATGCGTAAAGTAAATATGTGTGAAGTACTATAATTCGACAGAGTCGAGAATAAAAAGAGGAAAGAAGGGAACAGCCAAACTCAACATGTATAGGTAACAAGTCATATGGATGGTCGGAGACCATACAATGTGACGAGTAGACTTAATACATGTTGAGTTTAGTTGAGGGCTTTTAACTGGGCCTTCTCTGCTGCAATCTTATCCTTTTCCGCTTTTTCTTTTCGCTTAATAGCAATTTGCGATTGCAAATCAACAACTGATGACGATAGCTTGCTTTTTTTATGAATATGCCAAATAATTACAGCAACAATTACTAAAATAAATACAATTACAGTAACGGCAACCATAGAAACCGCAATAGCCTCGATCATTTCAGCAATTTCACTCATAGTACCATCTGACTTAAACGAGGCAGTTTGATTTGATGTATTCGCAACTGTAGTCATTGTGGTAGACGATAATTGATCATTACTCATACATGTTGCTACACTATTTACTGTTGCTTTTTGTACAGTATTTAATACCTTATCATCGTTACCATTAATGGTAATACCATTAGATCCGAATGCATTTTGTAAACAATTTTGTGTTGATGTACTTTTTACAACAGTAGAAATATTATTTGTGATATCAGAACTTGCACTTTGATTACTATCATCCAGAAACCCTACCATATCTTGTTGCTCCGAAGACAGTGCGCTTTTCATCATATCAGAGATATTTGTTGTATTTGATGACGCATTCAACTGGGTTTTTGCACAACTTGATGATATTACTACTTGTACTGCTTGATTTGTAGTATTAACAATATCACCAGTACCGTTAACACTAATAGCGTTAGATGCATCTGCGGGAGCTATACATGTCTGTGTAGACTGTGTAATTGCAGAATTGAACATATTTAATGTGTCAGACATGGACAAACTAGACGACGATCCTCCCATTTTTATTTAGTTAATAATGATACGATACTTTAGTATTGTTTCTTAATAATTTTTGTTAATATAGTAACAGAAAAAAATAGTAACAGAAAAAAATAATAATATAAATAATATAAATATAAATAATATAAATTGAATATTTCATTTGCAAATTGAATATTCCATTTGCAAATTGAATATTCCACTTGCAAAATATATTAGGTATTAGAGTAATTTTTAAGGATTGATACTCGTTAAAAATGACAACAGAAACATTAATCACAGTAAGAAACTGTGTTGACAAACTAAAACCACATTTGAATAAGATCTTTAACGATTTTAAACAATACACATTCAAGTTCAAAACGGATATTACTATTGAAGATGTTGTAATGTCCGACTTTTATATCACATTTACAACCGATAACTATGATGAATTATGCGAAAATAAGTTGACGATTGTAAATAGCAATGACAAAATTACTTACACGACAGGTGAAATATTTGCATTCGATTACAAACGACCAATTGTTGAATTTACTCAAGAAGACTCTAAAATCAATATGATAAGTAAAAAGCCAGTTGACACACAATCAAACTCGCAATCGGATACACAATCCGACACACAATCTGATTTGAAATCGGAAACAACTGATGGAGTTATACTTGAGAATACAAGTGGTACCATTACCGGTACCAGTAATGGAACTGAACAACGATTTAATCCTCTTAATAAACTACTATCAATTATTAGAGATATTTTGGTATACGATGTACCAATGTTTAAAAAAAGTTTATGCGAGGGACATATGGATAAGAAAAAACAACTAATCGAATATTACAATATTAAGTTTGATATAAATCAAACAATTAACAGTCCAGATCACATAAAACTCATAGCCATATATGAAAAACTATTTAAACTTGTAAAAGCTCAAGATACAACCGTACCATTATCCGAAAACAATCTTAAAATACTAAATTTGTATAGTACTGTAAAGAATATTTTAATAAACAAACTTAATACACTAAAATTACTATGTATTGCCGGGGTATTAAAACCAAGTATCTTACCAATAATCGAATTAAAAAAGGATGCAATTAAAGCAATAAATCAACGTACTGAAAATGCGGTTAATGCTTTTAATGAATTTATTAAGAATATGGGAAATGACACTGAAGAAATTAAAGCAGTATTGGCGAAAACAGTTGATAGCAATTACGATAATGCGTTGCAATCATATTACAATAATGATTTTTATAATGTAATAAGTGTTGTGCAAGATATAGAAATAACATATGATTTCGACATCATTGCATATCCAACTGTAATTTATAACCATCTCAAAAAAGTGTATGAAAATCGATGTACTCAGATTAAGGAATTGTTTAAACAAGACCACCATTGTGTTGAGTATATTGATACAGATGATACACCGAAGCTAATAATAGTGAAGAGAGACAAGTTAATGGAATGTCTTAAAGTAGCAACAAAGGACTATCACAAGTATATTCGACGCGTACCGGGTGAAACTGTTCGCTTCAACCCAAGTATATCATATAATGTATCAATCGAATATCTTGCAGAAACGTTTCTTGACAAATGTGTCGGCATTCCATCAATGGACGATGCGATTAAAACCATAAACAACTCGACAAGACAAGGACTGCTTGCACATTAACTAAGCGGCATTCGATCGACACGCTTATTGTTTTTAACCCTAGTCCCTGTAGTCATTTTTTTATAACTGATGCGATTGTATTACAATTACATATATAAATTAACATATAAATTTACATATATAATTATATATTTACATATATAATTATAATTATATATTTATGTATTTATTAGCAGCTATTAATTTATTAGCAGCTATTAATTTATTAGCAGCTATTAATATATTTAGCAATAATGGACACGCGAATAATTGTCGGTATTATTATTGCTATTATTATAGTTATCGGAATAATTGCAATGATATACAAATCTGGCAGCAATGGAGGTGATACAGGTGGTGGTACTGGCGGTGGAGGTGATCCAGGTGGTGGCAGTGGTAACTCGACACCTTCGTTGGATCCTATTAATTTTTCTATACCACTTATGCCTAATAATATTACTTCGACTGTTACTACTAATGATAGTGCTGGTCAAGGTGTACTTGCTTTCACAGGTGTCACTAACTTGGATACCCGAGAATTTATTGCCGTATATAGTAATTATTGTATCGGCATTCTTGCCAATTCAACACTTGCATGGAAACCAATGGCTAAAAATGCAACAGTGGCGACAACAGTTACACAAATTACTAACGATTACTTGAGTGCATTAGATGCAGTTATTGCGTCTGGTACAATTAACTATAATTTATTTGTATTAAATGACCATAATTCTATATGGCCATACTCTACCACAGCTGATGTAATTGGTTCAACTGTAACATTAAATGCCATAATAATATCTGGTGATTTTATAGCAACAAGTGATAATAAAGCATATATTGTTATCACTGATGGTTATTCTATTAAGGTTATAACCAATGAATCGGGTACTATTATGATTTATTATTATTTTATGGAGACGGCATTAAATGGTAAATCTATTGTACAAATTGCACTTGATTCTGCCTGTAATAGCTTCTTATTGTTATCGGATGGAACATGTGCTTGTTTAAATACAACATTTACTCCTTCCATGTATCAAAACGGTACATTTACTATTCTTGCTCAAATGGCCGGAATGACTTCGATAACAGTTGATAAAACTAATAATATTATTTATGGTGTTATATCTGCTAAGACTGGAGATCAAGTATTACAACTTTCAGAATCTGCGCAAACAATCACATGGAGTGTATTAACTGATATAATCCCACAACCAATTGATAATCTTAATCCATCATCTGATACATTACTTACTTTTATATCCCTTTATAGTATGACAACTACAGGTGTTGCAAGTCTACCAACAATAACATATGTAGTTGAAATAGGTCCTGGTAATGTACTTGAGTCGTCGATATTACCATCAGATAGTAACTTTTCAATAATGGTATCGACAGTATCAGGTTTGTATTACTGGAGTAAGACGTCACAAGCTTGGTTAAAACAAATGGATATTGCAATACAATACTCAAATATTAAACTCGCAAGTTATAATGGCGATATCGAAATTTATGCATTAGAATCGTTTACACATATTAATTCTATTGTCTTATATAATCAATCAGCAAACGCGTTTAACCCGATCGCTCAATATACATACTCGACAAGTGTTATCGATTATGATATTATTGAAACATATCTTGAACCTAATTCAGTTGTAGTAGTTCGGGTCGATATAGATAGTATTTATTTAAGCACTTATTCGATAACAACGGGAATAAAAACAAATAGGGCTATAGGAACGTGTACAAGTGGAGCCTGTAAAGTAACTAATGTTGCAGTTGACACATCATTAAATGTGTTTTATTTAAATAAAGCTAATCCTAGTGTAATAAATTATATTGCCAATGCATTAACTTCAAATGTAGTCTCAACTATACCGATTCCAAGTACTACATCATCATGTTTAAGTGTTGATAAACAAAACGGTATTTTATATTATTATAATATTACGGCTGATAAATTATATTACATAAATCAAAGTACAAATACCGGAACAGTTGCAACACCAGTATATACTATAACACTTGTTACAAGTGATATATGTCCTGCATGGTTTTCAAGTACCAGACCATCTGATATAGTAGGAATGTCATGTTGGAATCCCTCTTTTTAATCCCAACATGCATCACATCCACGTATCACATCCACGTATCGCATCCATGTATCACATGTTGAGTTTATTAATTTTTTAATTAATTTAAAAAATATTTATATAGTATACGCAATTATAATATACGCAATTATTGCTCTTTATTGATTTGGATTGCTCTTTATTGATTTGGATCGCTCTTTATTGATTTGGATCGCTCTTTATTGATTTGAATCGCTCTTTATTGATTTGAATTACAGTCAGTACAATGAATATAAAAATTGTAGTAGCAATTGTTATTGTATTAATTATAATAGCAGCTGCAACATACTATATTATGACAAGACCAGTTAAATCACCAAATGCCGGTGGTACCCATGGACAAAATGCGGGTCCTGGATATAATAAACGTAACTCAGTTACACCTACTAATCCGATAATTGAACCTGTGTTTATGGTCACACCGACACCGCCTCCTACGGCCGTTCCACCTACTGATCCAACATATCCAATAGTTGCAACAAATGCTGGCAGTGCAGTTGGTGTGTTTGCGTCTAATGCATATCCAATTATGGAAGCTCGTTCGTTTATTGGATTGTTATCTGATGGTACTCTTGTCGAACTGGTGTCTGATGCTATTATGTGGGTTGCACTATACCGTGGTATTGAAATTTTATCTCCAGTGACTTTTAGTACCAATAATACTGTTAATGTACCTGGCTATCAAGTTACAACAAATTATCCTTGTATGCCACAACAAACTACTACTGCATTGGTAACTCAAAATAGTTTACCAGGGCTTTTAGATTTTACTAAATTGGCATCAAATAGTTATTCAATTCTTGGGTATCAATATACACATGCATATAGTCGAGGAGGAAATACAACAGTCGATATCGGTGCACCAGTTATACCATCCGTATCAGGTGATTGTATTGTTAGCGGAAATTATATTATAGCTGTAACAACTGAAGGAAGTTATATTAAAGTTTATTATAACAGTGGGACAACTCCAATCGTGTATTATTATTTATTTACAGAAACAACCTTAGGAGGCGCAGGTATATCTATTATTCAAGTTGCCTTAGATTCATCATGTAATATTTTTGTATTGTTGTCAAATGGTCAATGTGGATGTGTTAATACTACATATACACCAACTTTATTTCAAAATGGTATGCTAACACTTATTGACTCGTATGCAAATATTCAATCAATAACTATAGATAAAACAAATGATATTCTATATGGTCTGAGTACCGGTGGTAATATTTATTTTGTTAACAAATTGACTGGATTGAAATGGTCTGCTCCACCTGTTACTATACCATCATACTACGGATTCTATGGTTTTAAAACAGTTAATTCCGTATCTGCAACACCATCTACTATTCGATTAATTTCAATTTACAGTAGTGTTGGGTATAGTGCTCAGAATATTACAATACCTGCTATAACATTACCGCCCCAAATATCGAATTCCACCGATCCAGGAAATATTTTAATATCAGAAACTTCACCAAGTCCAACAAACTTTAATATTGCAATTGCAACATCCGACTACATATATCTATATGTCGATTCCGTATGGGTTGCATGGATTCCGATACCAGCTAAACATTCTATTGTAAAAGCAATAAACTATGCGGGTCATAATACAATATATTCAACAACTAATAATAATGGCGATAGTAATTACTTTATAAACCAATACAACTTTAGTGCTAAGACGCCTAAGGCCTTTGCTCCAATTAAATCTATGATACCACCTGCGGGTACTGATATTGTTGTTACTGGTTATGATTTTACAACTTCATATTTGAGACCAAATGTGTTGTTTGCAGCATATACAAGTTCAGTAGCATCAGACATATCTATAAAACCTATGCTATTTAACAATGCGTTATTAACAGTCCGTACAGGTGAATGGTATAGAACGGTAGCACAGCAGCCATATGATATCGTTATGGATACAAGTCTTAATATGATTTTTATTGCGAATAATACAGTAAATCTCGCAAATTACATAAATGATAACACATCATTATCATCAAAAGTAATGTCGTTGCCATCTGGTGCACCTGCTCCACATCCTAGTTGTCGAATGGCAATAGATAAACAAAATGGTATAGTATATTATATGGATACAACAGCTCCAGCCGGATTTAATTTTATGTATGCAAATGCAAGTACAATAACATCTGGGTCAGTTCCTTCATTTATACCAGTAACAGCAGCAATGTGTCCTGCACTTGTATCGTCGACATTACCAGCTCTTGCAAATATTTTGTCAATTTCATGTATAAATCCTATCTACTAAACTTAACAAATAGGAAACCGAGACGCAACGCGGATTGGTGTCCTAATATTGGTGTCCTAATATTGGTGTCCTAATATTGAGTTTATTTATTTTTTATAATTATTTTTTTATTACATATATTATGAGAAATTGAAAGGAAACTTTATAAGTTATTATTGAATTTTTATAATTTATACTTGTAAAAATGATGATCAATGACACAAAAATCATTGCCATCGTTGTGGTGTTGATTATTGTTGTGATTGGCATCTATTGGATGTATCAACGAAGCAATACTAAATCTAGCTTGACACAACCAGCACCTTCACCGGATGCAAATTATCCCTCTTTTCCATCGAGCGGTGCTTTTGATATTTACGCAACATATGATCCTAATAAACCTTCTGCTACACCTTTGATATCGGTGTTAGCGCCTAGTGATTCTGGTTATATTCAATCAACTGCTACTTATAGACTAAACGCTTCATCTAAGGCTATACCAACAGGAAGTACAACATTTTCTACTGTCGTCAATAGTGGCAATTTCAGCACTACAAATCCAAGTGTTTTACCATTTACTCGGTTAACAATGTCACAAGTAAACACAATGATGATCGGCGGTTATTATCTTATCAATGCTGAAGGTACAGTAATGTATCATACTTATAATGCCCAACCTGCTGTAATGATGCAAATATCATGTCTTGACATTTATTCATCGTCAGACAATACTATTTTGGCAATCGCTGTCGTTCCTATGAGTGGTGATGTTATTTTTACTGGTATCCCTACTGGCAGTCCAGTACTAGATGGCAACACAAATATTTCACCAGTTGGAACTGGTATTAGTATAAATTGGGAGTTGTCACCATATGTTGCACTTCAAGATGGTAGTGCTGTAGCCACTTACATTCCTAAAGTTGATCCTAACGATGCATCGCAAATTACTCCAATTCTCGATTTAACTGTTGACGATTTCCAGAATATTTATATTTTGGGTAATAACGGACGTGTATATTGGATAGCATATGCGGTTCCACCTGCCGCAGACGCAGGAGATATTTTCGATGCTCGTGTAATTGCTCTAGATACATCGGTAACCGGATTTACTTCTATATCTGCAAGCAAACAATCGGAAACGGCAGCGATATATGCATTGAAAATGGTTGGTAGTACGCCAACATTATATTATATTAATGGTGGCCAAATAACCTGGGCAGAAGTAACATCATTTACTTTGCCAGCAAATACCATCGATATTGAAATTATCGCACCAATCGATCAAGAAGATCATGCACCACCTGTCTTGCCTGCTGCACCACCTCCAACTTCTGCGGTTACAGTCAATGCAACTGCCGGACTTGGTGTGTTGGCTGCTACCGATATTCCAACTACCTTTATTCGTTCATTTGTTGCTGTGCTTAATACTGGTGCAGTTGCTAAATTGATGCCCGCTACTCTTGCGTGGCAATACAGTAATAACTATTCCAGCGCTATACCAATGCTTCATGGCCAAGCTGTACAAGTTTCGGCTGCATATATGGGTCTTTCATCATTAACTGTGCCATTTGCTGCTCAAACAACTTTATCTGGTCCACTTAACTTGTGTATTATTAATGAACCTACAACAGCCACTCCACTTGCAAGATTTATTACTTTCACGGTAGATGTTGGAAATAGTTCAACTACTGACACATACAATCCAAACCCCTTGTTACAATTGTATAAATCAGTAAGTGGAGACTGTGTTACAAATTCAACCAATGATGCTATTTTAACAGCATCTACTGACGGACAACACATTCTTATGTACTATTCGGAACTGCAAAAATATATGACCTATTACTATTATTTGGGACCAACAGTGCTCGGAACTGGAAACTCAATTATACAGTTGGTGATGGATACATCTGGTAATATATTTATATTACTGTCAAATGGACTTTGCTATTATATTAATACAACAGCTGCACCTGTGAGATCTCAATCGACAGCAATTGTTGCAGTTGATTCGACTAAGCAATTGGTAAGTATCGCAATTGACAAGTCTGCAAATATCTTATATGGTCTAGTACAAACAACTACAACTTCTCAAGATATTTATTATCTTAATGCGGGAACATCGATGGTATTTGAACCGGCACCTGCTGGTATTGTTTCATTTCAGGGTGAATATACTGGCGTTACCGATTCAACTGAGAAAATTGTATCATTCTATAGTAATACACCATATGACGCGAATCCACCAATTCCTCTTTTCAGTGTGTCAAATTACCCGACTGCGACTGCCGATACCGGTAATGTGCTTGAGTCGGTTGCTATACCTACTCGTCAAAACTTGATGATATATGGCCAATCTACTTCGTACGTTCAGATGTATAATACCTCATCAGACAGATGGATGGATGCATACGGTATTACAAATCAATCTGGTTCACGTGTAAAGGTTATTAATCTTAACGGTATGAGTATTATTTATTCAAAAATTGGAGGCCGGGTAGACTATGCTATTATTACCGGATCAGCTCAATCAAATTCATGGTCAACTGATAGTCTATTAACACCAGGTTATTATACACTTTATACGAATACTTTTACTCTTAACGATTTTGACACAACATATTCAATTGCAGATCCAAATGTTATGTATTATGTAGTTGCATCAGACCAAAGTGGTATAAATATATATCCATTTAGTCCAAATCAATCTGGGGATGTAATGGATATGAACGGCATTACACGTAGCGTACCTTTTATTCATTCGAATGATCAAACAAGTGTACGTACAGTTGCTGCAGATACAGATCTTAATATCTTCTATAAATATATTGAAGCAGATGGTTCAACCCAACAATTTGTGTATCTTAAAAATGTCTTAAGAGATGGTTCGACACTAACTATTACAGCAGGGGAAATAATGAGTAATTCATCTGAAATAGTAATTGATCTAGCTGGGGCCAGTCCACCAATTAATCCTGTTAATCTTTGGAGTATTGCAACTGACAAACAAAATGGTATTTTGTATATGTTGGTAGTTACTGGTACTGGTACAAGTGCATCACCAGTCCTTTATTATCTTAATGGGGGGACTAATATGGTACCAACCCTTGTACCTGAAACCAGTCTACCCGGTATCAATTCAAGAATACCTTTCGATCTGACAACAATTACATGCGGTAATCCATTCTATGTATAATTAGGACACCAAAATTAGGACACCAAAATTAGGACACCAAAATTAGGACACCAAAATTAGGACACCAAAATTAGGACACCAAAATTAGGACACCAAAATTAGGACACCAAAATTAGGACAC
>Ga0105053_10005665_pt1 | contig 17654 bp, 12 predicted proteins | sample BON01_FD_78093 | JGI IMG/M metagenome (GOLD analysis project Ga0105053, IMG submission 78093) | Freshwater microbial communities from Lake Bonney liftoff mats and glacier meltwater in Antarctica - BON-01 | ecosystem: Environmental > Aquatic > Freshwater > Ice > Glacier meltwater | place: Lake...
CGCAACAGGACTAAAACCAAACTCCACAATAAAGCAGATTCCCATCAGCACATTAAAGCACAGCGCCCTATGAGCATATTAATCTGCTCATGTACTGGTGCAGCATTCAACCCTTACGGGTGTAAGCTGTGCCGGGTGGAGCGAAGCGGGAGGATTTTAAAAACCTTGGAAGGGTAACATTAAAAGCGGAACTGTACTTTTTCCGGCCAACTGTTTGCTGATACCCGGCACCAACAATCTCTCGAAAAAATTGTAGCGATGCGATGCTACTGCCAATACATCTGGTTGGTAGGACAGGGCGTAACGGTACAAGGTTTCCACTATATCCTCGCCGTAAATAAGTCGACCGCCAGCCGATTGAGCGCCGAGACCTGCTATTAGCCAATCGTGGTGTTCCTGTTCGGCGGTATGGAGTGGCTGTTCTAGGTCTACTATGTGAAGGGTTTCGGCTCGGGCACCGAGTTGCGCTAAAAGTGCTTGTAAGTAGCGCAGATGCCCTTCTTGTCGGAGCTCCTGTAGATGTACGGCATAAACCATCTTTTTCCAACCTGTAAACACTGCCTTAGGTGGTATGAGTAAAGTAGGGGTTTCAATATTTTGGACGAGTGCCTGACTCACCGAGCCAAAAAAGAGGGTGTCGAGGGCAGACTTACCTTTGTTGCCCAGAATTAACAAGTCAACAGTTTGACGCCGACAAATTTCTTGAATTACAGTATCAGCATCTCCATAACGGACAATACTTTCGGGCGTTATATCCAATTCCTGACTGCGTTTTGACAGTTTGCTCAGCAATTCTGCTAGACCTGCCTTGGCATCTTCTTCGAGCACAGTATTTAAACTATGCATCACCATGGCTGCTTAACTTTGGGTACGGTAGGTGTGAACCACAAATAATCGGGCTTGCAACGCCCCGGCGAGTTCAAGGGCATAGCGTACGGCAGCATTGCCGTGGTTCGACAAATCGGTTGCAGCAAGGATGGTCAGCATGGCGCAAAATTTTAACCAATTTACGACTTATAACAGACCTCCACATCCATTATTCGTATAAATTTTAGCTTACTCTTTTAAAACAGCTGCGGGTCGGGATGGCTGAATACGTAGCCATTCGCCAGTAGTTTGTCGGCGGAAATAAGCCGTTCTACTCCCCCGCTTTCGAGCTTTGAAGGGGAAGCAAAGTTATATCGGCGTGCTTGAGCTTCAAAAACCATGCTGCGCTCCGGGTGCATAGGTGCCACCAGATTATAAATACCTGTAGCGTCTAGGTTGGATAAGTGTAATGTCGCGCTTAATACATCTTCCAGATGAATATAGTTGACAGGTTGATTGGCGTTCGACAAGGTTTTACCAGCAAAGTACCGTCCGATTACCCTTCTTTCGTCGCACAAGCCTCCACAGCGCAGCAGTAGCGCCTGCTCACCCCAAGCAAGCGCTTCCTTTTCGGCCGCTGCAACCCGATGATCTGGTTGTATAGGACTCTTTTCATTCCAAATGCCGGCATTTTCTGGGTATACGCCTGTGCTGCTGTAAAAGATAAGCTTTCGTCCAGTTTCTGCAGGCCAATGTACCAGCAAACGATTGAGTTGTGCTCCATACGGTGTATGGCTATCTTTACCGGGGGGTACAGCCCAGATAATTGTTCGAAAACTTTTTAGTCGAGGCGAGAGCCCCATCGTTTCTCCTGCATCCTCTAAATCGAGTCGCCAAGCGGATAATCCGGCCGATTGTAACGCCAGTATGCGTTCTTGTCGCCGTGCGGTTACGACCACTTTATGCCCTTGGGCCTGCAAACGTTGTGCAAGCGGTTCGCCCAACCACCCTGCCCCCACCAAAAGAATAGGCGAATATTTATCCTGCACTTTTTGCATGTTGTAAGCGGGTGAAGAGTAGATAAAGGCCCGTGAGCAGCAATGCTTCTGGGTTTTTGTGTTTGTATAAACGTTTCTCGAGGCTTATTTCAATTTTAAAGCTGATAAACTTTTCTCGAATCCGAAAATCAGCTAAAAGTTCATCTTGGGCATCAAAAAGCTGAAAGTGACGTAAAAACCACCCTTTGGTCTTTAGGCGGAACCGCTCGTGCCCCCAATCCACGGCATAGGTCAACCGCCTCCATTCGAAAGGCAGGCTGCCCAGTTCTGTATCTCCTGCAACTTGGTAATTGAGCTTTGCCGACCACCAATGGGGATGTTTGAAGTTGATTTTACCTCCCGCCCAGCTACCCGTGGCACTTCGCCGCTGAAGTATGCCGGACCATTCGAGTTGTGCAACTACCGCCTCGTTGGTATTTCGGAGCACAAACTTGTTTGGTTTGCCTTTTTCGCGTAGGGCAACTAAAAGCTCCGGCTTCTGCGGAAAGGGACGGTATTGGATTTCAGTGCTCATGGTCTGTTTTATCACTTGCGTTATCCGGCTTCACTTTTATGCCCCTTTTGCGCATATGTACAGCTTGGGAGAGCAAATACTCCATCTGCCCATTTACGGATCGGAACTCATCTTCTGCCCATTTTTCGAGCGCCTCCAATAATTCCGGACTAATTCGCAGCGCAAAAGGTTTTTTATTTGAGGCCATTCTTAGTGGTGCAGGGTACCCGTATTTACAACGGGTTGAGCCGCCCGATCGGAGCACAAAACAACCAATAAATTACTCACCATGGCGGCTTTTCTCTCTTCATCCAGTTCTACAACCCCTTTCTCCTTAAGCATATCGAGGGCCATTTCTACCATGCCTACCGCACCTTCTACAATTTTTTGACGGGCCGCCACTACAGCAGTTGCTTGTTGCCTTTGCAGCATAGCACCGGCAATTTCAGGCGCATAAGCGAGGTGGCTAATCCGTGCTTCGATGATTTTAACTCCAGCAAGCTCTAGGCGATCTTTCAGTTGTTTTTCGAGGGCATCGTTAACCAATTGTGCATTGGCACGGAGGGTAACCTCCACCTGTTCGTCCTGGAAATTATCGTAGGCATATGCACCCGCCAGACTGCGTACCGCTGCCTCACTCTGAATTTCGACATAACGGTTGTAGTTATCGACGCCAAAAACTGCTTTAGCGGTATCTTCTACTTCCCAAACCAGCACAGCGCCTATTTCGATAGGATTACCCACCTGGTCGTTGACCTTCAATTTTTCCGTATTCTGGTTCCGTGCACGCAAACTCACCTTGGTTTTGGTGTAAAAAGGATTGGCCCAATAAAAGCCATAGGCTTTAATAGTACCCTTATAGGTTCCAAAAAGTACGAGCACGGCCGATTCGTTCGGGTTTACAATCAAAAAGCCAAACAAGTGGATTACCCAAAGCAAGCCAGCACTTAGGCCAACTAGCCAATACATACTGCCGCTAATTTGACCTTGCATAACAAAACCATAAATGCTGCATGCCAGCAAAACAAAACCTAAGACAAGGAAGCCGTAACCTGAAGTTGGCCGAATAAGTTTTTCAGTAGTCATTTTAATATCATTTTGATATCACAATATTCAAAAAAAATCCAGACATACAAAAATTATTCAAAAATTAAATACTTGAGAAAAGTGCGGCTAGCTTCCGTATTGCAAGCCCACTAGGGCAGCGATGTCCGGTAAATTCTCTTTGGACAGCGGCTTGGAGTAAAAACCATTTACCTGAGTGTAGCTGTTTGCTTTGTCATAGTCGGCTTGGTCGACGGTAGATGACAGCATCACGATGCAGATTTTTTTTGGTATTTGGTCTTCTATACCGGCATACAAATCCAAAAAATCCCAGCCATTCATAACCGGCATATTAATATCGAGCAAAATTAAATCCGGCAAGTTATCTGGCATAGTTTCCATGACCAATTTGAATTGGTCAAAACCTTCTTTTCCATCCCGGCTGCTTGATATGGTTTGTGAAAAGCCAGTAATGTTCATGAGTCTACTGCAGACCATGATCAGAATAGGGTCGTCGTCAATGATTAATACGCGCATCAGAACTATTTTTCAGGTACACCCGGAAGGTCGTGCCAACATTAACTTTGCTGTCCACTTCTATTTTTCCCCCCAACGCCTGCACCTGTGCATGCACAATATACAAACCTAATCCGCGGCTGTCCGCATTATTATGAAATCTTTGATACATCCCAAATAAGCGACTTCTGTATCTGTTTAGGTCGATTCCCAAGCCATTGTCCTTGAAGCTAAGGACAACATAGCCATCAACAATGGATGAGTTTAGCTCAATTTTAAGCTTATTATCTTTTGAACGGTACTTAATAGCATTGGTGATCATATTAAGCATGATATTATCGATATGACTCCTCGTGTAGACCATCTCGGCAGGGTCAAAATGGGTAACAATTTCACCGCCGGCCTCCTTTAACAAGGCATTGATATTACCAAGCATCCTGCTATACACCGATTGGAAGTTCACAACTTCTACCTTGGGATGGGTATCTCCTTTGATTTTTAGGACCTTGCTCAGTTCATTAAGCGTTTCATTCATACGATGGGTCGAGAGCTCGATCATATCCATTAACGCTACATTCTCAGGGTTTTCTGGCTTTTCTCGGTCTAATAAGTCTAATATACTCAGCAAATTAGCCACAGGTGCTCTCAGGTTGTGTGAAGTAATAAAAGAGAACTGCTCTAAGCCATAGTTTTGTTTTGTTAGCTCTTCATTCAGCTGTTTCTGCGCTGTTTCTGATTCTTTACGCCCTGTGACATTTCTTTGCAGAGAGATCCAGTGTGTAATCCAGCCATTTTTGTCGGCAAGTGGAACAATAGAAAAGTTTGACCAAAAAGGCTCGCCGTCTTTGCGGTAGTTGATGACTTCCACTTCAATAGGTTCCCACTTCTCAAGGGCGGCTCTAATTTTTGCAAGTACATCGCGATCGGTTTCAGGCCCTTGGAGTATACGCGGCGTTTTCCCAATCACCTCACTGGCTTGGTAACCTGTCATGCGGGTGAACGCTTCGTTGACGAAAATAATCCGTGGTCCAAGTGCATCTATAGGTTCTGCTTCCGTGATCAGTACGGCATCATTCGTATTGGTGATTACCGACTCTAATAAATGCAAGCGCTCATCTTCTAGCTTTTTAGATGTTACGTCGCGCGCATAAACCGATAAACCACTTTTTTGTGGGTAGAGATTAAAGGCAAACCATTTGTCGAATAGTAAAAATTCAAACTGTTGTGGTTTTTTAGCGGTTACGCTTTTCCGAAAACTACGCTGTAGTTCTGATTGGTCAAGCGCTGGAAAAACCTCCCAAATCACTTTATTTCTGCTACTTATCCCACTTCTCTCAAATAACGTTTCGGCAACTGGGTTTAAGTAAACGAAATGCCAATTTTTATCGAACGTAAAAAAGGCATCTGTAATACTGTTTACCATGCCCTCCAAACGGTCGGCGTATTCAGCAATCTGACGTTGGTGGCTTACAGTTTCACTGATGTCTTGTATGCTCCCTATGATTCGTAGCGGTGCACCTTCCTGGTCAAAAAAAGTATATCCTCTATCCAATACATACCGATAAGTACCATCGTTATGCTGGAAGCGGTACTGTTCGGTCCAGATTTTTTCTCTGGAATATTGGTGTTTATATAAACTTTGCGAAACACGCTGTAAATCCTCAGGGTGCATTTTAGATTCCCACCATCTCAAGTCGTATTCGCTTATGTTTTTATGCGGGTAGCCAAATACCCTCTCTATTGAGGGTGCCCAAATGAGTTCATTTGTAATAAAATCAAGGTCCCAGATTACGTCATTGGTCGCCATTTCTACCGTCCGGAAGCGTTCATTGCTCAACGCCATCTCCTGATTGATCGCTTTTTGCTCCGAAATATCCTGCACGGTTACATTGAGCTGCCGATTTCCATCTGCATCTGTAAAAACTTCACCACGTTGATGCAGCCAGCATAGTTTTCCCTTATTGAAATACCGATGTTGTATGTCTAATTTTAGACTTTCGGCAGAAATAAGGTCGTTGATAGCTTGCTCAACCAACAACTTATCGCTGGTATGAACGAAGGTATAAAAAACGTCCATGGACGGACTTACCGTCTCCTTATCTAAGCCAAACAACTGGTAGACCTCATCCGACCACAACAATTGATCATTACTTAATTCATAATCCCAAGAACCCAGCTTTGCAATTTTTTGGGCCAACATTAAACGTTGTTTACTCTTCAACAAAGCGTTTTCGGCCTTGTGCATTTCTGTAACGTCGTTGGCAATGATACATAAACCCGATATCGTACCATCGTCTTCGAAAACGGGTGTGTATTCCAATGAAAGTATCATCGCTTTGCCGTCGGGTTGGATGTACCGAGCTTGAGTACGGATAGCTATTCCTTTTTTAAAAACATGTTTCGCTAACGCCTGGATCCGGTTTATACGCTGAGGCGATATAGATTCAAACAAAGCGCCCCCCTTTTGCATAGGCCGGTTATTAATGATCAGATTGCGTTTATTGGCGGCCTCATTAAATGCTGTGATGCGCAGTTTGCGGTCGCAGAGGATAAAGGACTCTTCGGTATTATTAAGCAGTTGGTACAAACTTTTTCGTGATTCACGCAACTCTTCTTCGTGTGCTTTTCGATGGCGGATATCGTGAAAATGAATTACAATTCCTCCGATATTAGGATCTAACAATTGATTTATCGCTCGCAATTCACACCAAACCGGTCCGTTTTGCGCGTCCACAAGTCGTAATTCAATTTCTACCGGTAAGTCCGGATGCATTACTAAATCGGCCAGCGCTTGTATAGCTTTATGAATATCTTCTTTGTACACATATTCAAATGCGAAGTTGCCGAGTTTGGGCTGAGGGTTATATCCGAGGATAGTTCGACTGGATTCATTGGCAAAAAGCACTTTTCCTTCAGCATCTACTATCAGGGTACCGTCGCTCGTCCGTTGCACGAGTGATTCAAAAAGAGCCTTTTGTTTTCGAAAAGCGGCGTCGGCATTTTTGGTGGCAGTTACATCGGCTGCATTTACAAAAACACCCTGTACTTTACCTACCTCATCAAAAAGTGGGGTATAGGTGACTTGAAGCCATATGTTTTCACCGTTGGTTTGAGGTATTGGGATTTCTGATTCACGTTTGAGACCACAAAGCACTTCCTTATAAAGAGCTTTGAGTTCCTCGAGTTGTTCTTCTTGTGCCAAGTTTAAAATCGACATGCCCAGTTCTACTGGCTTATTCAAAAGCCGTTCGTTCATTAGTCGTGCGGCTTTATTTGCACTCACCACCTTAAGCTCACGGTCGAGCAGGTAAAAAGAAGCTTCCGTATTCTCCATCAATAGATTGACAAGCGTATCGGATTTTTTTTTCTGGGCTTCTAATGCCAAGCGTGGTCGCAAATCCCGTATTGTAACCGCAGCAAACCGCTCTTCTTCAATTTCAAATAAAATGGTAGACAACTCTACAGGAATACCACTTCCATTTTTGTGGATTAAATAGATTTCAGCATTTGCGTTTCCATTTTCATTACGCGTTTGCAAAAGATTTTTAACCTGTTCATCCGCTTCATCCAGCAAATCAGCGCGGGATTTCTCCTGAATTTCAGACATCTCGTAGCCCAACAAATGACAAATTGCTGGGTTGGCGGCAAGAATGTCCCCATTTTTGGTTAACAATAGCTGGCCTTCTTGACTAAAACGAAAGGCCGCTTGGAACTGCAAAAAACGCCTCTGTAATCCATCTGAGTCAGATTCAACGCCAAACTCCTGCTTCAACAACTGAAGTTTCCCATTTATACTATCTGCGGAAAAATCTTCCATAATGGCTTGTAGGCGTGCACTTAACGTTAAAGCTAAAACTAATCTGACCTAAACCTATTAAATGCCGTTTTTAATTTGAGTCTGCCTCTATCTTTGGCCCAACACTTCTATTACTATGCTTGAGCAATTCACCTTTCACTATCCTATACAAATACGCTGGGCCGATATAGATGCCTTAAATCACGTGAATAACGCTGTTTACTTGAGTTATTTTGAGCAAGCTCGTATTGACTATTTTAGAGCAGCCGTGAATTGGAATTGGGAAGAGGTGGGCATGATACTCGCTAAAAGTTGTATCGAATATTACAAGCCCTTATTGGCCCGCGATCAGGCCGAGGTTTGGTTGAGAGTTTCTAAATTGGGAAACAAAAGTTTTGAAATGGAGAATAAGGTGGTGAGAGCAACCTCGGATGGCCCTGAAATTGTCACTTTCTGCACGTCTACCATTGTTACCTATGATTATCGGAATGAACGCACCGTTGCCATACCAGCGCATGTTCGGGCTGCTGTTCTCGCCCGTGAAAAGGCAACAAGTGTAATTTGTTAGGACAGCCTCAAACGCGTTGTTTACTGCTATTTATATTTTCGGATGTTTTTATCCATTTTTAAAAATACTCCCTATCTTTGGCTATTGGCGCAGCTTAGGCTTAATAAAGCGTCCATTCCATGTCAATTCTGTCGAAATCAGCTGAGTATGGGCTAAGGGCAAGTATTTATATCGTTGCTACTTCGCAAAGTGGGCACAAAAGTGGCCTCAAAGAAATTGCAGCGGCCATCAATTCCCCTGTCTTTTTTACAGCAAAAATATTACAAGAGCTCACCCGAAAAAAAATCATCACTTCCTTTAAAGGGCCAAACGGTGGGTTTTATGTGGCCCCCGACGCCCCCGGCATAACTATGCTCGCCTTAGTAGAGGCCATAGATGGGAACGACCTTTTTACGGCTTGTGCCCTTGGTATAAAATATTGTTCCGACAGCAATCCTTGTCCACTTCATGATCAATACAAGCCTATTCGTTCACAAATCGAGGACATGTTAAAAAATACAACCATTCAACAACTCGCCCAAAGGACCTTAGTCAACCACGAGCAAAGGGAAAGTAAGCTCTATTTCTGACCTAGGTGGCAGAAACAGTAAAGCCGTTAAAAAGGGTATCCGATGGCAAAATTCAAAATAAGGTGCTCTTTACGCCAACTACTTCCTGCGGGTACACTGTAGTCGAACCAACGTTGGTTTTGTGGTAACCACGGTTTGCGTAAAGGTGTTGCCAAGTCAAATCGCAGCACCACAAAATCAATATCGATACGCAAACCAACGCCTGCGCCGAGCGCCAGTTCCTGCAAAGCACTGCTGCTAAAGCGTGCTCCCGGCAAATCTGGATTGTCGTTGGCCAACCAAATATTCCCAGCATCAATAAATGTTGCTCCTTTTAGAAAGCCCGCTATAGGAAAACGGTATTCCATATTCATTTCCAAACGAATGTCACCAGCTTGATCAAAAAAGGACTGTAAATCCACCGTAGTCGGCCGGTACGTTCCCGGCCCGATTGAACGAATTCGAAAAGCGCGGACACTGTTTGGTCCCCCTGCAAAATATTGCTTGATGTATGGTAACGACGCTGTAGCACCCAACGGAATACCATAGCCTGCAAAAAGCCGGCTAACCAAACGGTGATCACGCTTAAGCTGCCAATAATGCCTCAAATCCAAATCAATACGGGCATATTGAGCATAAGTCTGGCCGAAAATTGTTCCCGATCTCCCCAATAAACTTTGAACGAGATTCATCAAATTACCCGATAAATCCAATCCTAATTGGCCGTATAGTCGGTGTTCTTTATTCGTTTCCGCCAATTCAGTATATAAAAAACTATAGGTTGTGCCTGCAATAAAACGTTGCTCAAAGCTTCTTCTTAGGAAGTTATTGCCGTTTAATATCGAGTCGAATGCAGGGCTGGTTTGAGCTAAACCCGTAAAACTTACTGCCAAGGGCTGGTATTCTTGAGATACAAAACGGTTCTTCTGCCATTGAAAGCCGTAACCAAGTTGTGCAGCATTGAGTCGGTATAAATCTACCCGGTTGAGACTGCTGGCACCCAACACAAAACGCGTTTTAGGCACACCATAACCCATCTTTTGGTTAATCTCAAAAGGAACTATAAGTCGAGGCACAACTAATTCGGTTTGTAGGCTGACTTCATAGGCAAACAAGCCCGTTTGTCGCCCGCCAGCCAGCTGCGTTTCAAAACCAAACTTTCCAGTGAGTTGAAGTAGCTCGCCGCCTTTAAATAAATTACGATTTTTATAATTTGCCAGTAAAGCAGGCCCCACAAAATTGTTCGATTTAGAAAGCGCCTGAGCTTCAAACCGCAAGGCCCTTTTGTTGTGCGGCGACAAATAAACCGCTACATCTAGAAGTGCCTCCCCCTGCTTGTTAAAACGAATACTATCACCCGTGCTGTAGTTAATTTGAACATACTTAAAATTACCTACCGAGCTCAGCCGGTTGGTGGTAACCCTTTGGTTCGTTAAACTGTACGCATCTTTTGGTGCAAATTGCAGGTAATTGCTCAAATACCTCGGCTTGAAAGTTTCCTCCTCCTCTACATAGGCTATTTTATCGAAGTAAACCGTATCTCCAGCATCACTACCATCGGTTCTGATTTGGTGATTGGGAAAGATGGTAATATCCGACAAACGGTAGGGATACTTGGCTTCTGGGGGGGTAGCCTTTTTTATTGAAAGATAAAGTTTGAACGTCCGATCACCTTGGCTGGTATCTACCCGAAAAATGAGGTAATCGGGGTTAAACTGATAAAAACCTTCATTTTTGACCGTGATATCAAGCCTTTCTCTTTCTGCTTTTAGTCTTTCTAAGTCGTAGCGTTCACCTATGCGCCAATCTGTACTGAGCAAGCCATCGCGTAAAATTTTATTGAGCAGCGTACTATCTCCGAGATACGTGTATTCTTGAAGACGGTATGGACTTTCCAACTTCGCCGTATAGGTGACGTAGTATTTTTTGCGTTTGACCGTAGTCGTTTCTGTTATCTCGTGATCGAAAAACCCTCTGTTTTCAAGTCGGTTCGTGAGTAACATTTTGGTGCGTTCAATAGATATTTCAGCGGCATATACCGGCTTCTCACCAAATTTTTTGTTCAAATACCGGCCCACTTTACGTGTTTTTGGCCGTTGAGCCCTGTAGTACAACCACAGCGGAGTGCGTAACCCCAAAAAGCTGGCATTGGGATCAGGTTGGAATACATCTTCCATTTCCTGTTGCAACGCTTTAGGTTCATTCACTCCTGAATCCATTTTAATCCTCAGCGTCGACCCGCCGTACAAAACTTCAGCTTCGGGCACAAAACGCTGTACGCGACAACTTGCCAGGGCAATTATTACCCATCCACCGAACAATATCCGTTTCATCATGGCTGTTCCTCCGGCTTTATTTCCGCTTGAGGAACAACGGGTTTTTTCTTGCGCAACAATTCATCAAAACCATTAAACTCCCGGCTTAACACCAACGATAAGCCGGTTACCACCAAGGGCCCTTCGGCTAAACCCTCCTGCTGGTTGCGGCGAAATCCGCGCAGTCGGTAAGCACCATCCGTACTAAGTCGATATTCAACACTCACGTCGCCTATGATATCGTTGCTGGCCTGAGGACTGCCCTGTACATCTACTTGGCGGCCTACCTCCACGGCCAAACGATTATCTAAGAAGCTTTTTCGCACGTTGACATTTAGCTGCGTACGATCCTGAGCTTGTCCAGAGGTATAATCCGTATAACTATTTAAGTCCATATTCAGATCTACACCTTTGACGTATTGGGAGGAAAGGCTGTTCAACTGACTGCTTAATAACTGACTAACACTGGAACGCGCCATGGCACTGGCCCCATTTCCTCCTCCGTTACTGGCACCATCGGGTACAAATCGGTTCAGGACCATGAGTGAAAAAACCTGTTTGTTCAAATCGCTTTCCTGTTGGTTCAACTGTTGCAGGCGGGCATATACGTTACCATCCAGCGCACTTCGTTGTAGTTCAGGCATGTCAAGCCTAAAAGAAATACTTGGCTTCAAAAGATTTCCTTCGATGTTCATATACACCTCAAAAGGCAAATCCTGGCGGTAACGCGTTCTGGTGCTTTCATCGGCACCGCTCAACTGTGCCGACATCAAATCGCTGGCACTTGTTTTAATTCTATATAAAGCCTGCAAGTCCAGGGTTGCATCGGTGATGTCGCCGTTCCAAGTGATACGGCCTCCCGGCACCAATTCAAATTTGCGTTTTACGAGCTCATACAAACTGAGGTCGTATTGACCTCGGCGAATTTCATAGACACCCGTCATGCTACTTCTGCCGTTGGTATAGATATCGTACTTCAGATTGGCTTCGCCCGAAACGCTAAGTTGATCGCCTGATCGTTCATCCATAATCAGTATCAGTTCGCTCTCTTTGTCGACCTCCAACAAGCTTTTTAATCGCATGCCCAAAAAAGGCGTAGTTTGTTGTTCCTGAAAATCGATGAGGGTATCCGTTTTCGGGTCGATGCGGCTGAAAATAACAACTCCTTCTCTTTCGACCACATCCAACTGAGATTCCGGAATGATGATATACAATTTACTGCCCTTATTTAATCGGGCACGTGCATCTATGATTGGCTTGGAAGGAGAACCACTTATGCTCAGGTCCAAATTCATCCGCAAAACGCCAAAATAGAGGTCGTTATCCGCTCGAGTAGAGTTCAAAACCCTAAAATCCTGGGTTTTCAACTTTAAATCAAGTGCCGCTTCGGGGCGTCCTCCTGTTAAAATTCGTCCGTCGATACGCATGATTTGTTTGTTCTCGTCGGTGAGCTCGAATTGATTGATGACTAGGCCTTCCCGATTAAAACGTATGACCTTTTCGCCCAAACCAAAGCTGCTGTTAAAGGCTGCTATTTTAAGGTTAGCCCCTTTAAACTGCATCTCGCCAACATAAACCGGGCTACTCAATGGTCCGTTAATCTCTAGTTTACCGAGCAGTTCACCTCTGGCTTCACGTATGGCACTGTCGCTCAGCACCACCAATTGTTTGAGCGCAAAACGTTTTAAATCAAGCTCCATGTCCAAAGTGGTTCCTGATGCTGGCATGCGATAATTGCCCGCGACGGTTAAGTCGATGTCTGGTCCTTTTACAGCGGCGGATATTTGATAATCGTTTTTCGCCGGCATGGTAGCATCGAGCTTCAAATCACCCAAAACCTGCCCAAATATGGCGAGGTCTGTAATACGCAACACCGATAAAAGTCCACTTTGGCCTTGATCATCCACTAGCGCGATGTAGCCACTCAATGCTCCAGCTGCTAACAAAGTATCGGCTTGCAATACGCTGGTAAGCGCTGCCAACGGAAAATCTTCGGCGGTTACCCGAATTTCTGTCGGGGTGGAGCTAACGTTTAGTTTTTGCGCGTTGTGGCTGAGGGTAAAATCAGAAAATTCAAGTTTTTCACCGAAGGTTATCCGATTGTTGGGATGGGCTTGCCAAAGCTTGCGGTTAAAAAGTGTGCTGTCAGGAAGCAGGCTGATATAGCGATTGTTCTTCTGCCAGCCGCCTTGACTTTCAAGCCGGAAAACAGGCTCCTGAAGTACATCTTTCACCACAAAGCGGGCGTAGAGTAAAGAGTCTACTACACGCATATCGAGTCTGGTTTGGTGTATATCGACCTGCCCTTGTTGTAAACGGTCAAAACCGGCTTTGAGCTTAAGTCCCTTTTCTGCTTCGAAATCAAGAAAGAGGTTGCGTACAGCGCTGCCTTGATAATCAAGGTTTTTGACCTGCGCCAAAACAGCAAGCTGATGTTTGTTTTGGTCGAATTTGAAACTAAACTGACCAGAATCCAATGCCGATAAGCCCGGCAGCAACACCTCGCGCAATAAGCGGGTGTCGTGCAGGCTAAAATTGCCTTCGGCCACCATATCCACACGTGAACTATCGGTGATACCGCTGCTGTCCAGTTTCCATTGGGCCCTTAATTCATTGGTTACCGCAGCCAATAAGGCCTCCAGACCAGCATTCGCTTTAAAAGCACCACTAATTACATCACTTTCTAACGCCAACTGGGTAGTAGATGGCGCCATACTTCCCGTTAAATCAAAGTTTTGAAGCGGATAGGCCAAACCATCTTGCAAAACTAAACCGTCGCGTAGCTCGAGCTGTGCCTCTAGGCTATCAACCGTTCCGTGCCCGCTTGCATCCAACAAAAACCGCAGCTCAAAGGGTTCATCTCTAAATCCGAGTCTTTTTAAATCGGCTCTGTCCAGTTGTGCGTACAACTTATACGCTGGCCAAATGCTGTCGAGGGTTGCGCTGGCATTTATCGCTAGACCGAGTGCGGTGTCCTGGTGATTTATCGTGGCTTCCCATAGTCCAGCAGCAGCTTTTGCCTCCAGAACCAGCGCTTTGTAATCGTAGCCTTGGTATTGTAGCTGATTAAAATCAATACTGGCCGTAACTTCCATGGTTTTTGGGTCGAAACCACTGCCCCTGAGGGTGCTTACCCAGCCTACCTCACCCAATAAGCTATCGTTCAACAGTCGACCTACATCCAAAGCCCGTGCGCTAAGTTGCATTTCGTAGCTTGGTTGTGCTTTTTGTAAGCCATTCACTTCAGCAGCGCCAGTGACCACACCCTGATCGGCCTGCAAATCGAATTGTATAGCAGCCGTTTCTCGGTTAAAAGTTGCTGATCCTTTTACGGCCGTGGCTGCCGGATACCGATACCCTTCCGCTTTGGCCAACAAATTCAAATCGTGGGCTGTGCTGCTCGCTTCAAAGTGAGGCAGGCTAATGTCACGCTTCAAACTATCCATGGGCGCATTCAGCGTGGCTGAAAAAGCAAGCGTAGTGGCCTCTCCCCAAGCCAACTCCCACGCATCCAACTGCATGGCGTTAATGTTGCCGGTCATGGTTCCTGAAACGGCCAGCGGCCAAGGGATAAAACGATTGATAGTCGTGTCTTTTGCCAATTCAGGGGCGAAAAATAAGGCGTCTTTAAGCGATAAAAGGGTGCCGTCGGCGAGTTGAATTGAAACTTGTTGTTCAAGTGGTTTGGCTAATACCGACTGAAAAGTGCTGTAATTCACTTTTACTTCAGCCGATAACGTGCTGTTATCTGTTTCGAGCTCCAAATCCTGCAAGCTGGTCTCGGTTGCGGTGGTGGTGAGTTGAAAAGAGGTGCGTACAGCCAGTCCACATTTTTCACGGGCATCTAACAGCAACTTCTTCCAAGCAATCTCCCCTTTCGCCCCGCTGAGTTCTTTCAGCTGAAGCTCGTTGAGCTGAAGCACCATATCGGCTGGATTAAATACAGCGGGGGTGGGCTTGCTCCCTTTTTCTTGAATGCGTATGGCATAATTGGTTATGCCTAGTTCGGTCAGACTATACCGCCAAGCAGGCCATTCAAATGTTGCTGTTTCGGAAGCTTCCGGCTTTACCGCGGTGGCTGCCTCAAAAGTCAAAGCCAGATCGAGACTATCGGAAAACAAACTGCCAAATTGGAGTGCTTCGCCAGCTAGGTCGATGGTGGCTTCGTCCAGCGTTAAACTATTTAAGCTGGTATGCAACGTCTGACTTCCTGGCTGTTCCAGTTTGTAACGAATATTTTTTAGGTCGATGTTTTTAAGTCTGATCCAGGGTCCGGCCGTAGGGCTGGTAGTTGTACTCGTGGGTGACGGATGTAGGCGCATGCTGCCGTCGAGACCAACTACTTTAAGGGAATTAATCCCAAAACGCAGTTTATCTAGGTCTACTTCATCCGGGTCGAGTTCCAAAAGCACCAATTGGAGCTGGTAATCGTCGCCGTTCAGGTCGCTGTGGTAGTGCAACCGAAGCTTGGCTAAATTCACATCCGATAACGTGAGTTGCAGGGGTTTGGAAGCTGCCGTGTCGGCTACTTTCGGCTCGGTGCTGGCAAAGGCATCCAATAGATAGGAGAAATTAAAGCTGCTGTCCTGTTTTTGAACTATGTGGGCGACTACATCTTCCCAATACAGCGGCTTTAAGCTGATCTTACCATTATACAATGGCAGCAGATAAATACCTGCTTGCAATTGGCCACTATATAGTAAAGTATCGCCGTTCTGGTCGGGTATAAACAACCCATTTAACGCAATGCTCCCATTGTAGGTGAAGCTAAAACCTTCTACTTGTACGGCAGCACCCGTTTCTTTGGCCAGATAAGCGGCGGCTTGCTGTCCCAACCACCGCTGAATGACGGGTATACGCAGTAAGATAAACAGGAGTATGAGCCCGACCAACACAGTCAGCATGCTCCAGCCCAAAAAGCGACCGGTTTTTTTTATCCAGGCAGGTATGGTAAACAAATGAGAGATGCTAGGATTAAAGATACCAGCCATAACGGCCGAATACGAAAAACTGATTAATAAGCGTGAATTTTGTAATTAAAAGGATGCCTACCCCCGGGAATTACGTCAGCTAGGCGTTATTTTCGCCGCGCAGCCTTATGGCAGCGCCATCGCTCAAGTGGGCAATTTTTATCTGGCAGCTCAACCTGCTGTAGGCGGTGGTATTAAAGAGCGTATCAAGCATGTCTAATTCAGCGTCGGTGGGCGGGTTGGCTTCTCCTTCGCGCAATTCAATGTGACAAGTGGCACACAATGCCATGCCGCCGCAGGTAGCCAAAATAGGGTAATCGCTGCCTTTGAGCACCTCCATCAGGCTCAGCCCCATATCTGTAGGGACGGTTATGGGAGTTTTCTCTCCATTTTCTTCATCCACAAAAAAGGTGATGTCTCCCATTAGAAGGTGTGTATACCATTTACGGTAGTGTATTTAAAGCTTAATTTTTGCTCTGGATACACATGTTTAAACGCACTTTGGGCCATCAATGCGGCTTCGTGGAAGCCACATAAAATCAACTTCAACTTACCGGGATAGATATTGATATCGCCTACGGCAAAAATGCCAGAGATGTTCGTTGAATAATCCACTACGTTCACCATAATCGCGCTTTTATCAAGATTGAGACCCCAATCTTCTATTGGGCCGAGTTTTGGACTCAGACCAAAAAGTGGGATAAGATAATCGGTATCGTAAGTGGTGACCTCTTTTTGTTTGTTGCTGATGGAGACAGCTGTTAACTGTCCGTCGCCATGCAAGGCGTCCAAACCGGAACCCAATAGCAGTCGGATTTTGCCTTTTTTCGCCAGTTCAGCCACCTTTTCAGCTGAATCGATTGCTCCACGGAAACTTTCGTTGCGGTGTACCAGCGTCAGTTCGCTAGCGATATCGGCAAGGAATATGGCCCAGTCTAGGGCGGAATCGCCACCACCAGCGAGCATTACCTTTTTATTCCGGTATTTTTCAGGGTCAAGTATCATATAGCTGACCCCTTTGTTTTCGTAGGCTTCCAGCCGTGGCAACTCCGGTTTCCTAGGCTCAAAACAACCCAATCCGCCGGCGATTACAATCACTTTGGCTGCGATTTGTGTTCCCCTATTGGTGGTCACCACAAAACTTCCATCGGCCTGGCGTACCATACCCTCTACCCGTTCGCCCAGTGTAAAAGTGGGGTTGAATGGGGCAATCTGCTCCATGAGCCTATCTACCAATTCACCGGCAAGCACAGTAGGGTAGCCTGGTATATCGTAGATCGGTTTTTTGGGATAAATTTCGGACAACTGACCCCCTACCTGTGGCAAAGCGTCGATCAAATGACACCGCATTTTGAGGAGGCCGGCTTCGAATACAGCGAACAAACCAACGGGGCCGGCGCCAACTATGCAAATATCAGTATTGATCATATTTTGAGATGCGTGCAAAAATACATGATTCAGATAGTTTTATCTGACTATTTTGCGCTCCTTTAAAACCTGCGAAACCTCAAAAAGTTCCGAGAAATTGGCTGTTAATAG
>Ga0105053_10005667_pt1 | contig 17653 bp, 20 predicted proteins | sample BON01_FD_78093 | JGI IMG/M metagenome (GOLD analysis project Ga0105053, IMG submission 78093) | Freshwater microbial communities from Lake Bonney liftoff mats and glacier meltwater in Antarctica - BON-01 | ecosystem: Environmental > Aquatic > Freshwater > Ice > Glacier meltwater | place: Lake...
AGATTGGCGCGCAGGGTCATGTGCAGTTCGGGGCCGATCAGCCCGTCGCCGTGCAGCATGTCATATTCGCGTTCTTCCAGCCCCAGTGCTATGCGCCGGATATAGCGCCGCTCGATTTCCTCGGAATAGCCGGGGTATTGCAGGCGCAGACCGTCCAGCGCGAGCGCGGTTTCATCCTCGCGCCGCCGCAGCATCTCGTGCAGCAGGTCCGAGACGCGGCGGCCGTGGATGCGCCGGATCTTGGTGTCGATATAGCTGTGCAACTCGCGCAGGATGAGGCGCTGTTTCAGCAGGAGTTCAAAGCGGTCGGCCGTCATCCGCCCCAAGGGTGCGGAAATGCGCAGCCGGTTATGCGCCCAGACTGCGAGTGTGTGCTGGCGCCCATAGCCGCGCGCGAGACGACCCGCGTCGCGGTAGCCGGAGCGCCCGGTGGTGCGCGTGCGTTCGATCAGACGGTCGCAATCGGCGAGCATGACTTCGAACAGGCGCGAGGAGACGAGTTTCTGGCGGTAATTCTCAAGGATGAGGTCGCGTTCGCGCCCGGCCAGCGCCAAAAGCCCGAGGGTCACGCGGTCACGGTCGGGGATTTCCTCGGCCGCTTCGGCGCGGGCCACCACCTCATCAAGCCGCTCCCCAAAGCGCTTTGCCTCGGAGCGCACGATGTCGCGGTTCATCTCCTGATCGCGCAGGGTTTGCGAGACGTTTTCGCGCACGTTCTGCAGCGCGACGGCGATGACCTGATTGGAGAGCGCGAGGTCGATGGGGGCGAGCCGCGCGAGGCCGAGCCGCATGATGAGTGGGCGCAGTGTGGTCCCTTGGGCAAAGAGGGTGAAAAGCGTAAAACCGGTGGCGAGGATGCCCACCTCGGTCTTGACCGAAGGCGGCACCAGCGGGTTTTCGGTCACCGCCAGCGCCAGTGCCAGCGTGACTGCCCCGCGCAAACCGCCCCAGAGGATCGCGACGCGGTAGGGGGTTTCGACCTTTGGCGAGAGCCGCAGGAGGCCGAGGAGCGGCAGCACGCCCCAGAGCATCGCGACCCGCGCGGCAACGGCGGCCAGCACGACAAGCCCGATCAGCAAGAGGTGGCCGGGCCGCGCGTCGGCGAGCAGGCGCGGGATCAGCAGCGCCGCGAGGATAAAGATGAAGGCCCCGGCCCAATGGCCGAGCAGATCCCAGACCTCGCGCAGATAGGCCCAGGTGGCGGGGGCGAGCCGCCCCGGACCGACCAGGTTGAGGGTCATGCCGGTGACAACGACCGCGATGACGCCGGAGGCGCCGAGCAGCCGGTCGGCGATGATGTAGGTGATGAAGGGCAGGGCGATGCTGATCGACATCTGCGCCATCGGATGCGCCGGGATCAGCGACATGGCGAGCAGGCCCAGCCGCGCCATGATCCAGCCGGTGGCGACGCCAAGCAGGATGATCGCGGGAAAGCCGAAGATCATGTCATTCAGCGTCGGGTTCGGTACGCCGGCCATGACGAAGGTGAGGAAAAACCCGAAAAGCGCGATGGCGACGGCGTCGTTGAGCAGGCTTTCACCCTCGACGATGCGCGTCAGCCGCTGGGGGGCGGCGATGTTGCGAAAGATGCTTACCACGGCGGAAGGGTCGGTGGTCGACACGATGGCGCCCAGCAGCAGACAGGCCAGCAGCGACATGGCGGAGAATTGTTGCAGCACCAACCCGACGCTGAAGGTGGCCACGACCACGGCGACCACGGCCAGCACGATGATCGGCACCCAGTCGTCCAGCATCCGGCGCAGGTTGAGCCCGAGCGCCACCTGAAACAGCAGCGTGGGCAGCAGCACATACATGAACACCGAGGACCGGATCGGCAGCGACAGGATCGCCAGCGTCGCGGGATCGAAATCATCGCTGAGCGCGCTGGTCTGAAGCAGCACAGCGCCGCTGCCCATCAGCGCGCCGACCACCGCCAGCACCACGGTATAGGGCAGCCGCAGCCGCGTCGCGATGGGTTCTGACACCGCGATGACGACAAAGAGGACGGCAATGCCGCTGACCAGAAGAATGACGTTCATATCATGCAGATACGACCTGAACGGTCGCAATCATAGCCGAACCGGCGTCTATTGCGGCATTGGCACGAATCGTGATCGGCGATGCCGGATCGGAGGCAGGTTGCCTGCCGGATGCCCGGACATGACAACGCCCATGGGCCGGGGCCCACGGGCGCGCAAGGTGGGACGAGGTTGCCGGGATCAGCCGGCCAGCGTCAGGTTGATCGCTGATTCGCGGCCATCGCGGCCGGCTTCAATGTCGAAGTTGACCTTCTGATTGTCCTTGAGCCCGGTCAGGCCCGAGCGCTCGATCGCGGAAATGTGCACAAAAACGTCCTTTTTGCCGCCGTCAGGCGCAATGAATCCGTAACCTTTGGTAGTGTTGAACCATTTCACGGTACCCGTGGCCATCGCGATATCTCCTTCGATATTCCGCTCGCGGGAGTGCAGCGGACCGGCTCTGTCATGTGCTGATCGAATGACTGGGCCGCAAAGGAGACAGTGGTCGATAGAATAACTTCGCCGATTCCATTTGAAACCGGACGTAAAAAAAATCAAGACTATTCGCGACGTTCGGTCACGCGGGCCGGTTCTTGCCCGGTGTTGCAGGATTGGTCACGTCAGAGCGGGATCATCTGCACAAAAAAGAAACGCGCGGATCAAGCCGCGCGTTTCAAAATCGTCTGAACGAGCCTTAGGCCAGTTGCAGATTGATCGCCGATTCGCGGCCGTCACGGCCGGATTCGATGTCGAAGGTGACCTTCTGGTCATCCTTGAGGCCGGTCAGGCCCGAACGCTCGACTGCGGAAATATGGACGAACACGTCCTTTTTGCCGCCATCGGGAGCGATAAAGCCGAAGCCTTTGGTAGTGTTGAACCATTTCACGGTGCCGGTGGCCATCGTGATGTCTCCTATCGTGTGCGCTGTCCGCGAAAGTGCGACAGCCCGGCTCGGTCAGTGTCTTATCGAGAACTGTGGCCGATGACGGAGAACAGCGGGTCGAAATAGAATAACGTCTGCAGAGGGTAATATGGCCGTATCGGCCCCCAATTGCAAGGGCTATTGCGTCAGGCGGTTTCTGCGATGCGATGCGGGGCGTGGGCTGGTGTCTGTGGCATCAGCCGCAGGATCACCGGGACGAGCGCCGCAACCGGGCCGCTGGCGCCCCAGATCACGAGGGTCGTCATCGCCGAAGCGTCAAACAGCATATAGGCGGTGATGCCCGAGAAGAACCCCAGAACGCCCCCGATCAGGATCAGTGCAGTTGCCATGTCTTGGTCCTCCGCCTTTTGGCCTGAAGGTATTAGCCGGGCAGATTCGGGCGGGATTGTGGCCGGACTGGGGAATTGCCGCGCCACTGTGTGGATTCCTGCGCGCGGGTTCTTGCGCGCGGATTCCTGCGCGCGCCCGGGTTGGGCGGTGTTAACCCGGACCGCGCAGGCTGTCTGACAAAGGAGCCCTGCCATGCCCGTGCCCAAAGTGACGCCCGCCGCCCTGCCGATGACGCGGGCCGGGCGGATTGCCCGCGACCGTCTGTTCCGCCATCTGTGGGAGGGGCGCGACGACCATCTGTCCGAGGCGCTGCGCGAGCAGGCGCCGGAGGCATGGCATACGCTGGAATATGACCTTGATGTGACCGAACCGAAGGTCAAATTGACCCTCTACCTCGATAGCAGCACGGCAAAGTTTTACCGCGCGATGGGGCAGGGCTATCAGGCGCGGATCAACCGGATTCTGGGCACATGGGCGCAGATGAAGATCGCGGGGCTGATCGCGACCGAGGCGCATATGGCCAAGCGGATGGAGGCGCTGGTGGCGGCAGAGCGGGCGCGGCTGGCGGCGCGCACGCCCGCACCGGAGTAGGGATCAGACGACGGTCAGTTCGAGCGGCCAATCGTCCACGCATTCATGTCCGTCTTGCGTCACGATGACGGTGTGACCGACGAACATGCCAAGATGTCCATCCGCGCTGATCGGGTTGGGTTCGGGCATCAGGACCATGCCGGGCTGCAGGATCGCGTCATGGTCATGCGTGCTCGCCCCATCGATATAGACATGCGGGCCGTCGGAGACGAAGTCGATGCCATGCGTGACGATGGGGCGCGACTGCACGCCGCTGTTACGAAAGAATTTCGCTGCTTCATGCATGTCTGAGACGGGCCGCCCCGGTGCGATGGCGGCGGTGACCTTTTCATAGCCGGGTTTGGCGATGTCGTCCCAGAACCGCCGGATTTCGGCGGGGGGTTCGCCGATGCAGATCGGCTGTCCGATCTGCGCGGAATAGCCGCGATAACCGGCGGCAAGTTCCATAAGGATCATGTCGCCCATGGCCAGTTGCCGCAGCGAGGGGCGCGGATTGCCGAATACCATTGCGGGGTCGGCCATCGGGGTCGATCCGATGATCAGAAAGTCGATGTCGCCGCCGCCCTCAAGGATCGCCGCTCCTGCTGCCGCGCGCAGGTCCTGTTCGGTGACGCCGGGTGCGGCGCGGTCCGCAATCGCCTGCATCGCGTTGGTGCAGAGTTTGCCGGCGTGACGCACACAGGCCAGCTCTTCTTCGCTGTGGATCACGACCAGTTCATGCATGAAACCTTCGGTAAAGACGATCTCGGCCTTGGGCAGTTCATCCTTGAGCCGCAGATACTGGTTGGCGGGCAGGTAATCCTTGTTGCGCGGGTCGATCTCCAGAAGGCCGATGCGCCCCTCTGCCGCGCCCGCCTCGCGGATGCATTCGGCCATGACCAGGCCGAACTGGCCATTCCGGCTTGACCTGACATCGCTGATCGCGACCGCAACCTCGCGGCGCACTGCCTCGATATGGGTGCCGCCCATGCCGTAGATCAGGGTTGGCTCGCCCTCGCGCGGGAACACGACATAAGCCGCCAGACAGTGCCATTCCCAATGGCCCGAGAGCCAGAGCATGCCGCCGCCAAAGCTCCAATGGCTGGGACCACCGGGGCAGATCACCACGTCGAGGTTTTCCGCCGCCATCCTGGCGCGCAGGGCGGCAAAGCGCCGCTCGTATTCGCCGCGCGAGAATTGTTCATAGACCGCGTCGCGGTAATAGGGCGTGTCCTGCATCCGGTTGAAAGTCTGGCGGTTGTCGAGGTTGCGGCGCGATTCCTCCCAGCGGGTTGAGGTGAAACTTGACGACATGGGGCATCCTCCAATGCGGAAATCCGGTGCGGCAGCAGGCGGCTGATTCCCTTGCATCATTACAGACGGACCGGGTTAATGCAAACGATTGCGCGATTTTGGCGTGACTGCGAAAACATCGGGGGCGACGGGCGGACAAAATGCAGCAATCCACAGTAAATACACGAAAAACGGGTTTTGCGCCTTGCCGCCTTTGGGGCGGGTGAATTATGATAATTGCAGTTTTGAAAAGGACAATCAGACCATGGAATATGTGTTCACTCCCCCGCCGGTGCCGTCAATTGCGGTGGCGGGGTCGGATACGCGGATGCCGGTGCGCCGGATATTCTGCGTCGGCCGCAACTATGCCGAGCACGCCCGCGAAATGGGCATGGACCCGGACCGCGATCCGCCGTTCTTTTTCATGAAACCCGCGGATGCCATCGTGAACGATGCCGAAACGGTGGCCTATCCGCCGCTGACCGCGAACCTGCATCACGAGGCGGAACTGGTGGTGGTGATCGGCACCGGAGGCCGCGATATCGCCATCGCGGATGCGCTGGACCATGTCTGGGGTTACGGGCCGGGCAATGATCTGACCCGGCGCGATTTGCAGATCGCGGCGCGTGACAAGGGGCGGCCATGGGATTTTGGCAAGGGGTTTGACCGGTCTGCCGTGCTCGGTCCGGTGCATCCGGTGGCAGCGGTCGGGCATCCGGCCAGCGGGGCGATCACGCTCAGCGTCAACGGGGTCGAGAAACAGAAGGGCGATCTGGCCGATCTGATCTGGTCGGTGCCCGAGGTGATCGCGATCCTGTCGCAATCGGTCACGCTGTGCCCCGGCGATGTGATCATGACCGGCACGCCCGCCGGGGTCGGCCCGCTGCTGCCCGGCGATGTCTGTGTGGTGCGCGTCGCGGGTCTGGGCGATCTGACGACGACCATCGGCCCGAGGGCCTGACCCCGGCGGTTAGCCGGTGATGGCGAGGTAGAGAAAGTTCAGCCCGCCCAGAATGGCGAACCCGTCGACCAGCCGGTCATGCGTGCCGTTCGCCATCAGCCGCAGCATGTTGCGCCCGATATAAGTGCCGGGGATCATCAGCAGGCCGGTCACAGCCCGGGCAGCGCATAATCCGGCGTCATGATATCCGAGGTGCCGAAGACCGAAATCCGCACGATATTGGTCGAGAGCGCGATAAAGCGATGGTGGCGACAAACGCTTCCTTGGTCAGCCCATAGCCGAGCAGGAACGGGATCAGGATCTGCCCCTACCCGATGGACACCCCCGCCAGCGTGCCATAGGCCGCGCCCGCCACGGCCAGCGTACGATGCCCGGCCCGGATCTTGCGCGCCTTGGCCCAGTGTCGCAGCGGCACCGAGGTCAGGATCACGATGGCCAGCACCCAAGCGACCATGGTGACCGAAAACGAGACGTAAAGGTAGCTCGACATCGTGATGAAGGGCGTCGCGGCGAGCATCACCGACGCATAGACCCGAAAGTCGATTTCCCTGACATTCATCAGGCTGCGCGCGCCGTGGCTGATGATCAGCGCGATGCTCATCACCGGGACCGAAGGCTTGACCCCGATCAGCAGCGCCAGCGCCGCCGTCATCAGGATACCGCCCGCCACGCCGATCGCCCCGTGGATAGAGGAGGTGATGATGGCCGCCACCGCGATCAGCGCCAATGTCGTGACCCCGAATTCGTTCACAAGGCTTTGCATCGGGCGTCCTGACGGGAGCTGTGGTTACGCTGTGTGGCGCGGCGGTTGCGCGTCGATCAGCACGCGGGTCACGTTGGCCCAAGCCTCGGCAAAGAGATGCTGAAAGGATTGCCGGCTGACCCCGGCGATATGTGGCGTCAGGATGATCCGCCGCGCGGCAGCGGCGGACAGGGTGAGCAGCGGGTTGTCGGGCGTGGGCGGCTCGGTCGAATAGACATCGACTGCCGCGCCAAGCAGGTGGCCGCGCTCCAGTGCTGCCGCCAGCGCCGCTTCGTCCACGATGCCGCCGCGCGCGGCGTTGATCAGGATCGCGTCACGCTTCATCAACGCGAGCCTGTCAGCCCCGATCAGATTGCGGGTGGCGGGGATCAGCGGCACATGCAGCGTGACGATATCGGCATGGGCGAGCAGCGCGTCGAGGTCCATCGCCTGCGCGCCGAGTTGGTTGAGGGCCGACTTGTCGCGGGGCGGGGCGGGGTCGTAATAGACGATATCGGCCCCCATATCGCGGCAGCGCTGCGCCACGGAGAGGCCGATGGCCCCCATCCCGACGAGGCCGACAGTAAGGCCGCCAAGACCGCGCAGGCTGGCGCTGACCATGGCCTTGCGGTGATCTGCGTAATTGCCGGAAAGGATTTGTTGCGTCGCGGCGCTGAAGCCGCGCGAGAGAGCGATGGCATTGCCCACGACATATTCGCCCAAGGCCGCGTTGGAGCCGCCGGGGACATTGGCCAAGGCGATGCCTTCAGCCTTGAGTGTCGCCTGATCGACCCGGTCCAGCCCCGCGCCCGTGACCTGCACCAGTTTCAGCGCGGTGCCCCGGAACAGATCGGATGCGACCGCCGGGCCAACGGCGGGGATGACCAACGCGCGCGCGCCTTTCATTGCGGTGGCGAGGCCCGCGGCGTCGGGGGTCATATAGGCGATGTCCAGCGTCTCGGGCGGGGTGATGCCGATGGCGGTGAAATCCGCCTTCGGGCGCAGGCAGATGACGTCAGGCATGGGGGCCCTCTGGTTCGGTCATGAAGCTGATGACAGGGACAGGGAAAAAGCAAAGCAATACCAAAGGAGTATCGCCAGTGTTGCGGCTGACGTGATGTTCACCCGCCGCCACCCGGATCGTATCGCCCGGCTGTATCGCAAAATCGGACCCGTCCACCCAGGTCACGCCCTGACCGGCTAGGACATGGATACATTCCTCGCTGTCGGGGTGCCAATGCGGCGGGCGGGGTGCGGCTCCGGGCAGGGGCACCGCAATTTCGACCAGCCGGATCGTGCTGTCGGCGCCGTTTGCGCCCGAGAAAATCTCGCGCGAGCGGCGGCCGGGCATGTCCAGTTCGGTGGCATCGGCAAGGGTGATGCGCGTGGCCATGGGTTACTGTGCCGCGATATCTTGGGCAGCGGGGCCTTGAATCCGGTCGAGTTGTGCAAAGATCGCCGTGGCTTCCTTGGCGATGGCACCGGCGACATCGGCGATCATCTGGCGGCCGCGTTCGGCGGTGGCGGGGGCCGGGTCGCCATACCAGCCGGTCGGCGCGATGGAGCGGATATCGGTCAGGATCGGGACATAGCTGCGGGTGCGGCGCAGTTTGTCCATATGTTCGCCCTGCCGCTTTTCCGAGGATTTGCCGACCCGGTCCAGATGCACCAGATGCGGATGATCGGGCAGCACGGCCAACGCCTCGATCTCGCCCGCATGGGTCAGGCCGCCGCAGCTTGGCCCCCACAATTCTTCGGCGACATAGCAGGCCTGTACGATCAGCACGCTCATCCCGTGGGTGCGGTGCAGCTTTTCCGCCGCCAGCGCGATAGAGGCAGAGTTGCCCTCATGCCAGTTGACGATCAGCAGTTTCCTGGCCCCGTGCTGTGCGGTCGAGACGCAGGTTTCGATCAGCACCTGCTGATAGGTTTCGGGGCTGAGCGAAATCGTTGCCTCGTAGGGCATGTGCATCGGGGTGACGCCCAGCGGCCCGCCGGGCAGCACGATCCCGTCCATCAGTTCGGCCACGGCATGCGACACCGAATTGGCCGCGTAGATATCGGTGCCCGTCGGCAGATGGGCGCTATGCTGTTCGACGCTGCCGCAGGGCAGGATGACCAGCGGATGCCGCTCGAACTGCGCCTTGATTTCGGGCTGGGTCAGTTCGATGAAATAACGCGACATGGCTGGTCCTCCCTTCAGGCTGCGTCTTTGCCGGCGGCGACATTCGCGCGGGCGTTCTCGATGATCTCGGACAGCTTGACGCATTGCCCGTTCCGCTCGATCGAGGCGAGGGCGGCGTTGACGATGCCCAGAGCGACGATGCCGTTGGCCGCCGCAAGCTCCACCGCTTTGCCGGTCGCACACATCTGTGCAAACATGTCGAGTTCGTCGGTGAACATGTTGGACGCGCCCATTTCCAGTACTTCGCGCTTGCCGTAGCAATCCTTGCCGCGTTGGATATAAAGGGTCGAGGTTTCGTGGACCTTGTCGGGATCGTCCCAGCTTCCAAAGTCGAGTTCGAAATGCATCAGGCCTTTTTGACCGTAAACTCGGATGAAATAGATCCCCGGCGAGGTCCAGCAGGACCCGACATAACCCAGCGCGCCGCTTTTGAAACGCAGGGTGGTCATCGACTGGTCATCGACTTCGGCACCGACGGGCGAGAGTTTGGAGGCGATGGAGCTGACTTCCTCGATCTCGCCACCGAGCATGTAGAGCGAGTCAAAGAGGTGCGTGGCCAGCTGCGACAGCGGGCCGCCCGGCGCGCGATGCCGGTACCAGCGCCAGGTGTCCGGCGTCAGTTCGAGCGCGCGTTCGTTCGAAAAGTTCGATTCCATGAAGGAAAGCGTGCCCAGTTCGCCCGAGTCGATCGCTTTTTTCATCATCCGCGCGCCGCGCAGCAGACGGGCGGAATGGCCGACCATGGCGCGCACGCCGTAAGTCTCTTGCAATGCCTCCAGCCGGATGCCGTTTTCCAGCGTGTTGGCGATGGGCTTTTCGGTGTAGATATGTTTGCCCGCCCTGGCCACCGCCTCTGCCACCGGCAGGTGCTGTTCATTGGGCACGGTCAGGACCACGCCCTTGATCTCGGGATCGGCGAGCAGCGCCTCGAGGCTGTCAACGGTGGCGATGCCGGTGTCGGCCTCGAATTTGGCGCGGGTGTCGGCGCTGCGGCTGAAGCCCTTGACGATTTCCATCTTGTCGGATTGCAGCGAGCCGCGGGCGAGCACCCGCGCCCAGCGTCCCAGTCCGACGATTCCCACTTTGATTTTAGCGTCACTCACGCGATATCTCCTCACCCAGCATATCTATGGCAGTAAGAAACTGTAGTATCGTAATACAATCCAAGTCAAGAGGCACCTTATGGACGGCAGGCTGACAGTCAAACGCGCGGCGGCACCATTGCGAGAGCAGGTGTTGCACACGTTGCGCACCGAGATCATCGAGGGCAATCTTGCCCCGGGTCGCCGCCTGACCGAGCGTGAGATGACCGAAATGCTGGGCGTGTCGCGCACCGTGCTGCGTGAGGGCCTGCGCCAGCTTGAGTCCGAGGGGTTGATCAGCCTTATTCCGAACAAGGGTCCGGTGGTGCGCGCGCTGACCGTGACCGAGGCGAATGAGCTTTACCGGATTCGTGAGGCGCTGGAAGGACTTTGCGCCCGGCTCTTTGCCGAAGCCGCGACGCCCGCGCATCTGACGACGCTGGATGCCGCCTTTGCCGAGATGGAGCGCGCCTATGCCGGGGGCAATCCCAAGACGATCCTGACCGCCAAGAACGCGTTTTACGAGGCGATCCATGCAGGGGCCGGCAGTGCGACATTGTCCAAGATGCTGTCCACTGTGCTGGCGCAGGTCTGGCGCTGGCGCGCGGTCGGGCTGGCGCATCCGCGCCGCTCGGTGGAGCGGTCGGCGCAGAGCGTGGCCAACCTGCGTGACGTGGTGGCGGCGATCCGTGCCGGGGATGGCGAGCGGGCGGAGCAGGCCGCAAGGCTGGAAGCGCGCCTCGCCGCGACCGAGGTGCTGCGGTTGATCGATGGGGAAGAGGCGGATGGGGAGTGAGGGACGGTTTTCGCGACCCGGTTTGATTGATTCGTCGGCGCCGATCAGGCGTCTCGTCAGTGGCGAGACGCCCGTCGCCTTGCCAAGGGCGCAATCCCGCAGGCAACAGCTTTTGGAGGCTTGGTGCGACATTGCCAATCGGGGCGCGTCTGCCTGGGTAGGCGCAACGCGCCGGCCGGGGGCAGGCAGGCGCGCCCCGATTTGTCTGGTGACAAATCTGGAAAGAGAAGAAAGGCATTCGCAATGAAGCCTGAATGCTCTGTAGAGCGGACCCGGCTTTACTAACTCAACTGATTCACATAATGAAACTGGCCGGTCAGGCAGCGTGACAGGCGGTATTCCGTTGGCAGGTCTTCCAGATCGCGGGCGATGCGCTCGACCTGCAGCAGCGGCGCGCCGATGGCACAGCCGAGCGCGCGGGCCTCGTCCGGTTCGGCGGCCACGGCTTTGATCCGTTCCCCTGTCCGGCCAATCGTGATGTTCCAGCGCTGCGAATAGAGGTCATAGAGGTTGTTGGGCGTATCGCGGGCCGCAGGAAAGCCGTCAAAGCGGGCAGCGTCCAGACAGATCGTCTCGACCAGTGCGGACATGCCGTCGATCAGGCGCAGGCGGCGCAGGAGGATGACGTCGGCGCCTGTGGGCAGGCCCAGTGCAGCGGACACCGGGACAGGGGCTTTGGCCCGGCCCAGAGAGATGATCCGCGAGGAGGGCAGGACGCGGGGGCCGCTGTCGGGCTGCAGGCGAAAGAACTGGAATACGAAGCGGTCATCGTTGGAATTGGCGACATAGGTGCCGCTGCCCTGCCTGCGGCGCAGCAGGTTTTTGCGCACCATCGTGTCGATGGCCTTGCGCACCGTGCCCTGGCTCACCTGATATTCCGCCGCCAAAAGGTTCTCGCTCGGGATCATGTCGCCGGGTTGCCAGTCACCGTCGATCAGACGCCGCAACAGACGCTCGCGCACCTGCAGGTAAAGCGGGCGCAGACCGATGGCCGGCACTTGGTCCAGTGTCGTCTCGTGCAATATGGTCGCTACAGCTTGTTGATCTGCCGCCATGGGGCCACATGGACTTCAAGTACGCGGGTGATCTTGATCAGGCTCAGCGAAATGACAGCGAGCAGCAAGAGCACCGCATGCACAAGTTCTGAATCGAACGTGTCGGCAGAGCGCGAGATCAGGTAGCCGAGCCCGTTGGAGCCGCCGAAAATCTCGGCAATGACCACGCCGACCAGACCGCGCCCGATACCCTGCCGGATGCCCGAGATGATGAAGGGCAATGTATAGGACAGAACGACCTTGAGATAGAGGTCCCTCTTGTTCGCGCCAAAGACCTTGGCCGCCGCAAGCAGCGATTTCTCGGTGGTTTTCACCCCGGCCCAGGCGTTGATGATGATCGGAAACACCGCAGAAAGCACGATGATGGTGATCTGCATCTTCATGGTAAAGCCAAGCATCAGCACGCCCGGCTTTTAGCGTTGCTGCGCCCATCCGGCGGTCAGGCGCTGCCCTGTGTTTCGCTGTCGCGCAAACCGTCAACCGCGCCGGTCCTCATTTGAGACCACCCCCTACCGCGCCCGCATCGGCCCCGTGGTGCCGCGCGCGACCAGCGTGACGGGCAGCACCTCGTGCAAGGGGATGCGCTGGGCGGCCGGAGTGGCGATCTTCTCCAGAAACAACTGCCCCGCGCGGCGGCCCATCTCCTGACCGTCGATCCGCACCGTGGGCAGCGGCGGTTGCAGCCGGTCGACCAGGGGAATGTCGTTAAACCCGGTCACCGAGATATCGGCAGGGCAGGACAATCCCCGCTCTTGCAGCGCGCGGATCGCACCCAATGCGATCAGGTCATTTGCGCCGATGATCGCGGTAAACCGCGCGTCCCGGTCCAGCAATGCATGCGCGCAGCGATAGCCCTCATCCTCGCGACAGGTGTGGCTGGCAACGATCAGATCCTGCCAGTTCTCAAGGCCGAGTGCTGCGGCCGCGCTACAAAACGCGTCATGGCGCTGCGTGCCGGTCGAACTCGACATCGGCCCGGTGATATGCGCGACCCGGCGATGGCCCAGCGCCGCCACATGATGCAGCGCCTGCATGATGCCCGAGATGTCGTCATTGGTAACCGAGGATACCGTCGCATCACCGGGCCGGCGGTTGACACTAACGGCAGGCAGATCGGCCAGCGCCACCCGCGCCTCGCCCGCCAGCGTGGTGGCAAGGATCAGCCCGTCGACCCCGCGCGCGCAACAGCCGGATCACCGCCGCCTCCTTGCCCGCCTCGCCATCGGTATTGACCACGATCGCCATATAGCCCGCCGTGGCAATCGCACTTTCGATGCCACGCACGATCGGCGGAAAGATCGGGTTGGTGATATCGGGCACCACGATGCCCAGAGTCATCGACTTTTTGGTCGGCAGGCTGAAGGCGGTGGAATTGGGTTGGTAATCCAGTTCTTTCGCGGCGCGCGCGATCTTTTCCACCACCGCGTCCGCCACCAGATCGCGCGTCTCGGGCGAGAGCGCGCGCGAAACGGTCGATGGATGCACGCCCACAAGCTGCGCCACATCCTTGAGCGTCGCCGCCCGTCTCGTCATCCCGAAACTCCGGGCAAAATGCCTTTTGCCACACGGCCCGCCACTGTAAACCTCACACTCTGACCGATCTGTTGGCTTGCCGCGCAGCCCCTGCCGCGCAGCCCGTCATATGTCATGGTGCAACAAACCGGGCCGGTCCATCACCACAATGGGGGACCGGCGCGCCCATTTACCAATTGGCGCTGATATACTGGGTTTCCATGAATTCCTTCATGCCCTCATGCCCGCCTTCACGCCCGAGGCCGGACTGTTTAGTGCCGCCGAACGGAGCCGCCGGGTCCGACACCAGACCCCGGTTCAACCCGACCATCCCGAAATCGAGCGCCTCGCAGACGCGCAGCCCGCGCTTCATGTTTTCGGTAAAGACATAGGCAACCAGCCCGTATTCGGTATCGTTGGCGCGCGCGATCACATCCGCCTCATCGGTGAATGTCTGCAAGGCGGCGACGGGGCCAAAGATCTCGTCACGCAGGCAGGCGGCGTCGGCAGGCACATGGCTGAGCACGGTCGGCGGATAGAAATAGCCCGGCCCGTTCGGACGCACCCCGCCCAGCAGCAGACGGGCCCCCTTTGCCAGCGCATCGTCGACAAACCCCGCCACCTTGTCGCGGGTATCGGCATTGACCAGCGGGCCGACATCGACACCCTCCTCAAGCCCGTTGCCGACCTTGAGTGCGGCCATCGCGGCGCAGAATTTCTCGGCAAAGGCATCGGCCACGGTTTCGTGGATATAGAACCGGTTCGCGGCGGTGCAGGCCTCGCCCAGATTGCGCATCTTGGCCAGCATCGCGCCGGTCACGGCCACATCCAGATCGGCATCCTCGAACACAATGAGCGGCGCGTTGCCGCCCAGTTCCATCGCGGGTTTGATCACCTGATCGGCGGCGGCATGCAGCAGTTTGCGGCCCACCTGCGTCGATCCGGTAAAGCTGACCACGCGAACGCGCGGATCATGCAGCATGTGATCGACCAGCGCGCCGGTATTGCGCGAGGGCAGGACCTGCACCACGCCCCTGGGCACGCCCGCCTCCTCAAGCAGCGGCATCAGCGCCAGCATGGTCAGCGGCGTTTCCGACGCGGGTTTGATGATCACCGGGCAACCGGCGGCCAGCGCGGGCGCGATCTTGCGGGTGCCCATCGCGGCAGGGTAATTCCACGGCGTGATCAGCACCGCGATCCCGGCCGGTTTATGCTGCACCAGAATACGCGCGCCAGAAGCAGGAGCATGGGCGACATAACCTTCATTGCGCACCGCCTCTTCACTGAACCAGCGAAAGAATTCGGCGGCATAGGCCGCCTCGCCCATCGCATCGCTGCGCGCCTTGCCGTTTTCCAGCGTGATCAGCCGTGCAAACTCGGGCAGGCGCGCGGTCATCAGATCGAACGCCTTGCGCAGAATGACCGAACGTTCGCGCGGCGTCCTGGCCGCCCATGGCCCGAACGCCGCCTGCGCCGCGTCGAGTGCGGTGGCCGCATCCGCCAGCGTGGCCGAGGCGACCGAGGCCAGCACCGTCGCATCCGCCGGGTTCATCACATCGAACCGCGCCCCGTCCGAGGCAGGCCGCCATTGGCCGTCGATATAAAGATCGGTGTGCTGCATGATATTCTCCGGGGCAGGTCGTGGGTTGGGTCAGGTCAGTCAGACCAGATGGGCAAGCGGTTCGGCGAGCCTTGTGGCCAGTCCGCTGATGATGCTGAGTGCGGCCGCGTCGTCGAGCGTGCCTGCCGGGTAATCGAGGCTGACGCGCAGATCGCCGCCATCGCGGGCGATGGTCAGCACCGGGACCGGATCAGATGCAAGAGGCCGCAGCGCGGTCAGCGGGCTGTCGGTCAGATCGCGCAGGATCAGCGTCGCTGCGGCGTCAGTTCCCGGCTGATGCGACAGGCGCGCATGGTCGGGATCGGCGAGCAGGCGGAGCGCAGAAAGGCCTTCATCGGTGAGGCTGACTAGCCCGACGATGATCCGGTCCTGCGGCATGGCGGCGCGCAAGGCGGCGGCGGCAAAACTGGCATAAAGCGCCGAGGCGGGCAGGGCAATCTTGCCCTCGACAGCCATCCAGTCGAGGAATTCGGCACAGGGCGCGCCGGACACGCGGGCGGCGACATGGCCGAGGGCGCTGGTTTGACCCAAAGGCGCAGATTGCTGCGATTTCGCGGTGCCAATTTGATCTGGTGCAGCGGCATTGGCGGCAGCCAGAGCGCGCAAGGCGTCCAGATCGGCCATATGCCAGGGCTGGGCATAACCGGCGCGGGCGAGCAAGAACAGGTCGAGCCCTTCCTCCGCCGCGACCCGGCGCAGCTTGGGCGAGGCAAAGAGGCGACCAACCGGGATGGGTTCTGCAACAGGGTGCGGTGCGGGGGCAGGTGCCGCAGCCGCCGTCACAGGTTCGGCCTCGGGCTCCGCAACCCGTTCCACGACCGCAGCTTCAGCCTCGGCTACAGCCGCGCGCGCCGCAGCAGCCCCACCCGTCACCGCATCCGCGCTCTCCACGATCAGGCCGATCACCTGCCCGACCGGCACCTCATCACCGGCCTGCGCCGACAACGCGCTCAGAAACCCGCTGGCCTGCGCCTCGATCTCCTGCACCGCCTTGTCGGTCTCGACCTCGATCAGCGGCTCGCCCTTGGTCACGGCATCGCCCGGCTCTTTCAGCCAGCGCACCAATATCCCGGTCTCCTGCGCCATCCCCAGCGCGGGCATGATCACGTCAAAGGGCATGGATCATCTCCCCCGCGACCAGACGACGGGCCATGGCGGCGACAGTCTCGGGCGTCGGCACCGTCAGATCCTCCAGCGCGGGCGAAAAAGGCACCGGCACATCCATGGCACCCATGCGGATCACCGGGGCATCCAGATGATAGAACGCCTTTTCATTCAGGCGCGAGGCAATCTCGCCGGTAATGCCATAGGATTGATGGCCCTCGTCGATCACGATGGCGCGGGCGGTCTTTTTCACGCTCGCAATCAGCGTCGCCTCGTCCAGCGGCACGATGGTGCGCGGGTCGATCACTTCGGCACTGATCCCCTCCGCCGCCAGAATAACCGCGGCCTTCTCAGCCACCTGCACCATCGACGACGTGGCGATCAGGGTTATGTCGGTGCCCTCGCGCTTGATATTGGCGACGCCGAAGGGGATCAGATATTCCTCTTCCGGCACCTCGGCCTTGTCCTGATACATCAGCTTGTCTTCGAATATCACCACCGGATTATTGTCCCGGATTGCGGTTTTCATCAGCCCCTTGGCCTCATAGGCGCTCGACGGCATGGCCACCTTCAGGCCCGGAATATGCGCCACCAGCGCATGCAGCGATTGGCTGTGCTGTGCTGCAGAGCGGCGGGTGGCGCCCAGATTGGTGCGCAGGACAAGCGGCACCGACAGCTTGCCGCCCGACATGTAATGCGCCTTGGCCGCCTGATTGCACAGTTGGTCCATGACCAGAAACAGGAAATCGCCGAACATCAGATCCACGATCGGACGGCTGCCGGTCATCGCGGCACCGACAGCCAGACCCATGAAACCGGGCTCTGATATCGGGGTGTCGATGACGCGGTCGGTGCCAAACTCCTCGACCAGACCGGAGAGCACCTTGAAGGGGGTGCCCGCCTCGGCCACATCCTCGCCGATGACAAAGATCGTAGGGTCGCGGCGCATCTCTTCGGCAATCGCCTCGTTGACGGCTTTGGACAGGGTGATTTCACGCATCGGTCAAGCTCCGGCTTGCAATGTGGCGGGGTCGGTCGCCGCATAGACATGCATGTCGACCTCCGACGCATCGGGGTATTTCGCGGCCAGCGCATAGGCGACCGCCGCCTCGGCCTCGGCCTGCACATCCGCACGGATCGCGGCAAGTTCGGCCTCCGGGGCAAGGCCCTGATCGCTCAGCCATTTGCCGAAATTGTTGATCGGGTCACGGTCGGCATGCCACCCCGCCTCCTCCTCTTTCGACCGGTAATAGGTGCGGTTGATGTCGCCGACATGGTGGCCGTGATAGCGATAGGTTTCGAGCTCGATAAAGAACGGCCCCTCTCCCTTGCGCGCCCGCGCGACCAGCGATTGCGCCAGCGCATTCACCGCCAGCACATCCTGCCCGTCGACCTTGTGCGCCTCGATGCCAAAGGCCTCGGCCCGCGCGGTCAGCGACCC
>Ga0105053_10005682_pt1 | contig 17613 bp, 12 predicted proteins | sample BON01_FD_78093 | JGI IMG/M metagenome (GOLD analysis project Ga0105053, IMG submission 78093) | Freshwater microbial communities from Lake Bonney liftoff mats and glacier meltwater in Antarctica - BON-01 | ecosystem: Environmental > Aquatic > Freshwater > Ice > Glacier meltwater | place: Lake...
AACTGTCACGTTTCCGGGTTTTAATATTCGTCACTCCACAATTCTGAATCTGAATAGAATATGACATTGAGAGAGTCTCATGCCAATAAATTCAGATATGATATACGTTTGAACAATCATATCAAGAAATGCCACAGATTGTAAGATTACGTGGAGCAAAGACTATGAATAAATTAAGTTTGACCCAGAAACTTGAATTGAATGATGTCTTGGTGCAAGGAATTTTGTGTAGCATGTATATATTTTCGAGGTGTTTACGGATACTGGTGTGGATGCTTTATTGCTGAAGGCCATGATAAAGTTAACTGCGAATAAGTGTGCTTTATTTAGATTTGAATGTGAAATATCAAAAGCTATCAATGCCAAATGGTGTTGAAATAATAATCAAGGCTTTTCGGAAATCGGAATGGTCACCGGATGCGATGTTCCTTCATTTTGAACTTGAAAGCTGAGAGCAAAGTGACTGCTGTGGAGAGAGATACAGAGGATTTGCTATCGGAGGCCATGAGGAAATTCTCATCAAATGAACAAATGAATTTCGAAGGTTGTGGATTTTTGAGAGATTTGACTTTAAATTAAAAAGGATTAAGCAAAATTCATAAATAAACAGTTTATAAAGCAGTTAGTGTCGCCAAGAAGACTTAAGTTAAACTTCAAGCGAGTGTTTGTGCCCTGCTACTACTGTTGGATTTCAATTTAACAATTTATAATTTTGGAGACTGAAAATTAATACCCTGGTACGTCGTATTATGGACCAATTGAGCGGTGTGTTGGTAACTCGCAAGCCCGAGGGGATGAATTCTCGTCAGTTTGGAGTTGATGAAGCTAAATCCTTCATTGCTAAACAGGATTTAAAACCCATGAAACGCAAAATTGGTCACTTGGGTACTCTCGACCCTTTTGCTTCCGGAGTACTGCCAGTCATGATCGGCAGTGCTACAAAGTTAGGGAATCATCTGATGCTAGAGCCCAAACGATATAAAGCTACTTTGAAACTAGGATATGAGACTGATACTGGAGATCATACTGGAACACTAGTGGATAATGACTTGGCGAAAGTCACCATCGACGATTTGATGTTGCGAGATGTCGAATCCAGCATGACTGGATCTATTAAGCAGGTAAGTCCGTTTATTCTTGAAGATATGTGTACTGACGTGAATAGATTCCTCCCAAATACTCGGCGATTCGTATCAATGGCAAACGTGCATACGATCTTGTGCGGGCAGGTGCAGAGTTTGAAGTGCCAGAACGCACCGTTAAAGTGTTCGCTTTGAAATGCGAACTACTGGACGAGTCTAACATCTTCATAGATTGTGAGGTTGGTAATGGCACTTATATCCGCACTCTAGCTGAAGATATAGCCAAGAAATTAGGAACCAGAGGCCACTTGGTTGCCCTAGAGAGATGCTCTGTCGGATCATTCAAACAACCTGGCTTCTTCGACGCTAAAACACTTCTTCAGAAATTCTTCCCTCAACTTGAATCTTCCTCTGGGTTACGCGAGGTTCAAGATTGTTTGGAAACCGGTAAACGTATTGATTCAGTTTTGACCCTCGAGCACAAAGATATGTTGTTGCTGAATCCGGACCAAAAGTATGCGTTAACAGTAGACAATATGCCACTAGCGCTCATTCAAAGGCCTTTGAATTCCTGGCCAAAAGTTTTATTTAGAGTGGCACGATATTTATGAGAACATTGTATTTATAAATCTACTATATATCATCCAAGTCTATTTCATTTTCGTCTGCGGTTTTAGGTTTCTTTAATGGATTCTCCGCATCTCTCTTCCAATTTTGAGCGAGTTGCAACAACTTCAAACCTGGCGTAGAGTTTTTGTCGTCAGGAAACACATAATCAAAATACTCTTCGAATCCGGTATCAATCTTGCGACGCCGCTTCACTTTATTCGGCTGCATCTTTCGAACCTTTTCGATGGAAAGTGCATCTCCATATTGCTGCTCCAATTGAAGCCAGGCCATACAAATGACAGCCCTATCTTCTTTTGCGGATATATCGTCGCTCTTCTTGAAATGAGTTAATGACTTTTCGAGTAGTGAACGGACAGCCGGCATATCTTTTTTCAACGAAGCAAGAAATCTTGCATAGCTAGTCCATATTTTCACATGTTGTGTGCGCTCCAGTAGACGCTCGTATAGCAAAGTAGCGTTGTCTAGTTGCTTAGCTTGCACTTCGAAATCAATGAAACCTTTCCATAAGTTCTCTGGCATGTCCAGCACCGGTTGATTCACTGCTAGGTTCAATATAGAGCGACTTCGATCCTCTTCTCCCACGCTAAACTCAAGATCAGCGTACTTTTGCCACACCTGGCAGTTGTGCGGGGCATACTCTAAATACTTTTCGTACAGAGTTCTACATCGCTCCACATTACCTAGTTGGAGTTCCAGCTGAATGTAAGCACGAAATATTTTGTTTTTAGAAGGGCATCTACCAATGGCCTGACCAAGTATCTTGCGAGCTGCCGTGATATCCTTCTGACGAACTTCCAAATTGGCGGCGAGAATCCATATTTTCGTGAAGGAGAAGTGTTTGTGCGGAATGCAGGCCAGGCAATCTTCATACACCTTTCGCGCCTTGTTTACATCCTGAAGATGCAGCTCTTCAAAAACAGCGTAGTTGATCCACAGGTAGATGTATCGCTGCCATAAGCGCTTGTCAGTCTTGGAAGGAGGTATCACTTCGACAGCTCTTTGGTATACTTGACGGACACGTGTTCGCACTTGCACCAGGACCCGAGCATGTTGCTCAGGATTTTCCGTTGCTGCTGCTGCTTCAGCAAGTGCATGGGCTTGTTCTAAGCGAATGTATTCAAACCAAGTGTCATAATCGAATTTGTCAGTTTCCAACTTGGTTTCATACTGATCTCGTTTCTTAGTAACCAAAACTGATTCAATACTGTCTCGGTCACCAAATTGTCTTTCAAAAGTAACAAAAGCCTGGTAAAGTTCTCGAGAGTCCTCTGCAGGAAGAATGTCCAACGATTGTTTGAAAATAGCTCGAGCTCGTTTGAATTCTTTGCATCTCGTTTCGAATTGCGCAAACTCTACAAAGAGACGCTGTTTCTTGTTTTCACTCAACGGAAGTTCATCCAGCGCCCTTTCAAAAACGCTGCGTGCAAGTGCTAGCTGTCCGTGTCGCTCTTCCCATTTGGCATACTTGACATAGCTGCGTGTCGTAGGAAAGCAGCCACAAAAGCGCTCATAAACTTCTCGAGCTTTCGCCAGTTCCTTATGGCGGACTTCAAAATTAATATAGCTCGCCCAGCATTCTTCACTGGGCTCCCATTCCATCCATCTTTCAAACACCAACCGAGTCTTGTCCACTTGTCCAAGCATTTCCTCCATGTACGTATACTTGTACCATAAGTGACTGCTGCGAGGGAGAATGGTCACTGCACGATCCAGTACATTGCGGGCGTGATTGACGAACTTATTACGCATCTCGAACTCGGCATATTTGATCCAAATGGAGTACTGTTGGTTCTCGCCTTCAAGAAGACGTTCATAGATGGACCTGGATCGCCTGAACTCAAGCTGGGACTCCTCCCACTTAGCATATCTGATATAAGCGCCTGCATTCACCATCGTATGCCTCAGCTTCTCCTCGTAATCCCGGCGTTTTTCAGCTTGATGCATCTTCAACTCCTCGGTATCTGTAACGCGAGTAGAGATCTTTAACTTTTCAATCCGCGCTTCATCTTCAACAACCGAATCACGAGCAGTACGCACTAGCTGTTCTGCTGTCACCTGTATTTCCGCAGGTGCTCGGTTCTTGATCACAGTACTCATAGTGGTCAATGCCAACCAATAAATAAGGGGACCTATCCCGTAAAACAGAAAGATGAGTGAGGACAAAGGCGTGGCGTTGACTTCGTCGGGTGGTATCGATGGTGATGTTGCAGATACAGGTAATTACATGTCCGAGATAGTGGACGAGGAAGATAACTCAATGGAGGAGGTGAAGGACCTTAGCACAGTGAAGGGGGCCTCACATCCTTCTGCTGGAGCACAAAAGCAAGACGCCATCGATGCAGCCGAGGAGAAAGAAAGGCTGGATTTCTTGAAAGAGACTCGAGGGACCGGTAAGAAGAGTGCTGTGATTTCTGAACGCGAGTCTGATTACATGAAGCAGCGGTTCGATAGGGGGGTCGATCCTGTTGGTGAAGACGATGGATACGCAGCCAATATGAAGCGACAATTACTGGCGCGGTCAGATCAGAAGAAGGATGAAGAGGAGACTCAAGAATTGGACCAGAAAAAGGAAGTTGCAAAAGAGGTCACCCGCAAGAGGAGACGAAGATGGGACGATCCTGGTGAGTCTTCGACTGACGCAGTTGATTCCAGCATGTCTTCTGACGAGACCGCCGGAAAAAGTGGATGGGCTGATTCAACACCTGTAGTGTCTAATACATTTGCCTTGGACGATGCAACACCTGTTCGTCGGACTAGAAATTGGGACGAAACGCCTCAAACAGGAGGAGCGAGTACGTGGGATGAAACCCCAAAACCAACCGGAAGTAGATGGGATGAAACCCCCAAAAACACTGGTAGCAGATGGGATGAAACTCCGCAGAGAGAGAAAATGGTGAACCAGAAAAGAGTGGAAAGCGAGATGACCCAACGGAATCTACCTTTGTCAGATACCGACTTGGACTCCATGCTCCCGAAAGAAGGATATCATATTATGCAGCCTCCCATTTCGTACAAGCCCATTCACACTCCATCACGCAAACTGATGGCAACTCCTACACCGCGCGGAGATGGACTGTTCACAGTGACAGAAGGAAACGGCGAGGTCCAACAAGCTGAAGCTCCTCCTATGATGATTCATGTCGATGGTGAAGACGGATTACTTCCTGGGATCAAAGAAGAAGATATGCAATACTTTGGTAAATTGGCAGAGTCGATTGATGAATCCAAGTTGTCTAAAGAAGCGTTGAGAGATAGAAAGATTATGCGTCTGTTACTCCAGATTAAGAGTGGACTACCATCTCAAAGGAAAGCAGCGTTAAGACAGATAACTGCAAATGCACGTGAGTTTGGAGCCGGTCCTCTTTTCAATCAGATCCTCCCACTTTTGATGTCGCCTGCATTAGAAGATCAAGAGAGGCATCTGTTGGTAAAGGTAATTGACAGAGTGTTGTACAAGCTAGACGACTTGGTGAGGCCGTATGCCCATAAGATTTTGGTTGTGATCGAACCCATGTTGATTGATGAGGACTATTATGCTCGTGTGGAAGGCCGGGAGATCATTGCGAATCTAGCCAAAGCCGCTGGATTGCCGACAATGATTGCGTCGATGCGTGCGGATATCGACCATGTCAATGACTTTGTACGGAACACAACTGCCAGAGCATTTGCAGTAGTGGCAAGTGCCTTGGGTATTGGTACAATGGTACCGTTCCTGAAGGCAGTATGTCAATCTAAAAAGTCATGGCAAGCCAGGCAGACGGGATCCAAAATTGTCCAGCAAATTGCTATTTTGGTAGGATGCTCGGTGCTTCCTCATCTGACGAATTTGGTTAAGATTGTTGAAGGTGGTTTAACAGATCAGCAGCATAAGGTCCGTATGAATGCAGCACTTGCACTTGCCTCGCTGGCAGAATCTGCGTATCCCTATGGTATTGAAAGTTTTGATACTTGTCTGGAACCGTTATGGAGAGGAGTGAGACAGCATCAAGGCAAGGGACTGGCAGCATTCTTGAAGGCCATTGGATTTATCATTCCCTTGATGGATGATGATGAATATGCTGCCTATTTTACCCAACAGGTCATGGCGATATTAATACGGGAGTTTCGTAGTCCTGACGAGGAGATGCGTCGTATTGTGTTGAAAGTGATTAACCAGTGCATATCCACTGATGGTGTCACTGCGACCTATGTACGAGATGAGGTAGCACCTGATTTCTTCAAGTCGTTTTGGGTTCATCGCATGGCTTTGGAACGAAGAAACTTTGCGCAGTTGGTGGAAACAACGGTGGCTATTGCCGGCAAGATCGGAGGAGCCAATGTGATTTCTCGCATTGTAACGGATTTTAAGGATGACTCCGAAGCGTATCGTAGAATGGTGATGGAGGCAACCGATAAGATCTTACAACAGTTTGGGGCGAATGATGTAGACATGGATTTAGAACAGCGATTGGTGGACGGTGCATTGTTTGCCTTCCAGGAACAAGCTGTACTTGGTGAGGCAGAGTTCAACTCGCACGATCAACAAGTGATGTTGAATGGCTTCGGAGTAATTGTGAATTCTCTGGGTCTGAGAGCCAAGCCTTATATACCTCAAGTGTGTGGCACTATCAAATTCCGTCTTCATCACAAGGACGCGTTAGTGAGGATGCAAGCAGCTGATTTGGTTGCCCGAGTTGCTGGGGTGATGAAAGTCTGCGACGAAGAACAATTGATGGCGCATCTAGGTGTGGTGTTGTTTGAGAACCTAGGAGAAGAATATCCTGAAGTACTTGGATCCATGATTGGCGGTCTGTGTTCCATTGTGAATGTGATTGGGATGAATAAGATGAATCCCCCTATTCGTGATCTATTGCCTCGATTGACCCCGATTTTGAAAAACAGACATGAAAAGGTTCAAGAAAATTGTATTGATTTGGTAGGAAGAATAGCTGACAGGGGGGCGGAGTTTGTTGCGGCGCGAGAATGGATGAGAATTTGTTTTGAGCTTATTGAATTGCTTCGTGCCAACAAGAAAAGCATTCGACGAGCCTCAGTGAACACATTTGGATATATTGCCAAGGCTATTGGGCCTCAAGATGTCCTACATACGTTGTTAAACAATCTCAAAGTGCAAGACAGGCAAATGCGAGTGTGTACTACTATCGCCATCGCTATTGTTGCCGAGAGTTGTGGTCCCTTCACGGTACTCCCTGCGTTACTTAATGAATACAGATATCCTGACCTGAACGTACAGAACGGCGTGCTGAAGGCGTTATCGTTCTTGTTTGAATATATTGGTGACACCAGTAAGGATTATGTGTATGCGGTTGTTACCTTACTCGAAGATGCTTTGAAAGACAGGGATCAAGTGCACAGACAAACAGCATGTACAGCTGTGAAGCATTTGGCCTTGGGACTTCAAGGACAAGGGTGTGAGGACGCATTGATTCATCTTTTGAATTTTGTTTGGCCGAATATTTTTGAAGAATCTCCTCACGTGATTGGGGCCGTTTTTGATGCGATAGAAGGACTTCGAGTCTCCCTTGGAGCTCAAGTTATTTTGAATTATGTATGGCAAGGCATTTTTCATCCATCAAGACCTGTCAGGGAAAGCTACTGGAAAGTGTATAACAACTTGTATGTATATTCTCAGGAGTCAATGGTCCCAGTGTACCCTCGCCTGGAAGATGATTATGATATGCCTGAATACGATGCCACGGAGCTCGAAGGAAAGAAAAAATCGATCATGCAAGTATTGATGCTACCTAAAGAAAAACGGGTTGTGCGAAATTCATATGTGAGGACTCACTTAGATCTATTTGTTTAAGATGGATTATTTTATTAATATCAAAACTCATTCGATACCTCTACTTTTCAAAATTTAACTATAACTGACCAGAAAGATAAGTAGCACGAGAACCCCCAGAAGCGTCAAAATAGTCCATGTCTGGCAACGGTCGTTTGATTTTAACATTTTGTCCATTTTGCCTAAAACAGCCTCCATTCGACCGGCCGTGAAACTGACGTCATCTTGAAGCTCATCCAACATGACGTTTTGCTCTTCAATTTCAGTTCCTATCACCTTGGCAATATGCCCCAGCCGTTCAGCACCTTGTTCAAGCTCATCTAAATGATCATCTTGTTGGCGCATGATAAGAGACTGTTGCTGTTGTTGCTGTTCCATAAATCCTTCATTGGTCCTAATCGACATTTCAGTTTCCAATTTGCTATTGTTTGATTGACGACGCATTAAATCATCTCTTGCATCAATATCAATCTTTCCAAGAGTTCGAGGACTGCTCATCGCGCTTTTCATAGAGTTGATATCGTTTTTTATTTCCCGAATGAATGATTGACGCGAGGTCAGTTCCGAGTCAGATATATGCGAGAAGTTTGATCGGTGAGTTTGCACCCTTTGAAGAACCTGCTCCAAGTCAGTAGCGCTGCTTTGTAATCCTAGCAACTCTTTTTTAAGTGCCGTTGTTTCATCTTTGAACTCTTTGCTCTTCGCCGTATTCGTGGTGTCAAGAAGTTGCTTCCAGCGCGTGAACCTGCCTGATGCTTGTTCAACATGCAGCTCTAGTTCATCTCGAAATGCAAAAAAGGGATCGTCGTTCGCACCTCCTATTAGAGGCGCGTTCAAATTCATTCTCTTCGATTCTGAATCGCTATCACCCCCTCTTGTTCCAAGAAACTTCAATCGTTGAAAAAAAAATCAACGATTTTTCTTCGCGAGGTAATGACCGAACCTCCGGAGTTTAAAGACTGCAACAATGTTGTGAAAGCACATACATATGCACTCGCAGGTGACCGCGCATCGAAAAACGGGGACTTTGTTGTCGCTGCTGAAAGATATCATCTTGCTGCTACGCTTTTTGAAAGGACTAAAGAGCAATTTAGAGATATTGATTCAGAAACGAGCAAGGCACTATCACTGCTAGCTTCACATCAACGATCAAAGAACCGAGAAATGGCACGTCGTAAAGTGATGGATACCTCTAGGAGGTCGTCTGATCCGTCCGTAATGACACCTACAAAGAAGAGTGCTGCACCCCCAGCATCACCAAGCAAAACAGATACTCCTGTTTCCTTGACAGAGGCTCAAGCTCTTCAAAATGTTGTCCGGGATTTTGATTCTTTGAAGCACGTTGAAGGCGGATTGGGGAGAGGAGAAGGCTTTTGTTTTGTTCATAAAGACCAGCACGAAACGGTCGCCGATACATCAGCAAAGGAACCCGAGGAAAGTTCCTCGTCGGCTTCGCTGTTGCGTTCAGAGATTCTTAAACTAAGGGAAGAGAATCGAGTTTTACAAAGTGAATTAAGAACTCTTAAGGCTGTCTCGAACTCGAGAAAGTTCACATACACGAACCAAGAGAAATTCCAAGACGAGTTTCATAAACGATTCGCCGCATTGAAATTGTCAATGGCTCATTTTTATCAAGTATATGGGCAAGGTGATAAAGGGAGACAGCACCACGTGCTAGAGCAGAAATTGGCAGACGCATTTGCGGAGATAAAGCGGCTCACAGAGGAACTCCGAAAGGCAAAGAATCAAAAAGTGGCAACATCTTTGACTTGATTGATTTCGAATCCTACCGCCTAGGCCAAGTGCATCAGCGGATGCAAGGTTTCCCACTACACACTTTCCTCTGGAAGTAAGGACTCCAAATCCGTTTCGACTATCTAGTAGCATCCTTGATCAAAGTTCAAATGCGTTCCAGTCAATTCCTTTATTATTTTATCTCAACCAAAATCAATTATTATTTAGAAATACCAGTACTTTTAAACTAAAATATAACTTCGAGGAAAATTACTCACTTATCTCAAAAGATAGTTCAAAGTGCGTGTAGGATCATGTATCTAAGCTGATTGTTGAAGCGAAGGAGAAGGCAAAGGAGGCATCCTCGGTTCAGTGTCACAGCATCAATTCTATGTAGGATCATGCATCTAAGCTGATTGTTGATGCGAAGAAGAAGGCAAAGGAGGCATTCTCGGTTACGGTGTCACAACATGTTCGAAATCGGTTTTAAATCGCGATTCAGTTTGTAACAGAATTCAGAACACGTTTTTTTATGACCGAAAACGTAAATAATAGAAACTGTTAGTAATGACATAACGTCGTTTGTCTCCCACGAACTATTGTTTCGTCTACGAATACGGTAGGAAAACGACACGCATTTTTGACTAATGAGCACCTAATGAAAACAATAGGAGGGAGTCCTATTTTAACGGTCGATTCGCTGTAAATTAGTGACGAGGGACCGTTAATTCGCAGAAATAGCGGTATACCCTTGGTGAACAAAGTAAACCAAGTTAAGCAACAAACAACATGCCTAGCGTACCAACAGCAAAAGACACATCTCTACTCGAGGTAGAAGCGAATACCAAGACATCAGGACTGAGACTGGTGGTGGTGCAGGAGCCGCAAGAGATCTTCTACAAAGACGAAGGCGGCAAAGCGAATCATTTGGTTGCCGTTGTTGCAGTGACTGGAGGATCAATGAACAACAGACGTGTTACACTGACTCCAAAGCTGTGCTATGAGAATGGGAGAGAAGTTGAAGATGCCTTAGACATCTTCAAGGTCGTATCAGTCGAGCCACCAAATGTTTCGACCGCTAATGAGAACATGGTGGTGAAGTTCCGCATTGAGAAAGTGAGTCGAAGGAAGGACGGCCAGCGATTCAAACTTCGCATGGATATTGACGAAGCCGAGTCAACAGCTGACATCCGAGGGTCGGTATTTACAAGTGCAGTTTGTGTACTATCGAAGCGGAAGTTTACTGGTGGGCAGGTGTCACCTCCGAACAAACGCGCGCATACAGGAGCACCTACTGGAAACGAAATGAAGAAGATGAAAATCAACACTTTCAACAAATATGGAAATGTTCGTCGACCTTCAAACGGCTTGGAGGACCACATTCCAAATACCATTTTGCTGTCACTGCACAAAACTATTGCGCGACTTGAGGCGAAAGTGGGGGCTCTAACTGACAAAGTTGCTTCTTTGGAATCCGAGGTTATTTCTTCAAGAAATATTGAGAAACTGGAGTATCCTTTGTTCAATAGAGTGAGGGGAGACTCGGAAGAGACTGAATTTCTGTACAACTTTGTTGGATTTGAAGACACACAAACTCTCAAACGTGAGTCGACAAACGAAATTTGCATGAATTTCGGAATCCCATCGTCTATTGAGTAAGCATGGTGTCTCCTCGAGCTTGTATACTTGTACATCTCTCCCGTTGTTCTCAAGCTTCTTTGTATATATTTACGCCCTGTACATGTTGTAAACACTTTATATAGATAATATTATTAAAACGATTTATTCCGAAGCGTCTTCATCGTCATCCTCTTCTGGGATTTCCTCGTCATCCTCCTCGTCATCCTCTTCGTCATCCACTTCGACTTTCTTCTTTTTTCTTGGAGGCGGTTTGGTTCCATCTGGCTTCGCACCCCCGACAAACGATGGATTCACTTCACTCGGATCGAATACCGGAAGTTTCTCCAGTTTACTCATGCTTATCTCATCCGTGTCAACAAGAGCTAAACAGTGAGCAGTTCCCGAAGCCACTTGAATGGTGTAACATCCTTTCAGATCGATCACTTCAGCAGAAACAGTAGAAGACTTCTTTTCCCCTTCACCATATCCCAGTTCTCCATAAGTCGGTGACGGTCCCCACGCTATGAGACTCCGTTCAGAGGCCACAGAGATGGAGCTGAAACCACAAGAAATGCTTCGAACTCTCCACCCTTGAACCTGATCCATCATTTGCGGCGCCATAGTGGCTTCTCCACTGCGTTTCGTGATACCAAACATATACAACGAATTAAACGGTTCACCTGCTACAACAAAACTAGCCGAGTTTCCGCATGTTATTTGAGTGCCTCTCACTTTTGGTTGGGTACTTTGCATGAATTTAGGAAGATCTGGATTAGGTGGTGGTGGCTCGAAGGAGAACAATGCAACAGCTACTGGTTCATATTGATCTTTGTTATCGCCATGTCCAAGTCGGCCGTATGCTCCAAACCCCCATGAGTATACTCTACCTTCTGTGTCCATTGCAATCGTGTGATTTACACCACATGCAATATCCTTGATGCGAATGTCTCCATAATGCTTCTGTAGCGCAATAACAGGTTGGGGAGAGGTGACGGCATCAAAGGTAAACTTATTCGCTCGTTCAAGGGTTTTACTTTCACTGCCATCGCCTAAACATCCATATTCAGGATGCCCGAAAGAGTAAAGGACGCCGTTTGAATCCGCTACCATGCTGAAGTCGCGCCCGCACGCCACCGCATGTACAGTCGATGGAATATTCACACTTACAAATTTCTTAATCAAGTCAGTCTTTTTACCAATGCCTAATTGTCCCTGCTTGCCTTGACCACAAGAAAATAACGATCCAGTCCTAGTGAACAGAAGAGTGTGGTTAGGGCCACAAGCACCGCCAACAACGCTTTCATTGTTAGGTACATCGACCAAAGTGGGATTGTAGATATTGGTAGTGTGTCCCTGTCCTAGCTGCCCAACACTATTCTTACCCCAGGAGTAACACCTTCCATCAGCACTGAGAGCGATGCATGTAGATGAAGCAGGACCTGAGATTACTTTGGATATCTTGATCCCGATTAAAGGCTTGATTCGATGGTATCCCCAGAGCGTCTGCTCTTCTACTCCGTCAAAGTCGCCCGTTTTCTGGCTCTTGCCTATCATAGACCATGCTGCTTGACCCGCAAAAACGACTTCGCCGCACTTCTCCTCGCTCATTTGGATCTAAGGTGCAGAAGAAAAATTTTGAAATTTAGTACCAGAGTGTTTGTTAATATAATACTCTTGTTTAAAACCTTCGTTTTTATAATAAAATAAAAGGTCTCTGAGATAGTATTCTCTGTACCTTCGTTAATTAAAAAGGAGACAAATAGGTCTCGGGAATAGTACTATCAAATTCTTAAATCATTCAAAGCTTGAATTCGGTGGATTCAGAACACTGTTGCGTCCTTAACTTATATATGTCCCCGGAAAAATGATGGAATATTTAAAATTTCTTATTTGAAAGCCTATTATCTTCGTTACTTTTTGTTTTTGAGATTCAATCAACGTCTTCTTCACTCCATATCCTTTTTGGTCAATCAGGTTTAATTCCAAGTTACTGTTTATTGAATTGTTCTCAAATTTAACAGCTCTTCCTTGTCGACAGCTATACATAGAATTTCAGGGAGATTACATTGTTCCATGTGATAGCTTTGATTATTCTCCACTGATTTCGAATGAACTATATTCGAATGCAGCTTGATTGGGTTTGAGGGGGGCTCCACGCTTTACACTTTCCTCTTTTTTAATAATGAATTTTATTTATGTGATTGGCGCTGGCAACTTTCTTGAATCACTCTTTTCCTTTCAGTGAGTGAATCGTGGCACGAAGTAACTAGGAGTAGTGTCACAAAGCGATGGCAAGTCTACTTGAGGAAGCGGAGAATCGTTTCCACGATACAGTTAAGATGGAGTTGGAGCGCCTGGTTCATGATTCAGGGATGAAGTCATCCGTGGCCGTGCAGATGATCTTGAGCCGAATAAGCGACAAGAGCGCCAGTAGAGAAGAGGCCATACATTTGGTGGATACATTGAACATAACTGAGGAAGACGCCATTCGAGCGATTATTGTGCGGGATGAGATAAGGTCCATGCGACAACAAGGGATGGACACGCTGACAGCAGTTAGAGTGTTGTCGAAGAGGGTTCTTGTGGACAGGGAGAACTCAAGACCCGTCAAGAGGAAAAATGAGTCGCCAGTGACTCTCGTTATTAAGAAGCTCAAGGAGAGTGTCAAACAACAACAACACGCCGTACATTGCGCTACCAAACAAGAACCTAGTCCTGTTCGAAGATCAAAAAGGAAACTTCCAGTTGGCGATAAAGCAATCAATAAGCGAAAGCGCTAAAGTGTATGTAACTCATTATTATTTTAGTATATATGAAAAAAGAATCTAGCAAAAGAAAACATTTGATAATATTCGTATTTTTTCAAGGTTCATCTTTATAATGAATCACGCCGCTTTCGTTTCCAATCCTCTTCATCATCATCGCTTTCATCTCTCATTGTCCGTTTACCCGTAACTTGTTCAACCACTGCTTCTCTAGCAAAGGACATTTTCCTTATTTTAAACTGTCGACGCCTCTGGTATCCAATAGTGCTTCGAAAGCCGCTGGCCTCGTCAGCCTTAACATCCGCCACTGCTGCTTTCCTCATCAGAAAGAATCGATATCCTCCTGTAGTCAATGGAAATGGACCACAGAAATAGCCCATCGTACGCAACGCCTCTACTTGCTCCGTGTGAGGTTCTACAGACGGTATCACCTTGGCAAGACCATTCAAAGCACGTTTCATTGTTACATCATCAGCAAACAGAACATTGGCTCCACAGTCGTGCAACCATTCAACACGAGCTGCCCCATATTCATTGAACCAGTCGAGGATATCTGAAGTCACAATACCGTCAAAGGAACCATACAAATGTATCGCCTCAAGACGTGGTAATTCATCAGGTGCAGGGTCTCTCCTAGGTACACGCAGTCCTGTGAGATCGTTAATAACTCCCTCTGTCATTGCAAGATCCTCGATTACCGGAATGTCGAATCTCCTCGCTCGTTCCTCGTGCTTGAGTCGGTCGGCATCCGATTCAGATTCAGGCACCATTCCAAAACGTTTCGCTCTTTGTTCACCTTTCTGTTTCTCTTCCTCCGTAGTTGGATCGAAACCTGTAGCAAACCCAGTATGATGATGTTTCAGCAGTTGTCGTTCAGCCGGTGTCAATACTTCAGCCGCCAATGTATCGATTGAAGGTTCTACATACGTTTCACCAAATTTAACGGCTCGGTCTCGCATACGCTGACGTTCTGATTCCAGCTTCTTCAAATACTCTGGAACGTCCGTTTCCATCTGTTCGATCTTCACGGCGCATTCGGAGACAACCACGTTGCGATATCTTACATCTCCGTCCCATGAAGTGAAAGAAACATACTTGACATCCTTCATAGGCACCGGATCCCTCCATGCAAGTATAACGTTGTTCCCAGACTCAGCGCCGGTCCCAACGGACACAACGCCATCTTTCAGCGTGGCCCAGTACTTAAGGAAACTATTCCTGGAACACAGACGAGATTGAGTCTTCAGAGCACGATCCACGCCTTGAGTTTCCCTCCTAATGACACTCTTCGAGTCCTTCCATCCGCCTATCACGATCTCGTACATCTCCAAGCATGGTTGAGCTTCAGGAGAGAAGGCAACCACGATATTGTCCGGGCCTTTCGCTTCAAAAGTAACCAATATACTACCCGGTATATTTGTCACCCATTCAAGAGGTTTCCAAGATAGATACTTTCCCATTACAGATACAAGCAGCAATACACCATCCTCCTCTTCAACAGCGGTGCCTCTTCGCGTGCTGCGTCTGTAGTCATTAGACGCATGTCTCTCCCTTGTACCACGAGTATCATTAGACTCGGATGAATCACGGGGTGTACTGAGAACCTCACTCAATGCTTTCACTGGAGGCTCATTGTTATTGTGCTGCTCCAACAAAGCGTCAAAATCCATCGTCAATATTTTTTATCCTCTTGTTCGAAACAAGACTTGGTATGGAAGCTCTTGATGCTGCTCTCGAGACTATTCTTAACCCTACCAGCAGCACATTGTCAAGGCAGAACGCCCAACAATTGTGTGATAACTTCAACGAAAGAGATCCGCTGCGTCAAGGCCTAGCACTCTATCATGCGGCCGCATCAGACAGGCTTCGAATGTTCGCGTTGTCCGCAGCAGAGAAATCCATCAAGAGCAACTTATGGAGAGGCTACTCGGACAAAGATCAGATAAAAGCAACCGTGTTGTCGTTGATCCAATCCGCTAGCCGAGTATCGGAACCACTCTTTATTAAATCCAAGACCATTTCCATCCTGAGCGAGGTGGCGAAACGAGAATGGCCACAACAATGGCCAGAATTTACTCACGTCCTTTTCCAGTTTCTTGGTGGAACTGCGTTACAGGTGGAGCTTTTATTAGGTGTTGTCTCAAACCTCGCTGAAAGCTGCACCAATAGTGACTTCAACAATGAGCTTCCGCCACGTCGACGAACGGAGATATTAACAGAATTACGCGGAATGCTTCATAAATTGCTTCCTCTCTGCTTTAGGCTACTTGAGCATGCATATCAAATCAGTAGTAACGAAGTTGCATGCGCCGTACTGAGCACACTGGCGGTGATGAGCGAATTTACTCCGTTGCAACTCATTCTTGACGAACATATCCTTCTAGCAGTACTGGAATTTACCCGGAGGACACAGCAAACCTCCACTCAAGTGTGCGCATGGAAATGCATACTAGCAATGTCTAGTAAGATAATTCCTGACAGGTCTTCCATTGATGGAGTTCAATGGGTATTGATGCTCACAGAACCATTCATTGTAGCTCCTCCATTGCCCACAGTCATACCACTGCTGCCTGCGAATGATTGTAGCGCTGTATGGCCGTTATTTTCTCAATGTAATGATCACCCTAATGATTTAGAATATGTAAAAGTGCATGAACTGATGGCTGCCTCTTTGTCACAAATAGTGACTATACACATGCCTTCTTTGTTCGCTAAGGCAAAAGATGCAGAAATCTGTGCTAGCCGTTGTATTGAGTTAGTATTGCAAGTATTCTGTCATCCATCAACTCATGTCAAATCACTTTGTCATTCTGCATTGTTGACTCTAGTGAAAAATGTGCACGAGAAACTCATCGAAAGGCACTTGCTGCTGTTGATGCGAATAACTGCGGATAATATGATCAATGTCGGACATCCAGATAGTCCTAACAGCAAATTATGGCCCACAAGTCAATACTCTCTAGAAGATTTTGATGACTTCGAAGATTGGATGGCCGCCACTCAGACAGAATGCACTCATATGCAATCCATGTTTAGGTTATTGACAAAATCCAGAACGACAGAGACGGTGCAGTTCCTCAGGATGCGTATGGAGCTTATCTTTCTTTCAAGGGATACCGAAGCTCCAGAGTCACTGACCTACCATGCGTTGACTTTGAAACAGATGAATCCTCCACCGTCAGTGCAGCAACCACGGGAAGCCTATATTCACGCCACCGCGTATACGTTACTAGAGGCCATCGTCCCATGTTTAAAGCCATCCGTTTATGAATCATTCGGGGATGAACATACGAATTCAACAACAGCCAGGGAGATACGTTCGCTACTCGATGAGACCATTCGGTTCGAACCGAGAACAGGGGCTGAGTGGGATGGCTGTGCGAATGTGCTAGCTAAACTTAGTGCATGCTATGGAGCCCCTCCTATTGGTCCCAACGTCTACCTTGGTCCTTGCTTAGAAAAGATGTTTCTATGCGCTCGATATAGAAGCGAGAGGGAGATCACAATGAGCATGCATGGACGGGCTCTCTCTTCGGACACCCTTCTTCCTCGTAGACGAGCTTGTATGGGACTATTGGAGATATGCGAGAAGGCAACAGGTGTTGAGATACGCAGTCGCATGGCAGCGTTGCTTCCCGCACTGTGCGATCAAGTGCTAGCATCGATCAACGACCCTCTGAATTCCCCGCTGTCGTACGAACGACTGATGCTGTATGAGATGCTGGTGGCAGTGAGCAATTCATTGGACGACGTCGCAGCGCAGTCTCGATTCATGGAGGACATTGTAAGTGGTCCATTGCAGCAGTGGTGTGATCCTGAGTTAAGTGCCATGATTAGAGACCCAATTGCACACCATGCTGCTTTAATCGCTCAGCCTATGAGCCAAGTTCTTATCAACGGGAAACGTGCATTGAACCTCATCACAGGTATTGCACGTCGAGGTTTAGCAGGATCATCAAAGTTATTCGGTAAATATTGGGTGAACGTACTCCCAAAT
>Ga0105053_10005685_pt1 | contig 17607 bp, 15 predicted proteins | sample BON01_FD_78093 | JGI IMG/M metagenome (GOLD analysis project Ga0105053, IMG submission 78093) | Freshwater microbial communities from Lake Bonney liftoff mats and glacier meltwater in Antarctica - BON-01 | ecosystem: Environmental > Aquatic > Freshwater > Ice > Glacier meltwater | place: Lake...
CATGTTGGGTACTGACAATGGACAAAACTCCTGGTATTCAAAAGTTGCATCGCGCATTTCGCAAACCTACGAAGCAGCACATGAGCAGTCTCATGGACCCATTTTCAAACCAAAGTGGCCTAATCAGCAGCCTCGTGGTTCACATGCACCCAAATGACGACCTAGACGATTATGTAACAGGTATATCAACCTCACAAATGTTTCGTCAAATCTGCTCACGACTCCAACTATCAACCAACGCGACAGTGCAACAATGGGCCAGCCAGTGCGTTAGATAGAGGAACAAACATATCAGTAGGACTGATAATGGAGCAGTGCTAGCATAATCAAATTATCTTTGGGAGTGATGTAAATGGGGGTGCGCTTTGGGAGCTCAAAACAAATGGGTCCGATGAGAAAGTCGTTTTGAGCAAAATATCCAAATTTGAAGGGTCAGTATTATTTGCCAAGGATGACATGAGCGACCTTCACTCTTTGCCGGAGAACCACTACTGTGTCCCAGATCACACCAACTTCCCAACAGTTGACTCATTTATTGCATTGAGAAATCCATTTTGTGATCTAAAGAACAACAAACTCTGCCTAGTTGGTTTTCAAATGACTACTGGAGAAAAGAAGCACATGAAAGTAGTAGGTGGTCGTAGGATCCGAACCAAGTTCTAGGAACTGTGCAAAGAAACCCTCAATACATCCAACATGTACATTGTGTTTGTCACCACGGAAAAGAATGCACCGTCGTTGCTAAAAAATAACCGTGTGAAGTGGATTATTGAAACAGGTGAAGAAAGCGAAGAGTTTAGGGGTGTGCACCAGTTTGTCCTTGTGATGCAGGATAGTCTCGGCATCGTTCCTGATGATAATGATGAAAATATATCTGACGAGTAGTATTTTACTGAATATAAAGCCTTTGAATCTTGAATGCATATCTCGGGAAGAGGAAAATTGCATTCTGACGGAACAATACTGATGGTCATCTATTTTGACATTGAAACTTTAGGTTCCTCTCCTTAATTCCTATTGAAAAAATCATGAATGCGTTGGTTTAGGATGTGTTGCACTAGGTTGCTTTATCATATAAAAGCAATGTCTGAAATTTTTGTGAAATAAAAGCATCATGCGAACTTCACAAATTTTCTACAGCAAGTATAATGGACCAACAATGAAAGTATTCAAAATCCAACCACTATGCATTTGAAGGAATGGTCGTTTTATTCGTCCAATCTACACATTGAACAATCTTGTATATGATTAGGCACTTGCTATCCTCTCACTAAAATAACACTTTAGTAATTAGATTTTAAGGACAATTAAATTGAATTCAGACAGCAATACAAATTAACACAAGCAATGCTTGACCGAATGACCGATATGCTTAAGAAAGAAGCTGACCGTCTGCAGGTTACTGAACCAATCCAAGACGAGGAAACTGCAAGTCTCATTGAAGGACAATAAAGGCACTCTTCCAATTCAAATGAAGGAACCCGGGACTGGACTTTTACGGTTGAGCCTTGATGCTATTTGAAGTTTGGTGATTTTAACAAGTAAATCTAAATACAAATCAACTGAAACTTGTAACAAAAAATTATACCAGTGGAATACAAATTGATTCTATTTGGGACGATGATTTTATGAAGTTGATTCAAGCAAAGATGGCCAGTAGATGGAAACATACTCGCAAGCGTAGAAGTAATTCATCAATTCTACGAAGTACAATGGAAGAACTCGTACTTTGCAAAATATGCAACGACTGTTTGGATATAAAGGTGAAGGAAATGGACGACCATCCTTCACGAATCAATGGCATTCGCAAGGGTCTGAATATCCAATTGTATTCATGAAACTGTGGCATTTATCCCTCTTTCAAGAATTTAATTTCGATTGAAATTAGGGAAACTTTCAAGAGAATGAAAATGAACTGAAGTCATTACCTAAAGAATAGATATTAAATTCGTTTCTTTCAACAAGACACTCGTTATCGCAAACATACATGTGCTTTAAGAAAGTAGCAGCGATTGACATCTGGAACCAGGCTTCTATCCGTACTTGTGTTTACAATTTGAACTACCTACCTAGTAATCTCGTTTCATTGACGAAAAGGGTTGTGAGTCGTGATGGCATTGAGGGTCATCATGATTCAAACCATAAATGAACATAGTATTGTTCTTCGGATCTCAGTCGCGATGAAACCGCATTCCGATATACGGATTTATTAAAGTGCGTCCCAATTGGCTCCATATATAAAAAATAACTTTCTATAGATCTGCCAGTGACAATCGTGCTATTCAGAATATTCAGCATTAGCTTGCTGAACCGTCCCGAAGTCCAAACGATGCTGAAACTGTGGAATTGTTCGGCGAACAGGCCCTGAACTCCTGTCACATCGATAAACCCTCGGCTATCATTTTGGTTTCGCCAGTGGAGAGAATTAAAGAAGTCGGATTCAAAATTGAAAATTACTAAGAATCACATATCGATGCAGAAATAAAAAATAGCTATGAGAAACTGTAGGATGGACACGAGCGAGATCAAAACGAATTTATTATTAATTGGAAGATTTCAAGGGGATTTGCGATGCATGCCACAAATTAAGGATTTATTTCGCTGTTGTGTCAAACAGGTCACTCGCATCTTTATATAGTAGTTTCATTGGATGAAAAACAAGAAAAGGAGTCGATATTTTGGAACAGCAGTTCATTATTCGGTCTAATAAGCAGACAGTGCAAGTGAGTACTTCTTTGATCGTTTTTTTCATTTGGATTATTAAGATGAAAGTATCAATCAATCAGGGAAATGTGTGGGGTCAAAGAGCGCTATGAAATTGCTTTGAAGGATCGTGATGCTCGGGATTGCGCGACTTTGTTTTGGTCTATTGTGAAGTCAGATTTTGAAACTTATGCAAACGAGAAAGTACCTAATAAGAAGACGAAATTGAAAAGGGAGTACTCATCCAACCATCGTGGCGTTTCTTGGTACAAAAGAACTAGCAAATGGGTTGCACAAATCAAAATAAAAGGGGTTAGAAAAACGTATAGGGTACTTTCATTCAGAGGCCAAGGCCGCTGAAGCCTATGTATGCGTGGTGGAGCAGCTACCAGGCAATGTATTTCATATAAATTGAGAAAAAAAAATCGATTTTTGTTGTTTAAAAAAAAAAAAGTATTTTTATGCGAAATAGTTAAGTTCGAAATTAAACATTATCATCGGTATTTCCTTGAGGGAACTCGTCTTGATAAGCTCTCCAAGCGGGTCCGAGGTCCATTTGTCTGTATCTAGCAGATACTGCGTTTCTCGACGGAGGCACAGGAGGAGGGCGGAATCCCACCATTCTCTGGGCACCAGATGACCGCATAGCAAAGCTAGTGACGGATCTACTAGCAGTTGAACCACTCCTTGAACTCTTACCGTCGTCGTTGTCAAAGGCAGCAGGTTCCTCTTGAACCAGTCCCTTGGAACGAGTACTATGAAAATAATTCACTTTCATGGAATACATCATTATATGCCCAACTCGCACTAAATGTATAAGCACAAGGAATATTATCTGAAGCAGAATATCAGCTTGGGCAACAACCAATAGCAAAACCACCATCGAAACGTCCAGAGCCAAAAGAAGCAGTATGATCAAATCGTGCCAACTGATCCACACAAAAGACTTGCGAGTTCCATCCGCCGAAAGAGGAACAAGGAACATCAGTTGAATGATGAACTGCAGGAGATATACGCTTACTATTCCCAAGTTAAAAACCATCAGCGCCACGCTGGTACCATTGCCGGCCAAAAATGCATCTGCCGCATTCCGCACATTGTCTACTACAGCAGTAGCGTTCTCAAATGTAGAGATGCTTTCATCATCTGCCAAAATACAACCCAGCCACATTGACATGCAATCTATCAAGAAAAATAAAGTCAGCGTTTGACGGGAAAGCAGCACAGATAAGATAGCCCCCCTGGATCCAAAACCTTCGTCGTCATCTGTCTTCGCATCTTTGTTTATGATCCTGTGCATGGTGTCTCCAGTTATTGCCAATTTGGTCTTCTTCGTAAAGGCATCATCATGCTCATCTTTCACGCGCTTCAACTGATCTCCGCTGGAGTAAACAAATCTTAGGTAATAATCGACCACGGAGAGTAGGTGAAGAACGAATACTAGCACGAGAAGAGCAAATATACATTGATACACGTCACGATCATCGTATTGAAATTGTCTCACATAGTTGTCGCCACTCCGCTGGGCGTTTTCAATAGCAGAACAATCATCGCATGGGAACCTGAAGGAAGTGAAGTTGTTGACCAACGCTCCGACAAATCCCCAGTAAGAAAGCATGATGTAAGGAAACCACTGCAAAAACACAGGAATGTCTTTGAGTTGAATGATAAATCCGTTAAAAATGGTGCCAAGTGATAAAAGTGACATATTGATGAGAATAGCTTGTCTTGAATCGTCGCTGCCTTCACCACCTCGTCGAATACGATCAATTTCTACCGTAGTATTCTGAACAGTCACTGCAACGGCTACTAGCACCATTAGCACGCAGTAATTGGCAAATACTTCGAATGAACTAAAATTCAAATTTCCCATGAAGTACACTGGCAATGCATATGCTAAACCTTCCAAGGTTGAACTCACGATGTTTCTTAGAAACAAACAAACTAGAAATGCCACCCAAGATATATTGGTACCATTATCTTTTTCATGACTCCACATTTGTTTCTCCAGCATGTATCTATCTCCAAGGAATGTTCCTTGGAGAAATGTCATTGCAGTCACTGCCAAATAACACAATGCAGTATGACCAGTGTACGTGTCACTGCCAAGAAACACCAATCCAACTAGTACTCCACCTACCAAGGCAAATGGAACTGTTCGAAGAATATCAAATCCGCCTCGTTTAATGGTTCGGGACATCAACACCCACAATGTAGTCATGGTACTTGTAGCTTCAGTCCACGACCACCTTCCTTCACCTAATGCATTCTCCACCAAAACTGCCTTCAAGGCTCGAGCACTTTCACTAGTAAGGCTTGTCTTCTCTTTCTCCATACTAGATAATACTTCTTTACCTAAGGGCCCATTGATGTATGCATCTGTGAAAGATTGCAACTTGGATTCTGTTGATTCCTGAATTACATCCAGGATTTGATCGCCTACATTCACCTCGTTCTTGTCTACACCGAAATGAGCAGCTGCCTTATCAGGAGGTCCTGAAAATACCACTGAACCTTTTACCAATATCGTCATGTAGTCCAGGAGTCTGAAGATCTCTCTTCTTGGTTGATGGATGGTTAGGATTACAGAAATATTGGCTTTGTGAGCGAGATTATTCAAGCACTTGACGAGCAACAATGCATTGGTACTATCCAATCCAGAAGTAGGTTCATCCAACAACAAGGCAGCAGGCATCTTAAGCAGCTGCGTGGCGACACTAACTCTCCTTCTTTGCCCTCCTGAAATACCACCTTCCACTAAAACACCTCCATCACCACATATTGTATCGGCACAACTTTCCAGCTCGAGCAGTTTGATTACTTGCCACACGCGTCTGAGTTTCGTCTCATCCGACATGTACTCAGGAAGCATGAGCCATGCAGCATGTTGAAGATGTTCTCGCACTGTGAGTTTAGGAAACAATACGTCGGTTTGACGAACATAAGATACGCTGTTACGAAGCCATTCTCGGAGAAATCCAGCAGAGTTCAAATGGGAAGCAACTCCATTAATATAATGAGTTCCCGACATCTTGCCGTTTTGTCTCGTGTAAGAAACCACATCAAGTAAAGTGGACTTTCCAGAACCAGATGGTCCCATCATGGCGTGAACACTACCAGCCTTAAAATTCAAATTAACGTTGTGCAAGATCTTGTACGGAGTCTCGCCACGTTTCTTCGAGGGAGCCCAGTATGAAAGATCCTGCACCATCAGCTGGATTGTGCGGTTGTGGTTTTGAGCCGCTGCTTCTTTTAAGATAGCTCTTTGAACTTGCTTGCTAGATTTGCCACCATCTTTGTTATCACTTGCATTTTTCTTCCAGTACCTTTTACATTTAGCGTCAAACCACATTACTCTGATGTATGTAAGAATAAATCCTATCCACATGGACGCGATAAAACTTAATGTGTACAAAACAATCATTCCTTGACTACAATCGGAAGTCTGAGGTGAAAGAACAAACTCTTTTATCTCTGATGGACATGTTGGATTGGAGAGGAATTCGGCGATGATGTCAATACTGTCAACAACGCTTTCATCGTTGATCCACTTGGTCATTTGAGTTTTAATGTTGGTGCTCATTACAACAACCGTTTCCCATTCTGTGCCCATGCGTTCATACATAATACCGCCTGCATCTCCTAGGCCTTCTTCGGTGGTTTTCACTCTATGAAAATTCGTAGGTAGAATGAAGCCGTGTTGTCCGCATGCTGGTCCGAATACCAACAAGTTGTCACCGATGTCTCTATCTAGCAAATCCCTGAAAGACTGGCGAAAAATACTTCCTAGCCCTTCCACATATTGAATGGCTGCTAACTGGTAAGCCTCATCATCTGGGTACGCATCTCGGTTGCCATCATCAGCAAGCCCAAACTCCCGAAGGAATATAAGATCGTACTGACTCTGAAGCACAAAAACCTTTTCCTGTAGCAAACTGCCTTTTTCTAAAAGATACTCTGGATACAAGCATCGATGCAAATCACTTTCTCGGGTAGTCGAGTATGTTTTGCATTTTGGATCAATAGCAGAATCGGCGATCCAATTGGCAGTATTTGTGCGAAGCGTTTCATCCCATAAAAAAGCAGCCGCCGAATTGGAATAATCTGTAACTCCGAAATTTCGAATATTCATAAAGAAGGCAGAGTCGGGAATCGCTCTCATGACGCCAGTAAACGCTGCATTTTTGGCAACCAAAAGAGTCCTTATAAATGGTATCAAGTTCATAGCGGCTACTCCTCCTCCACGAGTTCCTCCCAGAACGACTGAAGATGCAGAATCCATACCGTAGGTTGCCACCAAGACGTTGATTAATTCCGTAACGACGTTGCTACCAGAAAACAGGCCACTGGGTGAATTCCCAAGAAACCAATCGAACGTGCATTGAGGAACAAATACTCGCACGTAGTCCTTAAAGACAGCTGCATCATCCCCACACATAACAGTCAATGGGGTACTATCTAACTTAGACCATTGTGAGGACCCGCAGTGAAGTTCATTAAAGTAGCAATTCACAGTTGAGGCATTTAGGCCGGTAGCATCTAGTCCAGTACAAGTAGACTCTGAAATCTGACCATCGCAATAACTCTGACATTCACTTTCATTCTCGCATAAATCAGAGTCCCCAAACCAAATTAGGAATTTCGTGGCAGTGCTTGGGCCATTGATGAAGTAACCAGCACTGCTGCCATCTTGACACTTGGAGCTGTTAAGATACATAAGTTCCATAGGGGATCCGCATTCAGAACCATGAACAGAAGTAAGTACCAAGGCCACTAGAATCGAAAAGCATGCCCGCATTGTGGTTTCACAACAACGAAAGTGTGTATTAATGATATTCGAGATACAGTAACGCTACGCCAGTAGACAATGGTAGGACTTTTTACTAGGGGCCGAAAATAATTGAACTGATAACTAGGTGTGTACTTCCCAATTTGAATTATTTTGATAACAAAATAAACGAGACCATTCATTCACCTTTACGTGCTCTTCGCGGATAAAAAAATTCTCGAATTTAAATTAAGGAAGTAAACAAGTCGAAATTCAAACTGGCTGGCTGTACAGGGTATCAGTCAACCAGTCTACCATTGCAGCACAAAAATAAACCGCATTAACGACGATGAATCGAACGAATGGAAACACGCATTGATAAAGTAACCTTGATGGCTTCAAATTATTCTGTCAAAAGTTACGAAATAAGTCACAAATGGTGAACCAAAGCCAGAACATCCTGATACATTTGATCCACTTCGTCCTTTTGCGGTTGCATGAATTCAATTTGCGTCTTTCTTTCCAAAAATAATGTAATTTAATCATTTTTCATGTTCTTGGAACCCTGCACAGATATATTTTAGACGATGTGAATTCTATTGAATCTTCCGATTCTATTGAATCTTCCGATTCTCTTTGTTCCTTGCGCGAAATAGAAGAGAACACGCTGAAAGTCATGACCGATGATTTATTAGATCCAGATGTCCAAATAATTGGAATACAGGTTCTGAGTGAACTTGCAACGAAATTGAATGAATTAGAACCCAAGAGACTCCCTGTGTCAGGTGCGGCTGCAAGCATCACTATTGCGATGACCAAGCATTCAAATGATGCTGTATTGTCGATGCTCGCGTGCAACGCATTCGATATCATGACGAAAGATGCTAAGAACAAATCTTGCCACGCTTCAATACAGAAGTTATATGATTTAATGTCAAAACACCAAAACCCAACAAATGGTAGCCTTAGAGAGAGTCGAGCCAAAGAAAAAGGCAAGCCTCGTCAACCAAGGCAAGAAAAAGATACCAATTTTGCAACGTTTAATGTTCCAGAGAATACTCCCGAGGTCATTGTATCCGCTATGAAGGCACATCCAAACGAAGAGGCTCTCCTCGTGTTTGCAATGAGGGCCCTAAGAAATTTATGTTTCAATGAAAATAGCAAATTGAAGATAGTTTTGCAAGGATCCGGAGAATGAATAGTGGACATGATGAAGAGACACACAAACCATCGCGAGATTCAAGAGAATGGTTGTGAAGCACTTCTGGAGTTTGATTTAAAAAAAATGCAAGAGAAATCATTAGCATTTAAAGTTGTATTTGCGGCTGTTGAGAAATTCAGAACAGTGGGGGGGATTCAAGCAATGGGCTACCAGTTATTATCACGACTATCTTCGAACGGAACTGAAAAGGAGCGCATGTTGGAGCTGTTGGTGGATGGTATGAAAGCAAACCGATACAACCTGCTTGTTCAAAGCTCAGCATGCGACACACTCTGCACTTATATCGTCCCATATGCAGACTTACTTGTCAGAGAGAAAAAGGTTCACGAGCTGGTTTATTATACTCTCAGAAATACACCTAGGAACAACGACGCGAAGAAGATATACTTAGCCGCGCTTGGAAAGATATTCGAGTGTAATTGTAGAGCTTTGGCAAAAAGATGGTTTTATGAAGATGACGAGAAGGTGAGTTGCATTCATAAGGCAGAGGTAGAATGCAAGTTGTCCAATATCAGAGAACGTTTTTTGCCCAGGAAGCAATAATTCTTTAAAATAAAATCAGCATGGAAATCGTTTTAAATCAGCAAATAATTCCTGAATCATCTCTCAAATAAATCATTATATTTGATCGAATGCATGAATCTGTGTTCAACCCACGAACTCCAGAGTGTTGCGGGGGGTTACCCTGCACTTACTCCCCGCCATTGGACAATGAGAGTGTCGGCGGATCGGTTGTCCCGCATACGTAGATGCCTTTCAATGCGGCAAGAAGATGTTTGCGTGGTTCTCGATGGAACCAGATACCCTCACAATATTTCTGCTGTTGTTCGGACCTGCGACGCTGTAGGCATTGCTGATTTGAGGTTTATAAATACCACGGTAGACACCAAGGTATCGACGCTCTTGAATTCTGCGGCACGTGGGAGTGATAAGTGGGTTCGTGCAGAAACTTTCAATGACCGCGCAAAGTTGCTTACGGATTTGAAAAACGAAGGCAAGAAAGTGGTAGCGACAAGAATGGATGGGATGGACTTCCGTGAGTATGATTGGACGGAGCCGTTTGCTCTTGTTTTAGGCGAAGAGACTAACGGTGTGTCTAGAGAGACTACCGATATGGCCGATGCTGCTGTTTCTATACCCATGTATGGCATGGTAGAGAGTTTCAACGTGTCAGTAGCTAATGGGATCCTACTTTATGAAATGCACCGACAGAGGCAGTTGAAAGGAATGTATGATGAAATGAAACATATTGATGACCAATTGCTGTTTGAGCATGCTCTACCAAAAGTAGCACAAATACTGCGAGAGTCTGGCCGGAAATATCCGAAATTAGTTGACGGAGAATTTTTGTTCGAATGACCACGTTTTAACAATCTGGTTTTGGATTTCAATTACTTTAGCAAAACCTCGCGTATAGTCAGATACTGCGACCTTTAATTCCACTTATACGCTTATCATAGTTATGCATCAGTTGAGATACGAATCACTTTTCTATGGGCGAAAAAAGGAGCAGTCCTACCTGATGTGTTTCGAACCTGTTTTAAAGGAAATTGTCATCGTTTTTTCACTCTATGATCACGAAAGGAACAAGTTTATTTCTTAGAACAAAATAATTTTCAAAACTTAAATCATGGGGACCTTCCCTTTTCTATTCGATTTGTCGTGTAGATGAAGTCGAAGAGAAGTGAACGACCACCACCTCATGTTTTCGCCACCAAAAGAATCATAGCCATTGGAAGTGCTTCTTTCACTTTCTTCCTTCTCCTTGGTTACATGATGCAAAATGACGGAATTGGAGACATCGTGTATCACTCCCAGGCTTCTACACCTTCAAAAGTGTTCGACGAATCACTGATGAAGAGTGATTTGGAGAATGATTTAGGACAGGAAAACAAGGAAGACTATTCCGATAAGGGTCTTTTTAAAGTAACTAAAGAGATGAAAGCACTGGATGTTGGTAAACTAGGAGATTTAGTATCAAATATGTTTTATCCTCAAATCCCAAAGCAGTTCCCCACGGTCCTAGCGACCACTAGTAAAACATGTCAGGGGTGTGGCAGATATCTTCGTGACAGCATTGTTAAAGCAAGAAGCGCGAGTTGGGTGAATGGCCAGCAGAGCTTCCTTGATTGTGCCAAACAGAAGCGATGCAACAACACTGATCGATTCCCCCATATCGTCCTTGATACTAGTTGGAAACGCACAGCAGATTCGGATTTGCACGTCTATCGATTGCAGAACTCGCCAAATCCACCATTCGCACTTGGGCTCATTGATAATCTACCTGGTCCATTCATAGACAAGAAATCTCCATCCAATTGTATAGGTGGTGAAAAAACACGTGAGGTCTCGTGTCGCACTTCATACGCATCTGAAAATGGATGTGATTACAGATCGCTTAAAATTCAACCTGCGTCATGGAACTTTATGGAAATCGATGATTGTAAAGACTTTATGGCTCGTATTAAAGCCGGAGAATTTCTAGATTTTATGTGGGCAGTGAAGTCGCAAGGATCCCATGGTAAAGGAGTGAAAGTGGTAAAAGGCGCTTCATCTATTGTAGCAGACTATGGATCATGTAAGCAGCGCCATCATATACTGGTGCAGCAATATATCGAGAAACCAGCATTGGTGAAAGGACATAAATTCGATCTCCGAACGTATCTTCTTGTCTCCTCCACAGACCCATTGATCGCCTTCTACCATGATGGTTTTGTGAGAAGGGCTTCGCACAAGTATTCTAGCGACCCGAACGATGTGTTAAGTCACGTGACAAACAGTGTAGGACAACAAAAGAAGGATCATTTTTACAATTTTACATGGCTTGCTGCCGCATTATACGAGCAGGATCCTGTGAACTTCCCGATGGATTACATGGACACCCTATTTAGACCACGCGTGAAGAGGGTATTAAATTTCTTGGTACAAGCAGCCAAGATCGAACCTATCAAAGGCCGATTTCATTTGTTCGCTATGGATTGGGTGATTGATGGTGAAGGGTCTGTATGGTTGCTAGAAGGTAATTTGAACCCCAGGATTGGCCACTATGAAAATATTGGACTCACTCCAATGGTATTTCATGATTTTCTTGAGGTCGTGAGGCAAGTGCAGATGGATCCACAAGGGTTTAAGACCCCCCCCACTGGCCAGCAATGGTTTTGAATACAGGGGTTGGGGTGTAGTGTATAACCAACTCGAGGCAGAAGCGGCTAATATCAAATACCATCCATGTCTGTTCAAAGAGTATACTATAGCCCGACATCCATTGTTTTCCTATGCCAAGAGTTTCATTTAAAATTGAATTGCCATCAGGCTCTTTTCTTGCAACAAGATACTCTTGTTTATTAAGAAATTAGCATTTTATGGCTTTTATCCACTACTTGTGGTGCTGAAGTTAAAAAATCGATTTTTGTTTTGTTATAAAAAACAGGCCACACGTATTGAAACATTTGAAATGGGCTAAGCTTATAATAAAGATATGACGATTTGTTTTATGAGCTAAAAGGAGACGAGAACAATTTACCACAGGATAGTTGCTCCGACTCTCCTGTTAAGTACACGAATGATTCGTCCTTTTTGACAGTAGCTTCGCCAGTGCGAGTAGAATTCTGGCTCATGCGCATTGGGATATTTCCATATATGCGATACCAATAGGGTCCTAGCATAGTCTGAGCTGCTCCGCAAAAGGAATCCTCAATACCACCCGTGAAGCATCTACAAACATATTGCAACGCTGATGACGGATTTGGAATACAAGTAAATGCCACGATAGAATACATCTCCATAAGCTCCTCCACTTGTTTTAACATAATCGAATCCATAGTCTCCTGAGAAGAGACCTCGACTAAAAGAAAACTAGTAGTACTTTCCACTGCTACAACAGTATCAAGGGACAATTTGGAAAGGGAGTGCAATACAGTTTTGTCAGTAACTGGAGACGGATCGTTGCATCCTAGAGAAATAGTCACGTTTCTATGTGTTGCCTTGGCCATGACGACACGAGATGGTGCATGAAGAACGAGGACCTCGGAGTTGGTACATCGAAATAGATACCCAGCTGCCGCAAAAGCAGCATGACCACATAAAGATATTTCACCTCGTGGAGTAAAAAACCTGATGGAGTATTCATCGTTTGCTCCGCCAAATACGAACGCAGTTGCCGGTAGGTTTAGTTGAGCCGCAATGTTGCTCATCCACTTGTCGAATCGGTTTTGAAAGTCAGTTGAAAACGGCCAATTGGTCAATATAGATGAGCGAAAGGGTAACTGTACCACTGCTGCTGGGTTACCACTGAAAGACTTCCCCACTGAGACGAATGCGTTCTCGAACGATACTGTCGCGAAACCTCGCATGTCCATCTCAAGTTGGTACCAAACGTCTTTACCGTGCTGCACGCTAGACGGGCCTTTGTTAATGAAACCTACACCCTTATACAAAGGAATTAAAGCGGCTTTTGACAGCAACGCCACTTTTCTCACCTCACATTCACCAATATGCATCAAGTATTCCAAAAGCATCTTTGAGGCAATGCCCTTCCTCCTGTGAGATTCCGCGACTACAACACTATGAATACAAAGAAGATCCCCACCAGGGTCATGGTTGGACATCGAGTCATGATCCAGAGACTCTCCTTTGCTCAATGTCCCATTAATAAACCCATGAACACTCGTTTCATCGAGTGCAACGAGAAAGAACTGGTTGGTCCGACGGAACCGCATCATTTCAGGTGACGCTGCTTCATCTGGCGGATAATATGCAAGCTCCATTGGCACGATTTGATTTTCAAATATCTCATCCGACACGTCTGATGCTCGCGACCAACGCAGCATCGAGTAGATGAAAGGGGGGCTATCCACTTGTGTCATCTCATTTTGTGTTCCTCGATGATGAGGAATTCAAAAATCGAAGAAAAAATAAAATTCTTGATGCCTGGAGGATTATTCAACGAAGGAGAAACATGTTTTGCAAATTCGGTACTTCAGGCATTAGGTGCGTGTGACCTATTTGAGGATACGAGGCACGACTGTTCAGAGGAAAGGTGCATGACATGTTGCTTTCTAAAACTCATAGCAGATATTCGCCATGGTGGTAACAGTGTCCATGTGTCGTCTCAGCTGTTGACTATACTGGAGGAAAAATCAGGCCAGCAGGATGCCCATGAATATTTTCGATTCCTTATCGAAAGCATGGACCCAATAGTTGTAAGTCCTATTTTTTATAAATACAATTTTTATTCTAAATATATCCACGAAGTCGAATACTTTCGCTGGCGAAATGACCAATATGGTCCACTGCACTGTATGTAAATTCGACTCAATCAACAAGGAGCCATTTGGTGACGTAAGCGTTGATATCATGCAGCATAATACTCTGGTTGGGGCTTTGAATGGATTTTTCTCTCCTCAGCGACTCGAGTCCGAGTCTGCGTACGATTGTGCTAGATGTTTTACTGCTGTTCGCGCTTATCGGCACAGCAACCTTAGTCGTGTTTCAAAAATCCTCTCTGTACAATTAAAGCGTTTCGGTAACAATATGGAGAAGATTTCAAAACATATTCAATTCGACGAGTATTTAACAGTTCCAGTGGGGAATGAGTTTAAACGAGCTAGGTTATTAGCTGTCATAGTTCACTCAGGTGAAAGGATAGATTCGGGACATTACTATGCATACACAAGAATAAATGACAACTGGTTTTTGAATAACGATACACATGTCACTAATGTGTCCTGCTCACAAGTCGCTAATGACCAGGCCTATATTCTGATGTTTCACTTTTTGAATCATCTGACTTGACGAGAAAATTTGTTGACATGAACTTCAATTAAATCCGGTATGACGGTACGGTCCCCCGTATCACTGAACTTTTGCTTACAAGCAAATCTTGAGCGATGTTACCCGGTTCTGTTAGAGATGTACGCGCTGCAGTTGCTATGGAGTCAGAGAGTGACAAGGTACGTATATTGTTTTTAATTTTGCGTGTGTTTAACATTTCTATGTTAGAATGATTCGTTATTTCCAGGCATGTCATACAAGACAAGATTAACAGGATTCTTCTCGTGCTTTGCCTGTGGAATAGTTATAAGTGTGCTTTCGATATTCTTGATGTCGTTAGGGAATATTGTTGGCTTTGCTATTTTCTACACTTTAGGAAACATCGTTGCCATGTCGAGTACGTTGTTCTTGATGGGTCCTAAAAAACAATGTGGCATGATGTGGAAGAAAGACAGAGCAGTTGCGACATCTGTTTATCTTGTCACGATGATTCTAACCCTTGTTATTGGAATTGCCACCAATAAGAAATTAGCTTGCATCATCCTACTGGTAATCCAATCGTTGGCTGCTACCTGGTACTCTCTAAGCTACATTCCATTTGCACGACAAGCAGTGACTGCGTGCTGCAAGGAATCAACAGGAGTTTCAGTATAATTCAATTATGCTAATAGTAAAATTTAATTTCTCAGTACTTTTCAGGATTCCCATGGAAGACTATATTTTGACGTTTTCCCTGTTTTATGGACTGTATAGCTTCTCATCTGTCGTAGGGAAATTTCCATCGCTGTTGAGACAGCAGCATTCACGGATAGAATACGAAAAGACCGCGCAATTCTTTTGGTTGCTACGAGTTTCATAATCAACTTGAGTTTAATCAGCAGTAGTCGCCGTTTCCCTGATAATATCTTCCAGTTTACAAAAACATCTCTAGTAGAATTCGACACATCGACTAATCTAACAAATTCTTTCAATCGAAGTTTCACATTTTCCGAAGAATGTTCAGCTGCGATTTCCCAGCGATCGATTCCAGGTACTACGTGATTTTCCGATCCATTTACGATTCTATCGATGCAGTCATCGTCTAGAACATCTATACATTTTTCCAAAGCTTTTAGCCTCGACCTTGATGATTTCATTTCATATAAATGGAACGAATGATGAGCTAAAAGCGTTTTTGTTCGTTGCAACAAGCGAGGGCTGCTTTTCAATAAAGTCAAAAGCAAGTGCAAGCTCTCTGACAATTTTTCCTTCGACAATGCAATAGCACCCAGCATGGGACTCGACAATGTTAAACCTCCCTTCTCCATTGAGCCCAATTTTACAATCAGAGCCACAATGGTACCAAGTGTAGCTTCAACACCCATCCAATGTGTGTTCAAAACAACGGTTCGCGGGGACCTACTCGCAAAGATGGATAAAACACAATTGATTGTGTCTCGTCCATAAATTACTCACGCACATTTAGAAGATGTCTGCACCAGGAAATTCGTTTTGGAGAGTGGCCGGGCTCACTTACAACCAGTACTGCCAAGTAGGCGCTCAAGCGGTTAGAAACTGCCTTAAGCCAGAGTTCACCGCAGCTGCTGCTCCAAGGGGTGAGGTTTCCATGAAGTTACGCACGTGGGTAGGAGGCAAAGGGGGTGAAAAGAGTAAGTTTTAGAAAGATATCCATTCATTTAGTAACCATGCTTTAGGCCCTGTGGAATCCATGTTTTCACCTTCCGTATTCAAGAAGGCTTGAGTAATATAATTCAATTCTAATTTTTATTCATTCCGCTCAAGTACATATAGTACTGGACGAGTTTCTATTCGGGGAAACCAATTTATTCCTTTATTACCATCCCTCGTAGTCCAATTCAACCGAGGCTCTCCTTCAACTTCCTTTACAATTCTGTAGTGGTTTTCACAAGAAACCTCGGATTGATAACGAGAAGTTTCCATGATCAAATACTGGAATGGTTTGGTGTCGCATAGAGCATTGAGAAACGGTTCATCTTCTTGTTTTGAAAAAACGATTGTACCCTTCGAAAATTCTTCACCAAATCGAGTTATTCCAGACATGGCGGCGTAAGTGCAATAATGTGCGTGTACGACAGAACTACTGGTATTCTTCTTCAAATGATAACTCTGAAGTTCTTGAAGCGCATATCCACCTGGATAGTTGTGCGATGATATCAGCAAAAACACCGATGAAATGAGAAAACTTCCCAACATTGCACCCCAGATACACACATGTGTTAATCTTGCAAATGCTTTTTGGAATTTTGATCGTCTCTTGCCTTTGCTTGAATCAACGTTCCCCCAGTCATAATACCTCTCTAGCTTATCTATGGTACAGGCAGCGGCACATGTTAAAAAGGGAAATACTTGGAACAAAAACCTCACTTCTTTGTGAGGCAAAATAGAGTAAACCGCTACATAAAGTATCGAAGGTAAAACAAAGTAGTACATGGTGCGTACATCAATGGATGCTTCAAATGGTTTGAAAATCGAAAGCAGAGCTAAAGGAAAGGTGGCAAGTAAAGATTTCGGAAGAGCCCTTGTAAAGTACCAGTGATAAGGCATAGTCCCCCATTCACTTGATTTATTCATGATGGTGTTGAAAAAGAGCACCATTCCTTCTGGCCATACTAACTTACGCCAACAAACAGAATCAAAAGCAAGTGTGAAAAATAAACTACACAAACCGCTGGAAAAGCCATTAATGATCATAGATACAAGAGTGGTCTCACGTTGTACCATCATCATCAATGATACGATACCAGTGAGTATTAAAGTATCACATCGAAAAACGACGGTGCAAAAAACCAAGTAAAAAATAGCCGGAGCCCATTGTTTATCGATCCATTTGGCAAGTGCAAGTGAACATAGCCCAAGAGCATAAGTGTTAGGCAGAGGTCTTCCCATATAGAAAAGCAGATGGAATTGTGAACAGCATGCAACGGAGAACCATGTGCCAGTTCGCGTTCCAAAGTTTCGAGTTAAGCTTCGTTGGAGGATAGAAAGAGAGCAACAAATAATGAACGCGAGTATTATTCTTGAAATATAGAGAGCAGACATTCCTACATCCGCGCTGGGTAATAGTTTTATTAGTGGCCAGGAAAGTATTGAAACAACAGAAGCTCCGATGAAAGTACGAGGA
>Ga0105053_10005688_pt1 | contig 17599 bp, 6 predicted proteins | sample BON01_FD_78093 | JGI IMG/M metagenome (GOLD analysis project Ga0105053, IMG submission 78093) | Freshwater microbial communities from Lake Bonney liftoff mats and glacier meltwater in Antarctica - BON-01 | ecosystem: Environmental > Aquatic > Freshwater > Ice > Glacier meltwater | place: Lake...
CCCCCCCCCCCCTCTCTTGCTGGTCGCGCGCGCATCCCCGCCGCCCCCCCCCCCCCCCCCCCCCTCTTGTTCTGTCGTGCTTCAAGCGTCTAGCCCTCTCCGCTCGCCGTCTCTGTAAATACTGACAACTCTAATAAACGGCCGGCGGCCGCGCTCTACAAACTGCTCTAAGAATCAATTGGTTGCGCTCGCTGGGTCGCTCGCACGCTGCAAAAATAGAAAAAAACATAAAAAAACGAATCTTCACTCGTCGTCGAGCACGCGCAGGCCGTCCAGGCGCACGTCGCGTCCCATCCACATCTGGAGCGCCAGCTCGCCCAGCACCTCGCGTTGCGCGTCGCCGTCCCCCCGGCACAGCGCGAGCAACGCGGCCGCTGCCGCCGCGCGCGCGTCCCCGGCCAGGCTCTCGGGCGCGGCGTCGCGGCCCCCCGCCGAGCGCGCGGCCGACGGTGGCTGCTGCTGCGGCGGCTGGCGCGGCTGCGGAGGCTGCTGCTGCCGCCCGGCGGGCGCCGCAAACGGCAGGGGCGAGGCGCCGCCGCGCCCCGCGTCCGCGCCCGCGCCCGCGCCAGCGGGCGAGGCAGGGCGCAGGGGAGCGGACGACGAGGCGCCGGCCGCCGCCGTGTCGCCGTCGCCGCCGCCGTCCGCGTCGTCGTCGCCCTCCGCCGACCGAGGCCGGTGCAAGAGCGACACCAGCAGCCGCACGATCGATGCGTGGTTGTCGCCGCCCTGAATGAGCGCGGCCGCCTGGCCCGCCGCGCCCGCCGCCGCGACGGCCGACGCCGCCTCGGCCAGGTCGCCGCCGCCGCCGCCGGACGCGAGCAGCGCGGCGTCGATCGCGGCCGCCTCGCGGCTCAGGCGCCGCTCCTCCTCCTCCTCGCCGTCGCCGCCGCCCCGTTGGGAGCCGCGCAGCAGGAGGGGCGGCGGAGAGCCGGAAGCCAGGGCGCTGCGGTGCCAGGGGTTGTCCGCGAGGCGGGCCAGCAGCCAGGCCGCGTGCGCGCGGGCCTTTTCGAGCTCGCGTGACGGGGCCGAGGTGGCGACGACGCCAGCGACGACGCCGACGCCGCCGCCGCCGCCGCCGCCGCCGCCGCCGGCCGAGACGGCCGCGGCGCCCCCCCCTGCATCTGGCGACAAGACGGCCCTCAGCGCGCACAGGCACGCCGGCGACCGCGCCACCTCGGCCAGCACCGACGGCTCGCCCGCGAGCGTCGACATGAGTTGCGCGGCCCACAGCTGCACCACCGCGCGCGGCGTCTGCTGCGGCGCCGCCGCCGCCTGGGCGCCTTCCGCCGCCGACAACGCCGACGCCGACGCCTGCGCCGCCGCCCGAGGCAGCGCCGCCGCCGCCCCCGCCCCTCGGCCCGACGCCATCATCTCGCACAGCGGCCCGAGCGCCCCCGCCCGCGCCACCAGCCGCCTGCGCACGTCCGACACGGCCGCCATCGCGAGCAGCGCCTCGGCCGCGTGGCACCGCGCCTCCGCCGTGCCCTCGGCCAGCAGCCGCACGAGCGCCGGGATGGCGCCCGAGGCCACGAGATCGATTTGGACGTCGGGCGATCTCGCCAGCGCGGCCAGCAGCGCGCCGCTAAACTCGCGGGCGACGGGGCCGCTCCGCGGGTCGCGCGCGAGGACGGCCAGGGCCGGGGCGGCGCCCGCGCGGGCGACGACGGCGGCGTGGCGGGTCTCGTGCATGGCCAGGAGGAGGAGGGCGGCGAGGGCGTAGATCTGCGTCTTGGAGGCGGAGGGCAGGGGGGAGGAGGAGGAGGAGGAAGGGGCAGGGGCGTCGCGGCCGGCGCCAGCGCCGTTGCCGCCGCCGCGCTGGCGGGCCAGGAGCGGCACGAGGGCCGGCACCAAGCCCGCGCTCACCATGTCAAAGTGGTTGTTGGGGTTGTGCGCGAGGACCGCGACGACCGACGTCGCCTGCTCGAGCAGAGCGGCCGAGGGCTCGGCAATGGTCGCCGCCGCCGCCGATGCCGCCGCGCTCGCGTCCTCCTCGTCGTCCTCGTCCTCGCCGTCCTCCCGCTCGTCGGCGTCGCCCGCCCGCGCGCTCTCCGCCGCCGCGGCCTGGAAGGCCGACAGGTGCTCGGCCGCAGAGGGGGGCGCCACGTCGTTGCTACGGTAGAAGCGGTAAGCCGCGACGGTTGCCGAGCCGCCGGACGCCGACGCGGCCGCGTCCAGGGCCGCCGCTTGCCGCCGCTGGCGCTCGGCGCGCTCCGCGAGCGGCGGCGGCAGCGGCGGCCGGCCCGCGGCCGCGACGGCGGCGTCGCGCGCGGCAGAGATGATCTCGACGGCGGCCGCGAGCGCGCCGGCCTCGCACACGCGCTGGTGGGTCGAGGGGTGCTGGCTCAGGATCGCGAGCAGGCGCGCCGCGTGCGCGCGAAGCTCCTCGGCCTGGGCGCGCTCGTAATCGGAATATGCTTCCGCGTCGTCGTCGCCCTCGTCGGCGGCGGCGGCGTCGGCGGCGGCGGCGGCGGCGAGGCCGGCGGCGGATCCCGCTCCCGCTCCCGCTCCCGCTCCCGCTCCCGCTCCCGCACCCGCCCTCCTTCCGCCGCCCCTCACGATCTCAACCAGCGGCGCCGCGGCCCCCTCGCGCACGCAGTCCAGCTGCGCCGCCGTGCTCCGCGCCGCCAGGCGCGCCATGACCAGCACCGCGCGCAGGCGCGCCGAGGGCAAGAGGGCGCGCGACGACGGAGAAGAAGAAGAAGAGGAGGGCGGGCCGGGCGGCCGTCGCCGCAGCAGCGCGGCCGCCAGGTGCCGCAGCTCGCCGCCGTCGGCCAGCGCCGAGACGAGCGCGGCGTCGCCCGCGGCGTCGAGCAGCACGCTGAAGGCCAGCTCGGCGGAGGAGCCCTCGACCTCGGACATCACCGCGACCAGGGGGCCGAACCCGCCCGCGGCCACGAGGGCGTGGGCGGCGGGGGGGGCGGCAGGGGGCGGCGCGGGCAGCGAGATGGCCGTGCCGGCGGCGGCGGCGGCGGAGGCGGCGGACGAGGACGAGGGCGAGGGCGAGGCGGCCGGCGCGGTCGAGGCGGCGGCCGCGTCGCCGCGGCACAGCTTGTACAGCGCGAACGTGGCGACCTGGCAGATGGCCACGGGCGCCGGCCTCAGGAGGGCGACCAGGGCGGGCACGCCGCCGCCCGAGAGCACCGCCTCGGAAAAGGGGGACGAGGGCGGGGAAGAGGAGGCGGAGGGCGGAGCGCCGCCGCCGTCGCCGCCGTCGCCGTCGCCGCCGCCGACGGCAACGACGCCGCCGCCGATGCTGCGCCCGGCGCCAATGAGCCGGACGAGCAGCGACACGGAGAAGAACACGGCCGGCACGCGCTCGGCCGCCACGGGCGCCGGGTTGGCCCGGATCAGGCGCAGGAGCGGCTCGACCAGCGGCTCGTACGCCCGCCAGAACGCCGCCGGCTGCTGGGGCTGCCCCTGCTGCTGCTGCTGCGCCCCTCCCGCCAGCGCGGGAAAAGGCGACGCCGCCGCCGCGAGCGCGCGCGTCAGCAGCTCGGCCGCCAGCGCCGCCAGCTGCAGCCGCCGCGCGGCCGGGCGCTCAGGCCCCGCGATCGCGTCCTCCTCGTCGGGCGTCAGGGCGGCCGCGGCAATCAGCGCAGCGAGGAAGGGCACGTTCTCGGGGTGCGCAATGTCGGCGGCCGGGGCCAGCCCGCCCGCGGCGACGCGCACGAGCGAGCGGAGCGTCGCGACGAGGGGGTCCTCGGGCGGCGGGGACGAGGAATGGGACGGGGACGGCGACGGGAGACCGCCGCCGGCCGTCCCCGCCGCCGCCGCTCCTGCCGCCACCCCCGCCGCCATGCTCTCGGCCAGCGACGCGGCCGCCTCGGCCTCGGCGCGCCCCTCGGCCTCGCGTCCCTCGACGCGCGAGAGGGCGGCGCCGCGGGCGGCGCAGCGCAGGACGTCGCGCACGGACAGCAGGCGCGCACAGGCGTCGGCGGCCGAGGACGAGGCCGTCGCCGTCGCCGTCGCCGTCGCCGCCGCCGCCGCCGTCGTTGTCCGGCGCCACCCCCGGCGTGGGGAGGCCGGGGCCGTCTCCTCCTCGTGTCCGCCGCCGCACAAGGCCGCGGTCGCGTCGGACATGTGCCGGCGCGCCGAGGACGACGACGGCGACCGGACGGCGGCCAGCTCGAGCTCGTCCGCTTGCCGCTGCTGCTGCTGCTCGGCAGCCGCGGTCTGCCCCTCCACCCCCTCGTCCTCTGGCTCGTTTGCGCCGTCGCTGTTGCTCCTGCCGCTGCGGGTCAGACCGGCTGCCGCCGCCTCGCCGCCAAGAACGCCGCCGCCGCCGTGCTGGTGCAGACTGTGACCGGCGGCGGCATCTCCCGACCCCTGGGCCGCCGACGCCGCCAGGGGCCGCCGCGAGAGGGCGCGCGCACGCAGGGGAAGGTTTGTTGACGCAAGGCTGCGGGCGAGGGGAGCGCCGGCGCCGTTTGCAGCGGCCGCCGAGCGCTGGCGGCGGCCGCCCGGCAGGGCGGCGCGCAGCGGCAAGGCTTCCCCCCTCCCGAGCGCGGCGCGCGCGCGGGCGCCGCTCCCCAGCTGCTGCTGCGGTATCATCATGCTTAGTGCTGTCTCTGCGATCACGGTCGCCGAGAGTGGGCGCGCGCTGCAATGTGGGGAGGACAGCGCGGGCGTCGGGAGAACGGACGACCTTTGCGGCCTTCACAGAGAGAGAGAGAGAGAGAGAGACAAAACAACAGACCCTCCTCCCCTCTCGCGCTGCCCTTAGCCGCTGAGCGCGGACCTACCGACCCCTTGAAGAGGGCAAACTAGACCCCTTGTCGCGCAGTGTTTGCTCAACCGGAGGCCTCGCCACAGATATGGCGCAGGAAAGGTCGGCGCGTTGCACCGAGAGGAGGGTGGTGGAGGTGGTCTCTCCCCCCGACTCTCTGAACGAGTCTATGCGTTGCTTGCTACTGTGCGTGAGAGAGCCGCAGTGACGAGGCGCGCGCGCGGGTGCTTTGGCCTGGCTCACAAAGTACGAAGAGGCTGGCTATTGAGGTATGTGGCGTCCCGAGGGGTGGCGAACAACTCCCCAAAAGTCAAGGGCGCGGAGTCGACGCCGGCGCCGGCGCCGGCGCCGAGTGGCGGCCGACTCGGCGCGATCGCGTCTCTTGTTCCTCTTTTGTAGCGCCCTCTCTCTCTCTCCAAAGGCTTGCGTCATCAAAGGCCCGCACCAAACAAATCTGTGCGTGTGATCACCGGGGGAGCAGGATCGGCGCACAAAGGCGAGACCTCTATCTCGTGCTCCGCCCCACCTGATTGCGTCCCCCGGCCCAAATGGCCAGCGCGAAGAAGCGCCCGCGTGTCTACCTAGACATCGACATCGGGGACCCCGAGGCGCACGCGCGCGACGCCGCCGCCCACGCCCGCTTCCTCGCGTTCTGGTCCGACCAAGGCGTCAAGATCTACGGCGCGCCGCCGCCGCCGGCCGCGCTCGACGCCGCGCTCAAAGAGACGCTGCTCGAATCGTACGGCGCCGACCCGGCGGCGAGCGCCGCAGGCGAGGCCCGCGCGGACGCCCCGGCCTCCCTGCGCGCGGGCCGGCTCGTGCTCGAGCTCTTCTCGGACGAGTCTCCGAAGGCCGTGGCCAATTTTCTGGCGCTGCTCGGCGGAAAAGTTGTGTCCAAGGCGCAGAAGCGCCCCCTGTCGTACCGCGGCAACCGCTTCCACCGGGTCGTCAAAGGATTTGTCGCTCAGGCCGGGGTGATGAATCGCCTGGGCACGGGAGAGTCCTCCTTCCCCGGCAACGGCCCCTTTCAGGACGATAAGGGCGGTCTGAAGCTCAAGCACGACGCCGCGGGCACCCTGTCGATGGCGAACGGCGGCAAGGCCCACACAAACACGTCGCAATTCTTCCTGGCGCTGGGCCCCGCCGCGCCCGCGCTCGACGGGAAGCACGTCGTGTTTGGGCGCGTGGTCGGGGCCGAGGGGCTCGCGCTGCTGCGGCGGATCGACGAGGAGGCCGGGGCGCCGGACGGGCAGCCGCCAAGGGCGGTCGTGTCGATCGGCGACTGCGGCGAGCTCGCCGAGACGGAATGAGACGGTCTTGTGTTTTGTTTTTTCTAAACGTCGCCGACGTGAAATGTTTCGACGTGGGCGGCGGCACGATTCGTGGGACTAGTCATGGATGGCGCAAAGGGATCGGTGGGGATGGGAGGGGGGACAGGCAGTTTTTCGAGCATCCGAGTAAACGCAGGTTTGAGTGAGTGAGGGATCCGAAAAAAGCAGGCGTGAGCGAAATATCCGGGAGAAAAGCAGCTGTGAGCGAACAAAAAAGAAAGAGCAAAGGGCGCGCGCTGCGGAAAGGCACAAGGGCGCGCGCGTGCCGCAGGGAGGCGGGGGGAGGGGCTTCGCTTAGCGCCCGCCTCCTCCCCCGCCCACCAGGACGGGCGAGCCGGGCATGCCCGGGGGCAGCAAGGCGGTCGGCTCGCCGCCCAGGTGCGGGTGGCGGTGCCCCGGGGCGTCCTGCGGCGGCGGCGGCGGCGGCGGCGGCGGCGGCGACGGCGACGGCGGCCGCGGCCAACCGCCCGCCCCGCCTCGGCCGGCGGCCGCCGCCATGGCCGTCAGCGGCTCCGCCGACGCCGACGCGAGCGCCGAGCGCCGCAGGAAGGGCTCGGGCGCCGACGCGGAGAGGTCCGCGCCGGAGGACTGCCCCCCGGCCCCGCCGTGGCCGTTGGCCGCGGCGCCCCCGGTGGTCCCGCCGCCGCTCTGCCGCAGCCTGCGCCCGCCGCCGCCGCCGCCGCCGCCCTTTGCGGCCCCCCGCTCGCCGGCCCCGGCGGCGTCCCGCGCGGCCGCCGCCGCCGAGCAAAACTTGACCGACGTGTACAAAGCGCCGCCCACGCAGTTTAGCGCGATGCCGAAGGCCCCGAGCGGCGAGAAGCGCGTCCCGCCGTCAAACAGCGCCCCCAGGAAGACGACCGCCAGCCCTTTCACGGCGCCGACCACCGTCGTGGTGAGTGCGGAATTGTGCGCCGTGCACAGGAAAAGCGAGTGGTTGAGGGCCACGCCGACGAGCGCGCAGCCGCCGACCGACAGGCTCGTTGTCAGGGCGCCGTGGCGGGCGGCCGAGGCGGCCATCACGCGCGGGGCGCTGAGGAGCTCGCCGTTGAGTAGGGCGAGCGCGGCGAGCAGCGGGAGGCTGGTAAGCGCGTTGTAGAGGAGCAGCTCGCCGGTGGTGGCGCGGCCGCCAGTGCTGTTGTCGCTGCTGCTGCCGCTGCTGCCGCCGCTGCCGCGGCGGCCGTGGGCGCCGCCGCCGCCGCCGCCAGCGTCGCCGGCGTCGCTCACGGGGAGCAGCAGCGAGGACGCGCCGCCCGCGTCGCCGCCGCCGGCGCCCGAGCCTCCCGTCTCCGCGTCCGAGCCTCTCGCTCCCGCCCCCGCCCTTTGGGCGGCGCCTGCCTTGCCGCGCCCAAAGCCGCCGCCGCCGCCGCCGCCGCCGCCGCCGCCGCCGCTGCCGCCGCCGCCGCCGCCCTTGCCCGACGACTCGACCAGCAGCAGGTAGGCCGCCTGCGTCGCGCAGCTCGCCAGCGCAAAGCCGTACCCCCACGCGTCGAAGCCCAGGTCCCCCGCGCCCGCCACCAGCGACCCCGCGACCAGCAGCGCGACCGACGCCGCCACCCCCCGGCCGGGGAGCGTGCCGCGCAGCGCCGCCTTGGCCGCCAGCACGACCGCCGGGGTCAGGCGCTTGAGAGTCGAGTAGGCCGGGATCGACAGGGTCTTCAAGGAAAATAGCGCAAAGGCCGTGTTGGCCGAGTAGAGCAGGCTGATGGCGCTCAGGTCGCGCGCACGGTCGAGGCTCAGTGGGCGCGCCAGCCGGACGCGCCCGCAGCGGTGCAGCGGCAGCACGATGGCCGCGGCCGCGAGCATCTGGAGCGACAGGACGACCAGGGGCTGTGGGTAGTAGACGACGGCCCAGCGGTTGAAGAAGTTCATCGCGATGGCCGTGCCCGCATAAAACAGCGCGGCGCCGACCGACGCGGCGCGGCGCGCGGCCGCGCGGGCGCCCGCGGCCGAGGCCGGGCTGCTGCCGCCGCCGCCGCCGCCGCCGCCGCCGGGCATGATTGCTTGTGTGTGTGTGTTTCGGGTCTTGCGCGCGAGACCTCCTGTCCTCTCACCGCCCTCCTCCAACCCTTCGCCACGAGTCGTCCGGGGATGGACGCCCGACGCAAGGGAGAGAAGGGAGGGGAAGTGGGGGCGCGTTCGGGCGCCAGTCGCCGCCCGCCCGCCGCCGCTGCCCGCTGCCGCCGCTCAAGCGCGCCGCGCTCTCTCGCAGATTTACTCCCCTTGTCCGCCTTTGTTTTCCTCGCGCGTGCGGGAGGGACGACCAAGCCCCTTGGGCTGATGGTGACCTTGCTCCCGCAAGGTCTAAGCGCGCGCCCGCGCGCCACGTTCTTTACGCTTGGAGAGAGACAGAGAGCTCGGCGGAAGATGAGAAGAAAGAAGGCGCCGAGGGACGGGCGTGAGAGTCGGTTCCCCGCGAAACAAAGCGCCGTGTCCGGGCGCCGCGAGGGTAAGGGTCAGGTGCTATTCATAAAGTCAAGTCAAGCGCATGGGTGGGAATGGTTTCGCGGGAGGGCTGATGGGAGGAGGTTTCAGAGCGAGCACGTCGACGCCCGCTGTTCGCACTTTTCCCGGTTCGTCGCCGTCGCGCCGCGAGCCGAGATTTGTTTCGTCGCCGAACGCGCTCTCTCTCCTTGATCTTTGCCGCTTCTGACACACGCCCATGCACGCATTCGCTTGACGCGCCCCTCTGCCTCGTTGCTTTGTTGCACTCTCATAAACCCAGCCAAATCGTGCATTCACGCGTGTGAGCGTCGATCCCCCAATCACGTCTCCCTTACGCCAAAACGCCTCAACGCGCTCCCGGACTGAAACCAGGCACCTGCGGCGATGCACCAGCCCCAGCGGCGCGTCGGCGCCGCGGCGGCCGAGGCAGCAACAGCAGGGGGCGGACGAGCAGCAGGACGAGCCGTCCTCCCTCCCGCTTTGGCGGCGGGGCATCGTCGCGCGCCGCGCGCCCGTCCCGTCGGCGTCGGTCCCGTCGGCGGCGGCGGCGCGGCATCGGCCGGCGCGGCGCCGGCGCGGCAGTACCGGCGCCGGCGCCGAGGCGCCGTGGCCGTGTCGCACTCGCGGGGCGCGGGCGGGCACGATCACCAGCACGACCACGGCCACGGCCACGAGCGCGCGCACGATAATAAGCATGACCACGCTCGCGACCACGACCACGACCACGGAAAGGAGGAGATAAAAGGAAAAGAGGCGAAAAAGCCGGCTGCCGGCGGCGGCGGCGGCGGCGGCGGCGGCGGCTCGTCCTGCGGCTGCCACGGCCACGGCCACAGCCACAGCCACCACGCCGACGCCGAGGCGTCCCCCCTGCTGCGCCCGCTGGCCCGCCTGGGCGTCTTCCGTCTGGCCGAGGAGCTCGAGGCGCGCACGGGCTACTCGGTCGCCGCGGGCGTCGCGCTGCTGCTGTCGGTCGCGCTGCGCGCGTGGGCGGGCGCCGCGCCCGAGGCGGCGGCAGAGACCGGCGCCGGCGCCGCCGCCGCCGCCTCGTCGCTTCTGGCCGCCGCCGCCGCCGCCGCCGGCGACGGCGCCCACCTCCACGCCCACGGCCCCGCCGAGCTCCTGCCCCCCGCGCTCGCCGCCGCCCTGCCCCCGCTCACGGCCGTCGCGCGCCAGCTCGTGCACGCCTCGGCCACCGCCTGCCTCGGCGCCGTCTTTTTTCTCACGGGCGTCCCCCAGTTTGCCGAGACGGCGGCGGCGGTCGCCGCGGGCCGCGTCGACACGCACGTGCTCATGTCCCTGTCGGCGGTGGGCACGGCGCTCATGGGCATGCACGCCGAGGGCGCCCTCCTGCTGCTGCTGTTTCGGGCGAGCCACGTGCTCGAGGACCGCCTCACGGCGCGCGCGCGCGGCTCGCTGGAGCGGCTACTGGATTCCGTGCCGCAGCGCGCGACGGTCTGCTCGGTCGACCCCTCGACGGGGGCGCCCGAGGCCGCCACGGCCGTCGAGCGCGCGGCGGCCGACGTGCGCGTCGGGGAGCACGTGCTCGTGCGGGCGGGCGAGGCCGTGCCGCTGGACGGGACGGTGGCGTGGGGGTCGGCGTCCGTGTCCCAGCAGCACATCTCGGGCGAGTCGCGCGCGGCGCGCGCGTCGCGCGGGCAGGAGGTCCCCGCCGGCAGCCTGGCGACGGACGGCCTGCTGGTGCTGCGCGTCACGGCCACGAGCGAGGACTCGACGCCCGCGCGCATGGCGCGCATGGCCGCGGACGCGCAGGCCGCGCGCCCGAAGCTGCAGAGGCAGCTGGACGCCGCGGGCGAGCTGTGGACGCGCGCGGCGCTGGCGGCGACGGCAGCCACCGCCGTCCTGCTGCCGCTGGTCTGGGGCGTCCCCTTCTTGGGCGAGCGCGGCGCCCTGTACCGCGCCATGGGCGTCCTGACCGCCGGGTCGCCCTGCGCCCTGGCGGTCGTCCCGCTGGCGTACGCGGCCGCCATCGCCGCCATCGCGAGCCGGGGCGTGCTCGTGCGCAGCGGCGCGGCGCTCGACGCGCTCGGGCGCGTGGGGACGGTGGCGCTGGACAAGACGGGCACGCTGACGAGCGGCGCGCTGTCGCTGGTCGAGGGGTTCGTGCTGGAGTTGGGGGCTGTGGGATCGGGGCCGGGGTCGGGCGGAGCGCGGCTGTCGTGCGAGGCGCTGTCGGCGGCGGCTCGGGGGGACGGCGGCGGCGGGGGCGGCGGCGGCGCGGCTGGTTCGGCCGAGGACCTGCCGATGCACGCGGTGGCCGTGCGGTGCGCCGCGGCCCTTTCGAGCCTGTCCAACCACCCGGTCTCCCGCGCCATGGCGCAGGCCGGGGCGGCGCCGGCAGCGGTGGCGGCGGGGGGCGGCGGCGGCAGCAAAAGCAGCATCGGCAGCGGGCGGGCGGGTGCAGCAGCAGCAGCGTCGTCGTCGTCGCCGGCAGGCGTCGTCGGCGACGCCGGCGACCTCGACGTCGACGTCGCCGCCTTTGCGCAGGTCCCGGGGAGCGGCGTCGTCGGCGTGTGCCGCGTCGGTCCCTCCGGCCACCCGGTCGTCGTGAGGTTCGGCGCGCTTGACTGGGTGTGCCGCGAGTCTTTCGCAGAGAGCGGAGACGGGGGCGCGAGCGGCAACGGCAACGGCAACGGCAACGGCAACGGCAACGGCGCCGGCGGCGGGGCGGGCGGGGGCGCCCACGCGACGCTGTCTGCCTTTGCGGCCGACCAGCAGAGCCGCCCCTCGCGCGCCGTGTCGTTCGTGACCGTCCAGCGCGTCGACCTCGAGGCCGAGGGCGTCGGCGCGGGCGCCTCGCCCGCGGACCTGGCCGCGTGGTGGGACGGCCGCGCGCGCGGCGGCTCGGCGGCCTCCCCCTCGCCGCCGCCGCCGGCGTTTGCGGCGTTTGCGGCGGCGGCGGCGGCAGGGGAAAGCGGCGGCGCCCTTTCTCCCCCCTCCTCCCCGGCGCCCTCCCGCCCCCTCTCCCCGGCCTCGGCCGTATCCGCGGGCCTCCCCGGCGTCGAGGCAGGACCCCCGGCCGCCGCCCTCATGCTGTGTTTCGAGGACGCCGTCCAGGCCGGCGCCCGCGAGGCGGTCGGCGACCTGCGCTCGGGCCGCTGGGCGCGCGTGCCCCCGGGCGCCTCGCTCCTCCCCTCGTGGCTCCTGCGCGCCCGGCCCGCCGTCCCCCTGCGCGTGGTCATGCTCACGGGCGACAACGGGCGCGTGGCGGGCGCCGTGGCCGCCGCCGTCGGGATCGACGGCGGCGACGTGCGCGCGGCGCTGCGGCCGGAGGACAAGCTCGCGTTTGTCGAGGCGGCCAGGGAGGCGGGGCGCGGCGGCGGCGGCGGGGCGAGACTCGCAGGAGCGGGAGCAGCGGCAGGAGGCGCAGGCGCAGGAGCAGGCGCGGGAGCAGAAGCAGGAAACAAGGGCCAGAGGGGGGGCGGGCGAACCACGGGCGGCGGCCTGCTCATGGCCGGCGACGGCATCAACGACGCGCCCGCGCTCGCCGCCGCCGACGTTGGCGTCGCCATCGCCTCCGCGCCCTCGGACATGGTCGCCTGCGCGGCCGACTTCATCGTGCTCAACGGCCGCGGGGTCGCCAACCTGCCCTGGCTGATGCGCGTGGCCGCGCGCACGCGCCGCGTCGTCGCGCAGAACCTCGCTCTCGCCGTGCTGTCCGTGGCGGTCAGCGCCGTGCCGTGCGCGCTGGGCGCGCAGCCGCTGTGGCTGGCCGTCACGGTGCACGAGGGCGGGACGCTGCTGGTGGCGCTCAACTCGCTGCGCGTGCTGCTGACGCGGGACAGCGGGCCGCCGCCGCCCGGCCCGGCGGAGGTTGTGGCGGGCCGCGAGCCCGAGGAGGACGACGGGGCCGCGGGCGCGGCTGGTGCCGACGGCGCGCCTTTTGCTCGCGTGCCTGTGGCGGTGCCGGCTTGATCATGGGGCTCGGGCTGCTGCGCCTGGTGCTGCTGCCGCTGCTGCTGCGCCTCGCCGCTCTTTTGCGACGGCGGCGCCACCCCCTCTCGCCACGCCCCCGTCGACAAGGACCACGACCGACGCGCGGCGCAAATCGGGAAAAACGCACGTCGTATGGAACGACGACCTGATAATGATGACGATGGGGGTACTGTCGCCTGCTCTGCTGCAATCGCTGGCATGTTGCGTTTTCTCTCGGCGGGGCGAGAGGCGCGCGTTTCAGAGAAACGGAAAAAGGCACTCGTCCTTTCAGTAATCTCTCTCTTCCGCTTCCGCTGAAACTCCCTTCACACACACACGAGTCCCGTGTCACATCTCACATAACAACCGCCCTCGTTCGCGCACGACACGTCCTTCCAAGCACCGCAAACAGCAGACGACAATCTACACTGCTTCCCGCCCCCTCCCTCGAACCGAAAGATGATTGCGTCCGCGCGATGCCCGACCGCCGTCCGCGGGGCCCCCGCGGGTCTGCGCCGGGGATTGGTTGCGCCTCCACTCGCCCGCCGCTGCGCGCCTGGCTCGCGGCTCAACGTGCGTCTCGCGATTGCTGCTGAACGAGCGAAAAGAAACGCCGTGCCAACGACGGGGCGACGACGACGACGACGACGACGACGAGAGGGGCGGGAGAGACCGCCTCGCCCTCTGCGTCATCTTTCCCCAAAACGCAGAGATGTCTTGTGGCATCCCCCCTATAATCATCACAGTTCATGTCTGACCTGTCCCTCCCTCCCCCTCCTCTACACGTAACAACGATCCGCAGGCGGCCGGCGACGGCCTGTCGTCGGGACCCTCGGTGCCGTCGGTCCTCGCCGCAGACTTTGACACGTTCGTCGGCTCGGGCTACGCCGTCATCGACTGCTACACCGAGTGAGTGCTGCGCTCGTTTGGTGTGGGAAGGAGCTCGGGCGTCGTCCGTTTGCGCTTGGCCCCCCCCCCGTTGTCGCGCCGCTCACTCCCGCCCGCCCGCCCGTCCCCCAAAACAACAACAACACCCCATCGCAGCTGGTGCGGGCCCTGCAAGATGATCGCGCCCACCGTGAGTCAGTCGTCCTTAAAGGGGATGCGCCCAGGACGCGCGCGTTTTTTTGGCGCGGACAAGACCGTCGCGAGGAGGACGCCGCCCGTCGGCCAAAAGAACACGGCAAGGCAGAAACACGCCAAACGCTCACCCTCTTTGCCGCTCTGCCCTCCCCTTCCTCTCCGACCCAATAACACCACCGAAAAAACCACGCGCGCAGTTCGCCGAGCTCGCCGCCGACGCCGGCGACGCCCACCCCCTGCGCTTCGCCAAGTTCGACTGCCAGAGCGACCCGAGGCGCTCGAGCTCGCTGGCCATCAAGGCGCTCCCTTCCTTCCTCGCCTTCAAAGACGGCACGGAGGTCGGGCGGATGACGGGCTCCAGCAAGGACGACCTGCGCGCGTTCGTGGCGCAGCACCTGGCGGCGGCGGCCGCCGAGATGGCGCCGGCCGCCGCGGCGGTGTGAAAAAGGGGGAGCGCCTCTCGACGGCCTAGAGAGCATGATATTTGTTTTTTGCTCTGTCGTTTTTCGTTTCTTTTGATCTCATCCGTTGTTGTCCTCCTTGACAACAAGTCGTGTGTCGGGCCCGCACCGCACACACCCCAATTTTCACCCCCCTCCCCAACCAACCAAAACAAAACTGTCCTTCCCCGCCCCAGGTTTTGGGGGGTGCCCCCCTTTTCGCCCCCCCGGCGCGAGGGGCCGGCCGGGCGCGCCCCCCCCCCCCCCCTCAAACCTTCGCCTGCCCGGGAGCTTCCTTGATGCTGTGTTTCGTCCCGCCCGCGGTCAGGTGCTGTAACAAAAAGCCAAAAAGAGCCGACAATTATAATCACGAGCAAGAAAGACCAACACGACACGCCGTCGAGCGTCACAGGACGTCAGAAGAACAAAAACAAAAAAACGACGTCAGAAGAACAACAACAAAAAAACGACGCGTCAAGCGAGCCGCAACGAAAACACGCCCGTGTCCCAGTTGCTGAACGGCGCGCGCGTCCCGCCGCACGTGCTGTCCGCCGTCCACTGGTCCAGGCCGCAGGTCATGTCGCGGATGTACTCGCTGGTCGCCCACAGGTCGCCCGACTCTGCCTCGATCACCGCGCTGCCGTAGTCGCCGGCGCGCGGTGTGCCGCCGCTGTATTGCGTCGCGCCGTCCTCCAGGCCGCGGCCCTCCATGGCGACCTCGCGCGGCCCGATCGCGCCGCCGCCGCCCTCGGCGATCCGCCAGACGCCGACCGAGGCGTACCGCGTCTCGGACGAGACCATCGCGACCACCGCCCCGCGCCCGCGGCGGTCGACCGCCACGGACGGCCACGTGGCGTCCTCGCTGGGCGCGCCGAGCAGGTCGGACCGCACGAGCGAAGCCGTGGCGGCGTCGATCTGCGCCAGGCACGCCGCGAAGTAGGGCACCAGCTCCGGCGGGTCGCCCGCCTGCTCGAACACGAAGGTGCTGAAGACGCCAAACAGGCGCCCGTCCGCGAACGCCGACGAGAAAACGCGGAAATCCGAGCCGCCGAGGAAGCCCGGGGAGCGGAAGCCCAGCGACTGGCCGTAGGGGAAGTTTCCGGCGGCCGGCTGGAGCGCGAGCAGCACAAAGGGGTAGGTGATGGGCGTCTCGAGCGCGACAGGAGACGCCGTGAGCGCGAGGTCCCGCAGCAGCGCGTCCAGGCCGGCCTGCGTGGTGGCGCCGCGCATCGCGCGCGTACCGTCCAGGCGCCAGAAGAGGAGGCGCTGCTCTGCGGCCAGCGAGTGCGACAGCAGCAGGAAAGGCTCCTTGTACGCGGGCAGGCCGCCGCCGCCGCCGCCGCCGCCGCCGCCGCCTTTTTTGTGCTTGCGGTGCTTCGAGCGCCGTTTCTGGCGGCGGCGGTTGCGCGGCGAGACCTTCCTGCCGCGGCGCGCGGGGCTCGCGCCCGCCTTTGCCGTCGACGCCTTGGCCGTGTTTGTCGCCACCGCCGCCGCCGCCTCGCCCCCGCTGCCGCCGTCGCCGCCGCCCTCGTCGTCGTCGCCGCCCCCCTCGTCGGCGGCGGCGGCCGGCCCCGCGACCTGGTCGGTCCGCCTACCCGCCGACGCGCCCGCCCCCGTCTTCCGAGGCGGCACGTACGCCGGCGACAGGCTGAACGCCGGCGCGTCGTCGTCCCACGCGCCGGCCGTCGCCACCGTAAACTCGGCGAGCGCCACCTTTTGCAGCCCCTTTGCCAGGGCGAACTTATCCACCACAAAGACCGTGCTGGCCACAAACGGCCCGCGCCGGCCCAAGAACGAGTTTGCCGAGATGACGAGCGCGTTTGGGTCGACCTGCGCCCGCGGAAAGTCGGCGAAGCAGCCCTCGACCTCGCAACCCGGGACGAGGGGCGAGCCGCCCGCCCCGCCGTCGTTGCTGGCGTCGATCGAGTAGACGTGCCACGAGCCCAAGGGAGAGGCTGTGGCGCTCACCGCCACCTCGACATAGTACTTTCCCGTGGGCGCGCAGTCGCCCGCGGCCTGCGCGATGCGCGCCACGACCTGCACCCACCTCCGCAGCTCGGAGTCCCACAGGGTGGTCGGGTCGACGAGACGGTCGCCGCAACCGGCGGGCGGGCGGGGCGCGAAGGGCGTGAGGGGCTGCAGGCCGAAGAGGACGGTCAGGTCGACGGGCGGCGAGCGCGGCGCGCCCGTCGCCGAGTCGTAGGCGCGGAACGCGTTGTTCACGGACGCCGCGACAAAGCCGCCGCCGACGGCCATGGCCGCGTCCGGCGGGATGAAGCTGACGCCCTGGGGGTTGCCGACGGCGTCCGAGGCCTCGAAGGCGTTGAGGGCGCGCCAGGAGCGCTGGACGCCCTCGGCCGCCGCGGTAGCGGGGCCGCCGCCGCCCGCCGCGGGGCCGCCGCCGCCCTCCGACGCCGCCGCCGCAGAGCTGCGCGTCGCAGCGCGGGCGAGCGCCTCGGCCGAGGGGCCCACGCCCGCGGCCGCGGCGACTTGGGCGCGCAAGCGCGCGAGCGATGGTGTCGTCGGCCCGTCGCCTTCGCCGCCGGTACCGCCGTCGCCGACCGCCTTGGCTGCGCTCCTGGCGCCGCCGCCGCCGGCGAGCGCGGCCTCGAGCGCCGCCCGCACGCGCTCCTGCCGCCGCTCGTCCGCGGGCGACAGCCGGGCCCCGCTGGCCTCGGGCGCCGCGTCGCCGTCGCCGGCGCCCTGGTCGCGGGTGACCGCCGAGGCCGCCCGGGCGTCGGGGGCCGCCGCCGCCGGGAGCCGCGTCGTCGCGCGCTTGAGCACAAAGCGCACGGCGGTCGGGCGGAACTCGGTCGACGGGCCGCTGCCCGCGCCGCCGCCGCCGCCGTCGCCCTGCGCCCGCGCCCGCGCCGCCGCTAGCGCAAAAACGGCGGCGACGGCAGCCAGGGCGGCCAGCGGGCGCCGCGTCGCGGAACCCGGCGCGCGCGCGCGGGGGCCGCGGCGGCGGCGCATCTCCATGGTCGCCGTGTGCTACGCGGGCGCGTGCTCAGAAGCCCGAGGCGAGACACGAGGCACCAGGAAGAGAGAGAGAGAGAGGGAGGGGGCGCGAGTGCCGACGGGCCAGCGGTGCCGGCGACGAGGACGTGGCGCCGACGGCTGGTGACCAAAGGAAGAGGGGTTCCTGTTTGCGCTGACGCGTCAGCGCGAGTCTTCCCGGCGAGGCCGCCCGAGCTATAGACCTAAATTAGTCGGCGCGCGCGCCGATGTGCGGAGGGATGGGGAAAGGCAGGAGTTTCGGCGTTTTCGCAGCGCAGCAAGGCCCGGGTGTTGGTCTCCTTCTTTCGGCCAATCGCGGAAGAGCGAGAAAGAGCGGGGAGAGTGGATTCACGAGCGGGGAAAGTAACAAGGAAGGTCCGGAGGTCAGTGGTCTTGAGTTTGGGCGGATTGGGAGCGCGCACGGGGCGCAGATATAGAAAGGTCGCACTGCGCCGCCGACGCCACACAGCAGCAAAACCGAGGCGCCTCACGAGTCAACAAATATGCCCCCCCACCCCCCCCCCCCCCACCCCCACCCACCCCCACCCCCCCCCCCCCCCCCCGCAGAAACAGCAGCCCCCCTAAAATGAGCGACAATGGCTTCCTGACCCTTACGTCCGAATATCTGAAGACAAGCGAGACGCCGG
>Ga0105053_10005689_pt1 | contig 17597 bp, 9 predicted proteins | sample BON01_FD_78093 | JGI IMG/M metagenome (GOLD analysis project Ga0105053, IMG submission 78093) | Freshwater microbial communities from Lake Bonney liftoff mats and glacier meltwater in Antarctica - BON-01 | ecosystem: Environmental > Aquatic > Freshwater > Ice > Glacier meltwater | place: Lake...
CATTCCAAAATAGAATTTTATGCCCTCTGATTTAATTTCTGTCTCGTTGTAATAGAATTTTATGACCTCTGATTTAATTTCTGTCTCGTTGTAAATGACCAGGAAATCCACAATTGAGGATGGGAAAAGGTCGCCCCACGCAGGCGTCTCACAGGTGAGCATGGACTTGTTGACAACTGTTGCAGACACCCCAAAAATGGAGACATTCTTATTCGACATGTTCATAGATGATCTACCGGTCTCGAGCACCCACTGGTCAAACCATTTGGACGGATTAAAACTGTCTTTATCCGAAGTCCATACACACTGGTACCTATTTATACTATCCAGTCCATTTCCAGGAATAAGCACATTCATCCCGCCCCTAGCTGATCCCGAAGAAGGATTGACAGAAAAAATACGGCTTTCGAATTTGAATCTGCCTGTCATTTGGCCGTCCACTGCTACTCCCGTATAATCAATTTGGTAGAAGCCGGAAATCTCGAAGGATACGCTGCGATGAGCACGTGCGCTCAGTATTATCAACGATACGTCTACCTCGAGTGAATCCCAAAACGGCGTCACACATGTCAAAGAAAAAGTGCTGACATATGTAGCAGCAGAAGACTTTTTGTAGCCTGAATCGTCGGCTCTGAAGAGGCACGTGTAGTTCTCACTGGGGTCAAAACCGGCACCTGCAATAGTCAAAGTACTGCCACCGGTTGATGCGGCCGTGGGAGGGGTGACAGAACTCCACGAGTCGAAGAAGTTGAGGTTTTGAATGCCTTGACGATCTGCACTTTCATACACAACTGGAGAGCCTGCATATGTTATACTGACTTGAGCGAGACCATATGGGTGCTCCCATTTATTACTGCGACATACAATGGTCGACGCATTGATAACGTCGGCAGGACTCGACATTGAGTCACCAGACCTCTTGAATGTACACTGGTACAGGGTGCTGTGATTCGTTTGAAAGCCCACACCTGTGATTGTAATCTGAAGCCCTTCTGCTGGCCCTTCCCTGGGTTCAATATCTGTCCAGGCTTGCCAAAAATCAAAGCTTGTATCTGAAACAGCCTCCAATACACTTCCGTCGGCTGATAATGAGATACGTGTCAGTCCTCCCGCAAATTTTAGGCCCCATGCAGGGATGGTGCAGCGAATGTTCCGTCCGTTGACGACAGTAGCCACAACTGACATGAAACTGCTGCTATCCGAGAGATTCATCATAAAGATACAGCGATATTCCTGTACCACCATTGTTGTTTCATCAAAACCAGAACCCACAATAGTGATTTTGCCACCGCCTCCAGCACTTGAATTTCTTGGCAGATGGGAGGACCACGTACTGACAAAGGAAAATACCACCCCATACCTGGCTGTACTATCAACAGGACCCTTCGAGCTGACGAGAAGAAAGTTCGTTCCCTGCGCTGGGGCATTCCAAGTAGGCACAAGACAGGTGATGGTATTCACGCTTATTACCTGCGCACTAACTACAATTGACGCTTCAGTGATCCTTGCCATAAAGCTACAATTATATTTGACAGTAGCGTCGAAGGCGTTGCCAGTAACGGTCAAGTTTGAGCCTCCAAGTGCCGCGGCCGCTGTTGGCTCAACGGCACTAAATGAATGCACGAAAGTGACACGCGTTGCACTGGTTCCTGAGTATGCTATCAAGAATCCGTCACGGCAAAGGCGAATCCTAGTTTCTGCATGCACATACTGCCATTTGCGTGTATGGCAGATTAATGCTGTAGAATTCAGGACTTTTACTGTAGCACTCTCAGATTGCTCGCTCGCATTCAAGACATTCGTAAAGTTGCACACATATTCAGATTCATGATCAATATCAAAGCCAGATCCAAAAAGGTAGATTTTATCACCGCTCGAACCGAGAATGGTCTTGTCCACTGTCTGCCAGGTTTCTACCCATTGAAACATGTCAATTATTTGAGTAGATTGGGCGAATCTCATGTTGGTTCCGTCGTAGACAACACCGAGGGTAGTGTTGCGGGCGGCAAACGAAGAACCCCATGCAGGCTTGATGCACGTCAGAATTGTCGAGGATACAACAGTGGCATTCGCCACCATGATTTGCTGATCAAGCATGTCAGACCCAAGCCTGTAAGACCACATACAACCATACGCACCCTCAGGTGAAAAGGCGTCAAACCCGAAACCATTAACCACGATTACATTTCCTCCAAATGCATAAGCCTTATATGCTGAAAAATTTTCCAGACCTTGTAAGAAGGTAAATGTCTGTGTAGCATTCGATTCAGCATTCAATTCAAGTTGCAAGCCAGCGGAATCTAGGACAAGCAGAAGTGTTTCTTGAGCAGCAAACATCCACGATGGAACGGTACAGACAAGGGTGGAAGAACTCGTTCGTGCTGCACAAGAGATAGCCTCCAAGCTTGTTCTAGACTTGAACAGGCATGAATAGTTTTGATCTGCCCTCAGGGACTGGGCATTTATGAGTAGAGCCGCGCCACCTCTCGCTTCACCTTGGCTGATATTCGCTGACTGCCACGAACTCGAGGGTAAAAACTCATTCCCAGAACCGCCTGTATGAGAAACTGTGTGGTTGCGGTACAAAAGGGAGACTCGAATGGACATAGCATCGTATGGCCACACCGGGGGCTTGCACACTACGAATTTCGTGCGAATTGTATAAACACACGGAGATTCCACGTAAAGAGTCCTATCTTCCCATTGCGCAAACATGGCTGAGTATTTAGAGGGCAAATCACCGGATCCTGGGTCGCCTAGACTTTCGTCAAAACCATACCCCATAAATGTGATTGCTGCCATGCCAGTCAAAGAGCCCTGACTTGGATATATCCGCTGCCAGGTGCTTTCAAATGTATACACATTGCTTCCAGAACAATCCAAGGGCTTTCCATCTCGTAGAAGAAGAAGAGAAACATTGGCTGCCATGTGCTCTTGTCCCCATCCTGGACTTGTGCATACTGCTCGTCCCTCTGTCACATTTACTGCTGGTGTGAGCATGCTGACAATAGACGAGTTGAGTACGTGAAATGTCTCATCATCATCCAACGACCAAGCGCACTGGTAGAGAACATTTGCATCCAGCCCAAATACTTGGATGGCTGTTGCAACCCCCCCCTCAGCAGGACCAAGGATTTGCTCGGGTCCGATATACCCTTCTGTGAACTCGAAAATCTGTTCCGTTGCAATTGAATACACCTTGACACCATTTTTCCGCACAGAGAATTCTGTATTTTTTGCGGGGAAGTTCCACACAGGGGACAAACAGTGCATCACGGTCAAGCTTTGCACCTCAGCTACAGAATTCGCCAATCCTAGCTGGGGGTTTTCAAATTGACACGTATATGTTGAGAGGTTTGACGAGACAAAACCATGTCCAGTAAGAGCAATTAGAGTGCCACCGAGAGCTCTTGCGACAGTGGTGCTCAAGCTTTCCCAGCGACTGTATGTCAGGAAAGCACTCTCCGTTAAAGTACTATTTTCGAGGATTATCCCTGTATCATCTTCGATGGAAAGCTTCGTCAAGGCTTCTCCATACTGCCACGTAGGCATCTGGCATGAAAACGAATTCGCAACAAAGACATCTGGCTCACTGTTTGTAACGAAGGCATACGACCAATTTGATTCAACCATATTTGAAAAATCATCCCTAAATTTGCACTTGTATCTTCTTCCAAGAATCGCTTCATTTCTATAGACGATTTTGCCTACGAACGGAGTCACCTGGCCAGACCTTTGGATCACCTTCGAAATGGTGTATCCGTGTGAAGAATTCCAATCGGCAATGATGACACCTCCGCCTTGCACACTTATGAAATAGTCTGTGACATGAGGATAGTGCAGATGAGCATACTTCACACCATCAGATACAAGTACTAAAAAGGCTGCCGTGGCTTGCTCTGGCAAATGTAGCGGCTCATGCAAATTGGCACGTGTGGATGATGCCGAATCACTATCTGACAGTGAAGATGCCAAAGGTTGCCATGCGCTCAAGTTCATTTCGAAGCCCTCAAATGATCCTCGTCTATAGAAAATCTCACATTTTATATTGTTGGTAAGTTTTCTCGTCTTCAGGTCGATGGCATCTAGTATCACTGCATGCGTTGTCAGGATGTTAAAAATCATACCTGCACGCTGTTGGATGCTTAAATCGGGGTCAACGTGCTGCAGTATGCCCGTAGTAGAATCTGATAATTCTCTCGGGGTGCTTGACAGAGTACCATCGAGCCCATGCGCAAAAATGGTAACAAGAGGCTGAGCCAAGACATAGGCCTCTGCAGGAACCAGACCAACTAATAATGGGATCATAAGCACCTCTAAAGGCATCGTCGACAAATTGAATCCTGCAGGTACAATCGCACCAGTCTCATCCTCGAGCACAATTTCTATGCTTCTTGATCGGTAGTCGGAACCCCAGTCAAAGCTATCGCATTGAATTTCACTTTCTGAGATAGTCCAACTACCCACAAATCGACGTTCTGCTGGAAAGAACGGGAAAACACCACTTTTTTGTTCAAAAGTGCAGAAGTAGTTCATGAAAATATCGAACCCCTTCCCAAGAATAATGACCGTATTGTTTGTGTTAGGAGCAGACGATTCGCCAATAGAATTGACGATGGACACCATCTCAACATTAGCCAGCTGTCTCATCTGAATCTGCATCGCAGGAAAAGGAAAAGATGTTCGCAATAATATGATTTCAGGCGGATCTCCTGGCAAAACCTGGTAGATCCATTCAGGTACTGTGCACACAATCAGAGTTCGATTTATTGCTGCTACTGCAGTCGATTCAACGTATCCCTCCGAACTGGTAAACCTGCACTTGTAATTAACGCCATTACCAACAATGAACCCGTCACCTGATAAGTAGATGCTAGTACCACCACCTGCGGGCGCACGCATGACTTCAGGATCATCATAATCAAAAGCCTCACCGTCACCGAGGACACCGACCCACCTTGACCATATCCGGTCCACATACGAAAAGTATTGCAATACTGGAATGCCTTTTCGATAAACTTGGTCTTGTTCTTCTGCACTTGCATCCTGGCGCTTTAAAACCAGACCAGTTACATTTTGTTCGCCATCAGGGATGGTAACGAGAGATGGTGCCACAAATACTATGGTGTTGAAGTCGAGAGGTACAAAGACATTACTTTGCACAGTACCATTTTTGCTCGACACCAGCATACAATATTGTCGCGATGGGTCAAAGCCATGTCCAATCACTGTGATATTTACTCCACCGTCCACCGGAGACGCTTGAGGAAACGCAAACGACCAAATAGCACGAAAGGAAAAGATTGTATGCCCCATCGGTGCAACTTTGGTTGAGCTATCGAAGAGCTCAAAATCCAACAAGGTTTCTTGGAACGGCCATCGTGGTGCTTCGCATTGAATGGCAGTAGAGGAGATCGCCAGACCAGAAACTTGTACTGATCTCAGGGACGAATCAGAAAATTTGCAAGTGTACGAGGCCGAGCCAGATTCGAACCCGCTTCCAATAACTGTGATCACATCCCCACCTGATGCTGGGGCCTCATTTGGGATCAGCCGAGACCAGAAGATCTGGATGTCAAGATTATCATCACGCAGGCTGATCGCGAACATCACTTCTGACTCTGGAGGTCCGACATTTACAATTTTCAAATCTGCTCTTTGTGACATCAAAGAGACTGGAGGCACTCGGCACGATATCTCTTTGTCTGTTACAGGGATGGCACTAATTTTGATGAGAACAGCATTGTCTTGAATCGAAACAAGCCTGCATTCGTAGGCATCTACGCTGCCGGCTGCGAAGCCGTATCCAGACACAGTAATCGCTGTCGATGCATTCGACCAAAAGGCCTTGGGACTGTAGTCCGTAACAATCGGTTCAAATCTGAAGACATTAGAATGCTGAGATAAATGCTCAACTACTCGAGATGTCTCATCTAACAAAGAGACTTGAACTGACGATGCCTTGTTGCTCCAGACGGGTATTGCACACTGTGCCTCACTCCCAGAGACTGCCAAAACTGGTGTACCAGACTGTTGAAACTGAGAATCCGTAAAATTACAGTAGTATTTTCTGCTCCTCAATAACCCATATGCTTTCAAAAAGATGTACATGGAATCTGGAGGACATGGTGTCTCGAAGGTAATGCAGCCATGGGCGATTCCTGTACTTGGAAATAGCGTGCTCCACTCAGGATAATACTCGATCTGTACAGATCCGAAAATACTTTGACCACTTCGCTTCACGAAAAGAGTCCGTTCTCGTGCCTCTGTGCCAAGTGGAAGTATAGGGATATCGCAGACAAGCTCTTGCGAAGACGCTGGCATCCCTGCTAGACTTTGCAGCGTGGAGATGCTCCCTTGATCATCAATCAGTTGTATGACACATGCATAATCTGTTGCATTTTCATCGAATCCATTTCCCGAGACTGTAATAGTGTGGCGTTTTGAAGCAGCAAGGCAGGGCAATGTAGAATTGACGCAGGTACAGGCAGCACACGCTGCCACGGAAACCGTAGACAACGCCTCGTATACGTCCAACTTTGGCTCGCTTTTTGCATATACGCTCTGATCTAGCTTTACGTCGAAGAGGAACACACGGAGACGGGCAGGCGCCATAAACGGCCAGCTTGGTGATTTGCATTCAATTGTGTTGTTCGTGACCAACGTGGGAGAAACAGAAATATTCCAACTCATATTGTCCGACACAAAGAAGCACAGGTATAGTGGTGGCGAAGAGCCAGCACACCCCGTTGGCACTTTGCAGAAGTTGATACCTCTCAGTGTCACCATTGTGCCACCGCCTGCACTAGCCGTCGAAGGAATGGCCGACTCCACGGAATTAACAGTATGCAACAATGTAGCATTACTCTCATTCAGCACAATCATCCCGTCGCAATCAATTGTAAGATAAGCTTCAAGTGAGCCATTCAAGTGAGCCGTCACCAACCAAATATGCTCATCGCAAACCAATTGCGATGACGACAGTATTGTGGCGTTGACTGATGACACAGCGTCTGAATCTGTTGAGTTAAAGTGGCATGTGCACGAACCAGAGCGGTCGAAACCATAGCCCGAGACCGTGACTGCAACGCCACCAGAGCATGGAAATATAGTCGGTACAAAATGCGTCCAAGATGACAGGTACTGAAAACTGTCTGCCTGTGTTCTCGACAGGCTCACATTGCATGCGTACTGGACATTTCCTTCCCTGTTGTCAAGCTCTACCTGGGTTATGCCTGCAGCATACATCCACGACGGAGTAGAACATGCGAGCTGCGTGGGTGAGATGAATGCTGCTGGAGAGGACCGCATCTGTAAGCAGTTCTGAATGCAAAATCGGCATGTGTAATATTTTTCAATGCTGGTAAAGCCATTCCCATATACCGTGAGCACAGTTCCACCAGAGCCAGAGCCAGCGGATGAGGACAGCCCAGTCCATACGGCATCCAGCCGAAATGACAAGGGTTCTCGGCTAGTTGGAATCTCCACACCGCCTCGGAACACGTATATCCGAGCACTACCTGCCGGATCAGGATGCCACTTGCTCAACTCGCAAATCATACTGTTACGTGTGACACTTGTCCGGCTAATTGTGCCAACGCGATTTGCAAAACTTGTGGCAACCGTACATGAATACTCTGATACGTTAGCTTTGAAACTTCCAAACAAATATATTTTTATAGGATTAACCACAAGCGAAGACATAGGCTCGAACCTTGACCAGAAATCATCTGTAAAAGAAACAGTGTAGTCATCAGGTGGTTGCCGTTCAAGTTCTGATCCATCGCTCAGAACAACACTGAATCGAGCATCGCCTGCGATGTTCCACGGAGGAATCGCGCACGATAGACGGCTATTTGAAAAAATATTTGCATTTGTGTAAACTGGACTTGAGAGCACGTCATTTTCCAGGGAAGCAAAGGCGCAGTGGTATTCAAGATCCGGGCTGAAAACGCCGTAAACTGCCATTGAGGCCTCGCCGGTGATAGGGACCGATCTTTGATTGGTAAAAAGCCATACTGGTGCGTACTCATATGATGCAGGCCAACGCAGAGCATGTATGAGCTCAAATCCTTGCATAACTTCGATATCTGCGACACACGGCAGCGAGGTAATCGCCGGAGCAGTGCAAACTAAGATGGTTCGATTGAGTGGCATGACACCCTCCGAAACAAAGACACTATTCGGACACGTGAATCTGCAGACGTAATTTGCCTCGAGATCAAACCCACCACCACGCACTGTGACCATATCGCCACCAGTTGCCTTCCCCGCGCTACCCTCCACCGCAGTCCAAGAGGACAAGAAAGCAAATTTGTTTTCGGCGCTGGCGCAAATCAGTGCTGAATTCCCATCGTAAACATAAAGAGATACATTGTGCGCGCAGGTCTGTGCTGACACGCAAGCCCCATGGGTCCAGATAGGGGTGAAACAACGAAATGACACAGCGTTCCCAGTGTCTACGCTCTGTACTGCAGTGGTGACGTCAGTGGTGCCGTTGTAACGAAAGATGCAAGATGCATCGGGCAACGGTGCAAGTCCAAATCCTGATATTGTGATTGATGTGGGTTCAAGAGCGTATGCCGACAAGCTGCTGTAAAAGTCGCAAGATGGCAAGTATGAGTACAGGAGAATTGAGGTGCCTGACACGCGCTCAATCTGCTTCTCTCCTCTGTAAACTGTCACAACTGCCTCGATTGCCGGGTACGGCCATTGCGGAACTGGGCAAGAAAGGATGGTGGTAGAGATGGCAGAGCAATGCCCTGACTGTTCGCTTCTGCCTCCCGACCCAGTAAGAATGAGGTAATAAGCTTGGCGGCCCTCTAATCTGTCGTCGAATGCAACCCCAGTGATATTGACTGACTGCAGCCCGGACGCAGGGCCAACGGCTGGAGAAATTCCTGACACCACCGGCATTATTTGCATCTCGGCGGTAGGGCCCTGCCGAACGTCAGCACACACAAGCGTGAGCAAACAGCAAAAAGCCGCATCTCACGGTGAGATTCGGTGTCGGGCGCACGGCAATGGGAGGGGCTTGGGCGCGCGGCGGCAAGGGGCTTCAGCCCCGCCGCGCGCCACCCGAATTTTGGAATTCCCACCGGATAATTTTTCCAATTTCCAATTTTTGGCGATTTTTCCCCTCGATTTTCACCTTTTTGTTTTGTCAAAAATTATTATTGGGCCGTCTCCCAGGCGTGATCCCGCGCCCAGAACAGTGCAAAACACCCCGAAAATACCTCCTCTACACCCTGCACGTAAAACAAAGTATGAAACGGCCTGGGAAACACCCGACGTCCATGAAAACGCACAAATCCTCCTGCGGGAAATCCGCCCGGCAGCTAGCCGCGGGTTGGACCAGAGTTCCCACGGATTATAGCCAGCCCCCTTTTCCCCTTTGTTTTCACTTTTTTTGAGATCGGAAGTCTCCTCTTTTTTTGAGATCGGACTTCGATACTCGGATCAGACTTTTCCGTCGAAGAGACGTCCGATCTCGGCTTCGATGTCTTCCAAGATGGGAGAGACCCGTTCTCAAAAAATGGAAAGAAACAGTAGCAAAGACACGACATCTGATTTGAGATCGGACGTCTGCAAACGTCCGATTTCAAAAAAAATTCGAGTCTATAACCCATACTGACCAGTAAGATTTCAGTGGCGCATTTTTGAGTCCGCTCGTGTCTCGCGCAGAGGTTCCTCGAGTGGCGCGGGGCAGCGTGTGTCCGCCGCCACGCGCCCTTCTGGAGACTCCAGGTTCTCGCCGCGTGCAGTTGTCGCTCACCTGCTTTGTGAGTAGCACATCTGCCTTGTAAATTTCGAGGACGACGGCAGTTGCAGGCAAATCCCAGGCAGGCACAGGACAAGTTGCGTCTGTCGCGGACGTAACGCTGAGCGATGACGTTCGTGCTTCAAATTCGCCTCGAAACGGATTGACGATATTCGTACGGAAGCTGCACACGTAGTCAGACACCCCTGGAGAAAGGCCCGCTCCGTGAATCGATACAGAGCCCTGCCCTGCGGGCAAATCCAGCGGTGACGCATTTTTCCAAAAGCCTTGTGCACGCACATTGCCGGGTACAAGGTACAGCACTGCCAAAAACCATAAAATTCGCGAATGTTTTCCCCGTTGCCTGCGATGGCTCGCAACAGCCCGATGGCTGTCGCGGGTCGATGTATGATGCAACGTTTGTGGGCACGAAATCTGGTACTCGTATTTGTGATGCGCAGTCTGATGCTGCTGGCTGCTGCTCGTGCCATGGCAGTGTGACGCGAAAGCACAATTGGGGTTTGTAGAGCCAGTCCTCGTGTCGGCCAGACCGTGGCGTGCCTGCGGTGAGAAGTCGAGTTGTGCTGCGCTGGTAGCTGGCCTCCCAGCGCATGGGTGTTTGCAGCTCGAGCATTCCTGGTGGCGAGCACCAGATGGCTCCATCATGTGCTGGAAGCTGATCTCCACGATATCAGTGGGTTTTTTTTTGTCGGTACCGTCAGCAATAATGCAGGCACCTGCCTCTCACTCAAGTTTTTTATGTCACGCCAAAGACGCATCGCCACATTTTGATACACGTATGCGTGTGTTGCGTGTGTGTGTGTGTGTGTGTTCGTTCGAGCAATTCGAACGCAAGTCGGCACTCGCATAACTCGCGATCATCTTTTGACACACACCTTCTTCGCCATGTCTCTTGCGGCCACTTGCGATCCTCGTGGAGCATCGTATACCAATTCTATCAACCATAAACTCGGCTCGCCGCAGCAGGTTTCGACCCAAGAAATGAAAGGGCACAAAGATGGGAAGCAAGCAAACCAGGATTGTAAAAATTTTTTGGTACAAAAAATAGCTTGGGGAGCGAAATGACCAAATGCTCAAGTAACTGCGGTCAAATTCAAATCGTAGGTCTCTTTTTAGATGGCAGAAATCCACGATTATTGGAGGAAGACAAAGTTGGAACGAAATTTCTTTCTCACAAATATTTCTGGTATAGTTGATCTTCAGAGTTCAGCACTCAGAACAGCAAAATCAGCCCATGGAGTCGCCTGTACCAGCGCAAGGTGTTCGGCCTGGGCTATTTTTTTTTGGGTTGGGTCCAAAAATTCTTTTTTCTTTTCCCCCTTTTTCACCCCATCGTGCCATCCCTCCACGCGGAACATCCCATTCTCTATTTCCATGCCGTCGGCCGTGATGGCAAGAGGGTGAGGACTATCCCGGCGCAAGCAGCACTGTGAGACTGGCACTGCTCGGCAAAGGATGGGGGCGACAACAATCCATAGCGTGATTCCTGTTTCGTGGGGCACAACAAGTGCACGGGAACGCGCGGCTCGTCCATGGCGACGAAGAGCTGCCGTCGCGATGGGGCTCTCTCTTGTGGCCGCGGTGGTGGTGTCGGTGATATGCGGAAGCAAGAGCAAGAGGGTCGCGCTCTTCGAGGGGTACGATTCGTTCCGATTGGGTGAGGATGCGGCACTGCGGCAACTCTATGATTCAGACGGCGAGCGCGTTCCCTCTGCAGTCATTGCCCCGCAGGCCGTGGCAGAATCCGATGAGATGCCCCAGCAAGCTGCCGCGGCTTTGAGATCAGCACGGGCAAATCTCGAGGCCGTGCAGCATGCTGCTGATGCTGCGATGGGAGGCGGTAAGCGGAGGGGAGTTTCGTCCGTTGGCGCTCATCTCCAGACAAATGATGATAAATGGCAGGCCAAGATGGATCAGGCACTGGTGCGTGTGTATGTGTGTATGTGCGTGCGTGTGTATGTGTTTGAGTGTGTACGTGTGTACGTGTGTAAGTGCGGAGACAGGCGAATCACGGTCAATAGCAAGGTTTTTGGTGATTCGGCCTTGCTCTGACCCCCCTTCTCTCTGTCTCGTGCGCGCGCACGTGCGCGCTCTCTCGCTCTTTTCTCCCGCGTACGGTTGCATTCGTGCGCGTTCGTGCGCGGTCGTGGCTCGTGCTCGCTCTCTCGCTTTTGTGCTCTCGCTCGCTCTCTCGCTCTCGTGCTCTCGCTCTCGCTTTCTCTCGCGCTTGCGCTCTCTGTTCCTCTTTCACTTTTGCTCGCCTGTACCCTGGGGCGCATCTTATTTGGGGCTCTCGCTCCAACTCTCTCTATGTTACACACGAAGGAATCATTGAGCACTTGTGCACACAAACACATTAGGCATTTGGCAACGCTCGCGAGTCAAAACCACAACGCGTGGCCAAGCCCAGCCTAAGGCAAAGTTTGGAGAATGTGGACCAAAAGGAGCAGTCGAAGGACATGATGAAGGAGGAAATGGAAGCTTTAATGCGCCGCAAAGTCTCGGCGATGAAGCTTGACGTGCAGAAGCAGATGAGATCAGAGAAGGAACATGCAGAGCGGAGCGAACGGCGACAGGAGAGGGAGATGCACTCAGACATTGAGGTCCTCAGAAAGCGTCTCTTGCACCAGCGTGAGCATATGGAGAGCGAGATTGTGCAGCTGTCAACCAAAGAGCATCACTACAAATCTGAAGACGAGAAGGATGCCGACAACGATGCAGATACGGCAGCACGTTTCAAGCAGTTGCAGTACTCCACAGGTCAGAATGACGGCAACGACCGCTAGCAAGGTGAAGCGCAGGACGGATAAGACAGAGAGAAAACGAGAGAGTGCGCTCAAGGAGGAAGTGAAAACGCTCAAAGCAAAATTTGTACAGGAGAAGGCGAATATAAAAGCTCAAACTCCAGCACCCCTGCAGCTTGCATCGAGCGTGCAGTCGGCCTCTGTGCACCCAGCAGGGACGAAGATCGAAGACCAGAAGCGGCGCAACATCGAACAAATCGAGCATGGCTACTTCAAACACTTCATTTCGGCAGACGATGCACGTGAGAAGATGGCCCACTTCGTTGTTGAGCACCATGCTCGCAAGGCTGCTGATACTCTTCAACAACAAATCGGGCGAATGAGGGCTAGGGAGGCTAAGGCTGAAGCTGCTGTACAAGTAGCGCATCTTCTGCCAGCAGTCCGCAAGATGCAGACACTAGCTCAACCCGAGCAGACTCTTGTCGGAGTTTTGCCGAAATCAATGGAGCAATCATCAAAAGAGCTGTCGCCAGCCACAGGGACTGCACTGCCAGCAGCAGAATCAGCAACGTTTAAGATTGCAACAGCTGCAGCCGTGGCATCATTAGCAGTGCCGCCTGTTGTAGCACCATCCCCATTCACAGCATCCGTTTCGTTCTCCGGAGCTGCAAAGAGTGAGGAGGAACAGCACAGTGCAAACGAAGACTCACAACTCAAGGCGAAACTAGAAAGTGCTATTGCACAGCGCGATGCGGCTGAGGCAGAGGCTGAGGGCTTTCTTCTCGAGGCAAAGAACAGGCAACTCGCTGTGCTCGAAAATGAACTTGCTTTGAATCAGCGCGTGGTGGTACTGCGTGAAATGCAGGAAGACGCAGCTGATCGGGGCCTCATGCTGCCTGCGCTGATACAGCAGCAAGACAATCAAGTGTTTGCTCTTGATGGCAGTCAAGCTCCACTGCCTCTGTCTCCTTCGCTTGACACAGCAGGCATAGATTGGCCCGTATCACAAGACTCTACATATGCGCAACCGTCACTTGCCGTGAACCAAGATGCAAGGGCCATGAAATTTGGAGACAGAATGGTGGCGAAGCTATCGCCGTTGCAAGCGTCGGATATGGGCAGCGTGCCTGAGCACACGAGTGCGTCGGTAGACACGCAAAGAGCAAACGCCGACTCCTTAGAGTATGCTTCTGCATCATGGGACCAGCAGTCTTCAGCTTCTGGCCAGAGTTTCGCAGACAGGCTTGAAAAGCAGCGTCCGCAGGCTATTACGCACACACAGGCGCGTTTGCGCTTGGCCATCAAACCTGCCGTTGTCAATGTAGCACACCGGCACGTGCCGGTGAGCAGTTCAGAAATGGGAGGGGTAGCTGTTGACCGTGTTCCCGAGTGGAGCCCAAGGGTCAAAGCACTAGAGGATAGGGCTGTTACGGCAGGGTATCACCTGGTACCTCTTGATGCTCACTACCTTCATGTTTCTGATGTTGCACGTAGATCCGCTATTGCCATGGCCCAGCCGCACGGTGTGGACACGGCAGCCAAGATGCTCGCACACACCGCCACACTGACAGCACCAAAGGGGCGACAAACGTTAGCTTCCATCAAGCCCACCCAGCCCTCGAATGTCGTGCGGACGAGTGTCGTTCAGGCCAAGGCGGCAACTCACGAGGATTCGACGCACGAGGATATTCAAGACAAACCGCTCAAAAACCACATTCCAAACAAACATACTGCAGGAACGAATTTGACGTCTGAAGAGCAACAGAAACTGGCGCAAGGTGATGAATCACCTGTTGACAATGCACCAGACGGTCTCAACGGTGCCAGTATGCTGGATCAGATTGGTATTACTTACACCCCCTCCCTCATCAAAGCCTTGACAGTATGCCACTTTTGCCGCTTGCTGGGGAGCTTTGCCAAATGATGTAAAATGATGTTAAATGATGTAAAATGATGTAAAATGATGTAAAATGATGTAAAATGATGTAAAAGTATTTCCGGTGCCGGCAAATATGAAATAAGTTATATTGTATCCAATATTTTACTGAAGTGATGCTGACGTCGTTTATGTGTGTGTGATTGTGTGTACATCATGGTGTTTTGTGGGGAATGGGTTTGCAGGGCGCCTCTTTTACACAACCGCCACGACCATCTTTAACTTCGGCGGAAATTATTCTTAGTTCGTTTTCAAGGCAGCAAATACGAAGCCCGTGTGTGTCTTCCAGTGGCGTCGTTGACAATACACTGGGGCATGATGTGGATCCTTTAGACGTCTTGCACCTTGCGCAGGTCGGGGAGGACCGGCACCCTGGTGATAATACCAAGAGCGCTGCCGTTTTGTCCTGCCGTTCCAGGACCGCGTCCGCCACGGGCTGTGGCTACACAAGGCCTTCCTCGCGCGTCGTGGGTAATCCAAAGCATCGCGAGGCCCCGTGGCTTCCTGGACGCGCGAGGGAGGCCTGGTGTAGCCACAGCCCGTGGCGGACGTGGTCCTGGAACAGTGGGACAAAACTCTCTTGGTATCATCACCACAAAAAGCGCCGGCCATACGAGTTGGGCTTGATTTGGCTCACGCCAAAAAAGCAAAAAAAACTGATTAGACTTAGAGCGTGGCTGTAGAAGCCCGACGAAATACGCCAAGAGCGTGAAGAGAGAACCATGCGGCGGGTGTCAACTGGCGCTTTGCTGCTGAGCGATAAAACATAGTGACAACAAGACAACTCCATAGCCTACCTACGCAGAGGTGTTTTTATAGTTCAACGACCGGAGTTGCTGTCAGATTTCATAGATTTGACGAAGAGTAACAACCACAGGACATCTTCAGGTGACTGTGCATTTGAGGATTGGCAGGCACCCACCAGTGCCTCTGCAAATCTTTGGAGATTCAAGTTTAACTCCGAAAATTCTAGTACAGCGTTACTCAGAGTAGTTGTGGGTGCTGGGGTACAACGAGGTGTTACCGGTACACCAACCGATATTCTCAAGACATCTAGACACACTTTGGTTATGGAGCCAGCAGTCGGCCTATCAAAATGGATGACAGGCGTCTTGATGGGCATCAAAACAATCGATACCGAAACAGTCGATCACCGAAACAGTCGATGAATATGGCATACCATATTACTTGTTATCCCACATGTATCTGTATTTGACAGAGATATGTCAGACAACCTTGTCTCTGCTGGACTCAGACGTCTTATGAGGCAGATTACGGGGTTATCTTTCAACGAGACGTTGGGGGTGGGGGTAGATATCCTGACTTCGAACCCCATTCTTCACTTTTTCAGTTTCGAATCCATGTTTTGGTTCAATTTGTATTAATAAGTTACCGTTACGACGCGCATATCAAACGGTACTTACGATATGTAATACTGGAACCTTGTACCAGCAATGCTAAAACAGATGCCTACGATCGACGCTCATAAGATTATTTTTTTAGTCATTTTTTGACAGTGGTACACAAACCTTTTTGTTTTCTTGGGTCTCTACCCCCGCCCCCCACGTCTCCTTTCACATACCATCAAATGCAACAAGTGACAGGTTTTCATGCAATCAATTTCCACTCTATGGCGGTAGTCACGGTGTAACCACTCCTGACAGTTCAACCGTGATTATCATGGAATATGTAAACCAAGCTGGGAGGAATATGGGATTCCGAGTTTGGGTTTTTGTGGGGCTCCTGGTACTAATGTTTTTTGCGGGGCATTCTTGCGTGGCATTTTGCGGGGCTGTGCCCCGCAAGCTTTAGCCCCGCAAAAAGCCCCAAAACGAACCGAGCAGGCAACTGCACACGTGCGATATTCGTGGTTGGGACGAGAGGGCGGGTAGCCTCAGACGAGAGGGCGGGTAGCCTGAGCATCTCTACTTACTTGGCCCAGAATGTGTGCTGAATTCATCAACAGCCTTGCTTGTGCGCACATCACTCACTGTCTCGTTTTTTCTTCATGTTGCCGCTGGGCGTGGCGCCACTCGAAGGGACTACTGTAGTTCGATTCTTTGTCACGGTTTTGGTTCCCTGAATCCCTGCAACAGAGCGTTTCACCACGGGCAAAAAATGACGGAATAATTTTCCTGGATGCTTTCGAGTCGAGGCTCAACTCGACAGCGAGACCTTCTCAAAGTATATGCATATGTATGTGTATATGTATATGTATATGTATATGTATATGTATGTGTATATGTATGTGTATATGTATATGTATATGTATATGTATATGTATATGCAAATGTATGTGTATATGTATATGTATATGTATATGAATTTGTATATGTCTATGTCTATGTCTATGTCTATGTCTATGTCTGTGTCTATGTATCAGTATAGGTAAAGGTATGGGTATATGTATATGTATATGTATATGCATATGTATATGCATATGTATATGAATATGTATATGTATATGTATATGTATATGTATATGCATATGTATATGCATATGTATATGTATATGTATATGTATATGTACATGTATATGTATAGGTATAGGTATATGTATAGGTACATGTATATGTATATGTATATGTATATGTATATATATGTGTATATGTATACGTATATGTATACGTACATGTATATGTGTATGTCTATGTATATGTATATGTATATGTATATGTATATGTCTATGGATATGGATATGTATATGTATATGTATATGCATTTTTATATGTATATCTATATCTATATGAATGTGTATATGTATAATCAGGCGCATCCACCCCACTTTTTTTTGAGTAGGACTTCCCCACATTGGCCTGTAACGACTGAGATTTTAATCTCACCCCCTCCCACCTCCTGATGACCTCCTCCACGGACTTGGGCCTGTCCATACGTCTCTCTATGTTTGAGTTAGGTGAGACTGGTGACCTGGACATCTTCCTAGGTCCCCCGAGGGGAATAGTGGCCTTCAACTGCTCTCCAAGGAACTCGACTCAGGTGACTATGGGGTGGCTACCATTAGTAGGATGCTTAAAAAAATATGTCTCTTTGCACAATATAGGTCTCTTTTGTAGGTCTCTTTTGCAAAAGAGACCTATATTTTTAAGCATCCTACTAATCGTAGCCACCCCATAGC
>Ga0105053_10005695_pt1 | contig 17589 bp, 5 predicted proteins | sample BON01_FD_78093 | JGI IMG/M metagenome (GOLD analysis project Ga0105053, IMG submission 78093) | Freshwater microbial communities from Lake Bonney liftoff mats and glacier meltwater in Antarctica - BON-01 | ecosystem: Environmental > Aquatic > Freshwater > Ice > Glacier meltwater | place: Lake...
AGTGTAGTTGAGGACGTCGAAGGCGTTGCCGTCTGCTCGGTTTGCGATGGCAATCTGCCGCCTGGTGCCCACCGCCACCTCGTAGTAGAGCATGTCAACGGTTGCCCGGAAGCCGTCAAACTGTACCTGTATCGCCCCGGTTGCCGATTGGTACGCCGGCACCACAAGTGCGGACGAGAACACAGCGCTGCCGTAGCCAACCCTGATGCCGTTGGACGACTGGACGGCCTGCAGGCCGTTGCGCGCCGTGGCCCGGACTGTGCAGAAGTAGCGCTGGCTCCGTGGCAACAGCGTCAGCCCCGTGACAACTACCGACATGCCCAGCTGCTGCCGTACGGGAACGATGTCCGCCTGTGTCGCCTGGTAGCGGGGATTAGTGCCGAAGCTGACATCGTAGTGCTGGATCATGTCCGTCGCGCGCCGGCGCTGCATGTCGCCATCGCCAAATCCTGTCCAGCTGCACCCAAGCGTTGTTTGGTCGGCCTGCACATTCAGGTTAATGTTGGGAATCAACCCGTCAAAGACAACCCCCGCAAGCGGCAGGTCCGGGTTGACGGTCACACCGTCGCTACGCACAACGCGAGTCTCGCCCAGGATGTTGGTTGTGCGCACAGCGACGTAGTACGCCCGTCCGGGGAGGAGCTGCAACCCGTCGTCGCTGGCAGCGTTTGTGGTGAGGTCCGGTTTAGCGCACCGGGGGTTGGCAAGGTCCGCCGATGTGGGGTCCGGGCGAGCGCAGACCACACGGTAGTCCCGCACAGGCCGACGCAGCCAGTCGAGAATAGCCCATTCGTACTGCAAAACCGGACAGGGGTCCTCAATCTCCCAATGAGCGGCCATGGTAAGCGCTGACGGCTGCTCCGTCCAGTCGTCCCCGCCCTCACCGTCGTACACCATTGCCTTGTGACGACGATCCGCGTGTCGGATTGCCACGCCATTGGAGATGGCCACGGCCGAGAGCCCGACCCCGTTGACGGCCCGCACGCTGGTGTACAGCTGCATCCCCCCCGCCAGTGGCGTCCGGAATTCGTCCACCACGGCGTCCGTGCGGATGCCGACGCTACTGAAGGCGGCGATGTCCTCGCCGCCCGGGGACGTACCAACGGCCACGTGGTACTCCTGCACCCCGCTCTCGGGGTCGGAGAAGCCGCTCCAAGCAAGGCGCAGCTGAGTGCGCGATTCCTGGCACCCCACGTCTGCCGCCAGAAGATCAGCAGGGATGGAGTGGCTTCTGCCGCGGCGCCAGACGGTGTTCAGCTCCACAACCAGGCCGGCCGTGGGTGGGGTGTCGTCGACGGCAATGGGCAATGAGACCACCATCAGTGAGAGGCCGACCCGGTTCGTCACGACGAGCGTCGCTGTGTAATAGTACCCATGCCGGGTCGCTTCCTGCTGTTGCGCGTGGTCGTACATGTACGCGTCGGCCGCAGCCGCCAGCCGCGTGTCGCCCAGCAGCTGGTGCGCCCCCGCCTGGTCTGCGGTTGTGCCATCCAGACGGATAACGTAGTCGGCCACGGCGCTGCCCTCGTCGCGGAAGCCCTCCCAGCGGCAGGCGAAAGCCGTGCCAGACCGGACTGCTGCATCGCACAGCAGCGTGCCCTGGGAGGGGGGCGTCGTGTCCACGGTGACGGCGCTTGCCAGGGTGGGCGGCGACACGAGGCCGCTGGCGCTGAGGGCTGACACGGTGAAAACGTACGGTGCATCGCTGCTAAGGTCTCTGTCCAGCTGCAGCGGGTGGAGGCCGTCGACATCCCCGGGCACATTTGTGTCTTCCGCGAGGTCCCCGTCAAAAGCATGGGTGCCTAGGCGGTATGTGTACTTTGCGATGCCGCCGCCCTCGATATCAGCGCCCATCCACGTCGAAAAGGCCTGTCTCTGGGACGCCTGAAAGGCCGGGTAGGGCGCAGACTGCAGCCCGCCGGCCAGCTGTGCAAACGTCGGTCTGGTCCGGTCCACCGTCATGCCGTCGGAGCTTGCCTCCAGCATGTCGCCGCAGCCGGTGACGGCCCGGACGGTGACGAAAAAACGTTGGCCCGGGACCAGATCCAGCCAGGCCTCGGCCAGCCCCTCCCGCGGCAGAAGGCCCTCGGTCGTGTATGTCATGAGCTGCGTGCCCAGCGGCGCCGTGCCCACGGCCCACGCAAAGAGGCTGATGCCGCACCTGGCGCTGGAGAAACCGGCAAACGTCGCGGTGACCTGTCCCAGGTGGTACTGGTAGTCGGCATCCGTGCTGCTTGACCCGTCTGAGACGACGCCGACCGAGTCTGCACTGACCACCGTGATGTTGTTGGAGCATGCGGCCTCTGATGCCAGACCCGCCTGGTTTGTGGCTACCACGCATACCTTGTACGTATGCGCCTCCACCAGCCGGACGGCAACAGTGGTACCGATGGCGGCCACGCTTTCAATCTTCTGCGGGATTACGGTGGTGTTCCAAAAGGCCGTGCTGCTGCCGTTAATGTACAGCTGTAGCCAGTACATGCCTATGCCGCTTTCGTCGTCGGTGGCTCGCCAGCTGACAGGCAGCTCATTCTTGTCATCCCAGACAAATGTGCCGTCCAACAGTTCTTCCGGCACGTTGGGTTCCAAGCAGCCGAGGATCGGCTTGTCAACACGAGGTGGCGTGTTGTCCAGGACACAGCCATTGGTCTCAGACACGCTGAGACCCCCGGCTGCGTTGAGGGCGGCGATGCGTGAGTAGTAGCGGCGGCCCGACACGAGGGCCAGATCCTTCACCACGGCGCTGCGGTCGGCCACGGCTAGGGCGTCCCAGTCGGCCGCGGACTCAGGCCCAGGGTGGATCCGCACATGAATCCCCTTTGAAATCTCCTCCATCACCTGCAGCTGAATGCCCGCCAGGCCAGATTCGGGGTCGGCGACCTCCCAATTGACAGCAAAGGTGCCGTCCACCGACGAGAAGAACCGCGAGTCCTTGCCGGCAACCGCCGAGCCGTCGCCGACAAAGCCAAAACTGGGTGGGGTCATGTCCACTGTGATAACGCTGCCCCTCGAGCTGTTCGTGCCGTGGGCGCCGTTCATTGCTGCCACGACGTAGTAGAATCGCGAGAGGTGCTGCATGGGCATGTCATGTCGCTTTACCTCCGTGACCGTGCACAACACGGAGGGTTTGTGGTCGAAAAATCCGGAACCATCACCGCACCCCACGTATGTACGGCGTAGATACTTTTCATCAATGGGTAGGCCAGTGTCACTGTCAAAGCCGCCGACCGAGACGTAGTACTCAACGACCAGGGACTCTGGGTCCAAGAAGTGGTCCCATACCACTTCTGCAACGTGACCGTCCTTGGTCCAAGTGATGGGCGTAGGCTGGGACAGGTTCTTGGCCGCAACTTTTCCTGCCAGAGGGACAGTTGCGTCTATGCGCACGCCGTCGGAGCTGGCTGAGACGTTTTGCACGATGTGGCCCTGGTTGAAGGCAGTGACGGTGCTGTAGTAGATGTCGCCCTGCGCTATGTTATCGCGGGGCATGGCGGCCGTGTTCGCGCGGCTGCCGAGGGGCGTCGGGGCCAGCACGTCGCACGCTCCAGGCAGCGTGCCAACGCACCACAGGTACCGGCTGATGCCGCTCTGCGCGTCCCGGAAGCCGTTGAAGTTGACGCCGACACTGTCGAGGCTGCTGGTCCAATACTGATCGTGCCCGACATATGGCCCGTCGTTGACTACCCCGGCCTCAGGCGCCGTGGTATCAATGAGGAAGGGGGCTGCGCCAGCGAACGCCTCCAGCTCCACGTTGTTGTACACGCCGACGCGCACCCAGATAAACTGTCCCTCGGGCAGGTTGTCCTTCAGGATTTTGTCAATGCCGTACATGGCATGTGCCTGCTCGCCAACCCGCGTACGGTCACACGTGCTATCAGGCCTCATGGTGCCGACGCACACTCGTTCCCACGGCAGCAGGCTGACGTCGTGACGACTACTGCCGAGGCCGAACAGTATCTCGCGCACCCACGAGCCATCGTCGGCGGCAATGTATGTCACGGAAATCTCCCGTGCTTCTGTCGAGAATTCGGGTTCACTCAGAGGTGTAATGGTGGGCGGCGTGGTGTCTACGATGATGGGCATCTGGTGGCACACTGTCGTGACGAGAGCACCACCGTGGACGGCGTTGTTTTGCCCCTTGACGGTGGTGTAGTACATGCCGTCGGGCAGCGGGCGCCGTAGCGGGTGTGCTGTCCCCATGTGGTTCCAATCCTCCACTTGCGACAAATGGGCGTGTGGGTCTGTCCACGACCAAACGTCCAGCCCACAGGGTGCAGTGCCGGCAGAGAAGAGAATCTGGAAAAGCCCACTCTCCGGGTCGGCGAATCCGGCCCAGTTCGCGGTGAGGAAATTGTTTGCGCGAGTATACCTGTATGATGTCACTCATGAACGACGTGAGCTGCTGATGAGACAGGGTATTAAGGGGGGTGGCATGTGGGATCTGCTCCATGCAATCGGGTAACGCTGGTGGCAGTGGATGCAGGGAACACGTGCCGTGCGTACCAGGAATCCAGGCCAGGTGTGTGGCCGTTGAAGACGGCAAGGGAGCCGTCGCCGTCCAGCACAACACGGTGGTTGAGGCTGGAGGTGGCGTCGAGGCAGCGTTGCGTCGACGATGCCCGGCAGCGGTCCGCAAACATGCGATCCATGAGCGTGTTGTTGAGCGCGCCCACCAGCGGTGGCGATGCATCCACCTTGGTGCCCTGCGAGCTGGCAACGTACTCGAAGCCAAGCACATTGCGAGCCCGCACGTTGATGTAGTAGGTGTTGTCGTGGAACAGCGCCAGGTCTTCGATGAGGAGGCTGCCGGCCATCTCCCGGTGCGCCGTCTTATCCTCGCGGAAGTAGTGTTGCACGGTGTCCGAAGGTGTCAGTGTCATGTCTCCCAGCTCGCCGGTGTGCAGGATGCACAGTTGGCGCCTGCCGTTGTAGTCAAAGCCCTTGCAGGCAGTGCCGCCGTCGCGCAGGATGCAGGCAGTGGCGCACTCCTCCAGGCCCAGGGAAGCCAGTAGGACGGGCGCTGCCTCACCAACGTACACGACCAGCCGGTTCTTGGGCTGCTGGAAGTGGACCAGCACGCCGTCCACCAGCGGCTCCTCCCCCTCGCTGGCCGCCGGCAGGTCCTGCCAAGAGAGGACGTCGTCGGCCATGCCAGCGGAGAGGGACACAGAGTACTGCAGCATTTCCATTGGGGAGTCATCCCTGACGACAAAGGAGCCGCGCAGCGTGCCGCGGTGGGACTGGATCTCCGTCGCCTGTGCCACCGTCACCTCAGGCAGGGTGACGTCGTACACGTCCAGCGCACAGCTGGTCATGCCGGCAGTACCCTCACCGTTGTTGAAAGACGCCGTTACAAACAGCTTCAGGCCCCCACCCTTGGCAAACTCGGGCATTGCAAGCTGCAGGATGGCGGATGGACCAGTTTTGGTCTGTGCCATAATGTTGCTGCCGCCTTGGTAGCTGCCAATCTGCACCAGCACATTATTCACGTCGCCAGAGTCCACCCGGATGCTGACTGCTCCCTTGTCGTGCGGCCTGTTTGGCAGTTGCTTAACGTCGCACTGGGGCACGGCAGCTACCTGCACCAAGCCGGGGCCGCCCTCTACCTGCGGCACCTTTGTAGCCCACCCGGGTGCCTCGCCTGGTTCAGGCGGGCTCTGTTGGTTTTGAAGGAGGGTGCACATGGTGTCGCCGCACAGGTAGGCATCGCTAGGCCCCTTGAACCACGCCCCCGGCGCCGCCTCGTCGAGTTTGCACGTCACTGGCTGCGGCAGAAGCGCTGCCGTCTCCAGGTCGCGTCGCCAGCGTACCTCCATCTGGGGCGTGGTGCGCAGGTAGCGACGGTCCGGCACGGGATTGCCGGGTGTCTTTAGCTCGTGAGGCGGCAGGCCTCGCTTGAATACCGAGTCGTACAATACTGCCGAGGGAACACCGTAGTCTGTAACCGGCCGTGCAGGGTCGCTGTCCATGCCCAGGACATCGGCAAAATCAACTGTCGGCAATGCCCGACGAGCTCGATCTGGGGCCGTCTTGCTGTTCTTGCACCAGGACGTGGTCAGTTCTTGGGTCCACTGCGGCTTGGTGCAAATCTTGAGCAGCAGCCGGTGGCAGCACTGGCCGGTGGTGAGCTTCTGCCCACGCCTGCAGCTCCGGCTGGGCTGGCAGCCCGGGGGCACAGCCACCGGCAACGCCTCGGCCGGCTCCTCGGCTGGCACCTGCTCGGCCGGCTGGCACTGCGTGTTGAAGTCGGTCACCTGGCAGTTTGTTGCACCTTCAGGCAGCGGCTCTTCCGCGTCATACGTCGGCGGGTCGTTGGCCGTGTAGGTGGAAGCTTCTGGGATGGCCTTTGGCGATGGCTTAAGTGGGCACACCTTAAAGAGCTCAATCGTGATCGCTTGCATGCTGAACTGGTAAATTGTCGCTTCAAACACAGTCTCTTTGATGCCCAACACCTCAATTGAGACGAATGCGCTTAGCTCCAAGGACAGGGGTATAAGGATAAGGTCGGCTCCGAGGCAGATGGAGATGGGCCACTTGTCCATGCTGGCGATTTCCGCCCACACCGGCACCTGCAAGAGCAGCCGGGTGAGCGAGGATAAATGGCACATTCGGGGCGGGCCGCCGGGCCATGGCCGGCCGCAGGATGGCTACCGCGGCGATGTCATCGTGAGGGATCTCCGTTGCCCCCAATGTTGTCCATAGACAGAGCCCGAGGGCATGATTGGATGTGCATTCATGCAAACAATGGCGACAGCTGTGACCGTTGCTTCGCGCCTGCGCACATCGACGCACCTGAGTGTCCATGACAGTGGCCTTGAGCTTTAGCCCAGCCTGGAAGACGGCGATGACCAGTGCCACCGAAAACTCGCCGATTATCCGAAAATTGGGGGTGAGGTCGACACGCAGTTTCATACTAATGAGGCAAAAGGTCAGCTGCAGCGTGACCCCGAATTCGCCCATCAAGGTAAACTCCAGCTTGATTGGCACTGGCCCGCATTGGATTAGGCTCACCAGGTGGAAAAACTCCACTTCCTTGGGTGGAATGGGAATGTAGCCGGAAAGACAGATGTCGAATCCGGCGTCTTCCTTCTCCGCATCCTCGGGAAATGAAACCTGAGAGGTTAAAGAACACATGCAGTGGCGTGGCGTGAAGGGTGAGCAGCATTGCAAGAGGGTGCAAGAACGGAGCACACGGTAGTCTCGATATTGACAAGCAGTCACTGTTTGCGGCGGCATTCTAGGCGGCCCACCTCTGTGCGGTCCAGGTCGGTCTGCTCCGTCTGGCGCAGGTTGGTGCTCAGGTCTTGCACATTGGCGTCCATTACCGCGTTGCCCTCCGACTTGAGCAGCGCCATGGCGACGCCAAACGATACGGCGTCAAGGCTACCCCCCTTGACAAAGCTTTCATGGTCGTCCAGCACCCAGTGCCACTGCGTCGGATCGGACCTGTCGGGCGGCAGTGGCACCACTTTCTGTGCTGGTGTGACAATCGCGGGCAGCCTTGCCGGCTGGTTGTCACCAAGACCGACGGGGATGCCAGCAAAAATGATCGACATTGGCGTGCAGAGGTGCTCGGTGGGGCAGAGGCGCACGCTGAGGGCCAGCGCCCCGCCCCGCTGGCTGGCCTCAAAGGACAGCGCGGCGTTGGCCGGCAGACCGGCCACGCGAGCGCCACTGACAACAAACGTGGTGGTGTGGTCGCCGCTGCCCCCCGGGATGAGCAGCCCCCCCACTGCGCCGGCCGCGTCCACATGCACCACGATGTCATGGCCGCCCGACGCGTCGTCGACCCCGTCCGCCCCAACCGAGATCCTCAGCACCGCGGAGGAGCCCAAGGCCTCCATCGGCCAGTGGCACACCATCCCCAGGCAGTTGTTGCCGACGTCGCAGCAGCGGGTGGCGGCAGCGGAGGTGGCCAGTGCTGGGCACTTGTCCGCAGACTCCTGGCGCGCGCTGGCTGCCAATCGCTCTAGCAGGACATTGCGGCTGCCGTCCACATCCAGAAGGTGAAAGGCGGCCAGCGATCGTAATGCCCGGGTGGGCATGACGTCAAACTCGCGGCACTTGCTTAGGCACTGCAGCCGCTGAATCTGTGCCTGCATTTCTGCGATGAGCTCGCCGCTATCCACCTGCGGTCCAGGAAGGAGCTGGCCGTTCTTAGTTGCCGACGCCGCCGCCAGCATCAATTTGCGCACTTCGCCAAGTGTCTTGCCGTTCGTGTCAGCCGCCACTGCGGTCCTTGCTTCCACAGCATTTGCAGGTGCGACGGATATGTCGGTCCCCCAGCCGCCATTCTTGAACCAGTCGGCCGCCTTCCGCTGGGGCACGGAGTTCAGCGGCCTGTAGTCCGCCCAGGCGGCATCCCATGTCGCCACCTTGGCAACAGTGGCCGAGTCAAGATTGCCCGTCTCCGGGATGCGGGCTGCTGCCTGGAAGCCAGTGACCGCGTCGCGGAAGCTCTGCTCGTTGCCGTTGTCGCCGGCCATCTCTCCGCCATACGAGAAACCGGAGCAGCGCAGGAACACTTTCATCGGACGAACGTCGATGTGACTGTTGACGCCGTACCCTCCCGTGGGAAAGCACTGGTAACTATCTGTCTTGTCGCCCAGTTGTGTGACCGTCCACTTAACGCAGTTTTCTTTATCGTGCCAGCCGTCGTACCATTCCCGCATGCGGGCAGAGGTCAGCGGGCCCACAACGCCATCAACGGCCAAGCAGGCGGCCTGTTGGAACGAGCGGATTGCACGCGAGGTAAACGTGTTCATATAGCCGGTGACGTCGGCGGTGACCATGAAGCCATTGCATTTTAACCAGATTTGCACGTCCTGCACGGATGTAAGGCGGGCCCTGCTGTTCTCCGGGCAGGGGAAGGCGGCCACCGCCACCGCCGCCTCGCAGTCTGCAGGCTGGATGTTGCGGAAAGAACGCATGGCCTCCGCCGTCCCCTCGTCCACGGCGCCTGTTGTGGGAAGGACCTCCAGATTTTGGAACCCGATGACGGCCATGCGAGTGCGAATGCCGTATACCCCGTCCAGGGCGCCAAAGTAGAAGCCGTTGCACTTGAGGAAGCGCTGGATGTCGCTGGTGGACACAAGCGTCATCCTCTGGTTATTTACACAGCGCAAGGACGCTCGCGTGTGTAATGAGGCGCCATCGTCCACCGAGCTGGCACCATTGTGGCAGGTGGATAGGCATGTCGAGGTGGAGTCAAGAAGCTCCGTAGTGGGCACGCGCCCCTTGGCCACCGTCGTCCTGGCCAGCCAGGCTCCGTACGCCGCCGCCACCCTGTCCATCTCTGCCCGCTCTCCGGCAAGCCCGGGGTTGAGCGCCAGGTGCTCCGCATCCGTGGAACCACCACCGACGCAGACGCTGAGTATTTGCGGGCCGGGCCAACACGTCGGGCCGGCCTCGCCGCAACCGAGGGCTTTGATGAGCTGGCACTGCAGCAGCTCCCGCAGGCTCGGCCCCTTGTCGGCAACCACCGCCGTTTCAAGGACTGCCAGTGTGGTGTACGCGATGTAGTCGTGCAGGCAGCGCTGCTGGGCGCTGATCACCGGCTGTCCGTGTATGGTCCACGCCTGTTGGGCTAGGCGCCAGCTAGTGTTATTGGCGAATTGGGATACCATGACCACGACTTTGCCCACAGCTGCATCTACAAGCTCGGTATCGGGGAGCAGCAGGGCCTGGCCTGCCTCGACCACCTTCACGGCCGCCTCGTTGATTTCCTTCAGGAAGTGGCTGTAGCTGTGCTTCAGGTTGTCCGTCAGGTCGAAAGCGGTCACGAGGCTGGCCGCCACAAGCGCGTCCACTGAGGAAAACCGCTCCGACACGAGAAGGTCGACCACCTCGCAGCGGCGCCGCGGTTGTTGCCACCAGAACGAGGGCTCGGACGGGAGGCCGCCCTCGGCCCGCTGGCGCACCAAGGCGCACTTAAAGTCTGCGAAGCTGAGCCCAGGCGCGTTGGGGTCGGCGCCGGTGACCCGCGCCTCAGGGTGCCCGCATTCGGGGTAGAGACCGGAGACCAGGCTGTGATAGCCGCTCGCTATGCGAAATACACTTTCATGGAGATACGCTTCCATTGCACCCAGCTCCTCTGCCGCTCGCGCCCTGTAGCCCAGCCTCCAGGCGTCTGGGTCTGCGATGGACTCCTTCCAGAGACCCTCGAAACGGCGCAGCACCCATGTGGCATGGACAGCGGCGGCAGCATAGGCAGGGGCCGTCTCCTGGCCGTCCTCGGCGTCGAGTTCTTGCAGCCTGGTGTCGGACATGCAGTGGCGCGAGCGGAAGAACATGATGTCGCCCGCCTCGTCCCGCGACACATGCGCACGGGCGAAGGCCATGCGCACCATGTGTAGCAGCTTGCCAACCTGCTTGTGCGGCAGCGATGCAATCAGTATTAGCATCCTGCGGTTAGAGTCGGCCTCAGCCATCGAAGGGGTAGGTCAAGAATGTTTTGCCGGCTCACGTTACCGGACACCACTTATGCGTGTTAGAAAGCGCGGTACTCGCTAGGCCTGGCGTAACGGCGAAACACAGTCAAGCAGCAGTCGTCAAGCCTGGAGTTGTACCTGAAATGGTGCGTTCTCACGCGCCAAGCCCGGTGTTATGTCCTCGCGTGCTCCCAGTTGGCGGAGGGCCGAGCCCCACCACCGCTTGGCCTGCTCGATGATGCGATTTGCAATGGCTGTGTTGTGGTTGCGGTCAGTGGAGAGGGGCTGCTGCTGTGGCAGGCGCAGCGGGCTGAGAAAGTACCGCGAGTCCCCGATGCGGACCGCCGACACAGGCGTCTCGATGCCCGTCACACCATCTCTCGTGCTGGGGCCAATGATGACGTCGCTCGCGGGCCCGGGTTCGCACGCAATAACTTCCGCAAATTCAGCCATGGCGTGCCAGTGCTGTTGCGCCGGAGCGTGCTTGGCCACATCGCACAGGCAAGGTGTCGTGTCGTCCAGGCTGAAGTCGCAGGGCATGTGCGGCCAGCGGACTCCAAGCATCAGCGGAACATCTCTGTCCTGCGATGAACCACAAACCACAGCCCCAAGCGTGGTTGCCGTCATGCACAGGGACCACACCAGGTCGGCGGACATTGTCTCGCGCCGGATGCGGTGGCCGGAGTGGTCGGGCAGAGTACCCTGGCTTGCGGCGTGGTCAACAGGCGCGTAGGGGGGGTTCTCCTCGCAGGCCGCAGCGCCTTGCCGCGCGTACCGCACTGAGGTGCAGCACGGCACCGTCTCGTGCACCCCCGTGGCGGCTCCGCTGCGACCCGCCGCAAAGGGGAATATGTCCTCCTCCAGTATGGCGATGAGCTGGGCGGTGGTGCCACCGTTCGCCACCAGGCCGACGAGTGCCGCCGTGGCATTGACGGCACGGTTGTGTGCCGGCCCATCCAGCAGTAGCCGGGGGTGGTGGCCCTGGCAACCGTTGGTCTGGAACAGGACAACCCGCCCCGCCGCATCGCGCATCGTGTGTGCGTCACAGAAGCCCGCCTGCACCATGTGCAGGATGCGACCCAGCTGGAACAACTTCAGCGGCTCAACCTCGGCATGGCGCAGCTCGTTGTACCACCGCGTCGCCTGCGCAACGATGCTGGCCCGCACCTGCGTGTTGGTCGAAGGCTCGGGCCCCGCCATGGCGTGCCAGTACTGCAGGTCGCCGTGGTGCGACCGGTACGCCAGGCTGCCGCGGTCCGGCGCCAGCTGCTGGTTCCGCAGGACCAGGTTGGGCGTCAGCCCCCACGTGCTGCCCGGCGGCAGCACGTTCTCGTACATGCCGCCGTTGAGGTGCAGGTCCTGGCAGTGGCGACCGAGGGCCTCGCAGGCGGCAAAGGGGCACACATCGACCTGGCCCGCCGGCAGGCCGTCGCAGGGGACGTCCAGGGAGAGCATGCCCTGTAGCAGTGCCGTCGATGCGGACGTCGAGGCGCAGCCCCACATCGCCGGGTGCTGCTGGCAGGCCGCGTGGAAGATGGCCCCCATGTGCTCGCCGTGGTCCGGGTGCGTGCCGCCGTAGATCGTGAGCCGAGGGACTGGAACGAGCCCGTTGTCGAGGAGTTCGCGCCGCCGCCTCTTCTTCCTAGTCGGTCGGGCAGAGGGTGTCGGCTTGGTGCCAGCGGGCTTTACCCCCTCAGCCTGCCGATCTGGCTCCACTGGCTTCTCCTCGGCTGGGCCCATGACTGTGCCCATGCGAATGGTGGCGCCCATCAGCACGAACTTGTACTCGTCGCACTCCGAAACCCACTGCGGCCTCAGTGGCGCCTTCACGTAGACGTGCGGTGTCGGATCAATGAAGTCTGTCGGCACTGCAGTCGCACTGACGCTTTCCGTCGCATTTGTACCTACCGCTGCTGCCGCCGTAGTTGTAGTCGTAGTGGTCGAAGTTGTTGTTGAGGTGGTTCCGGTCCGTGCGCCACCCCTACCGGTCGTAGGCCCCTGCTTCGGGCCTCCAAACAGCTTGCGCGCTGGCTTATTCTTCATACTAATGTGGAACGAATTTGTAAACCCGCAGTCCGCGGCCCTGAAAATGGTGCCGATCTTGCTGTCCTTCATCACCTTGACGCCACGCAGCACCGCGGGGCGGATGTTGTAGACGGTGAGCAGCTTCTTCCCCCAGCGGATGCCAATGGGGTCCAGCGTGATGGTGTCCCGTGTTTTGGCAACGACCATGCCGGTGAAGGGGGCAATCATGGTCGCGTTGAACGAGACGAGTCCGACGCCGGTTTCGTACTTGCCGCCAGCAGTTGTTGGGAACAGACCGCACTCGCATTGAGTTGTGCAGCCGCGCTTGGCCTTCGCGAACCTTTTCCCAAACTTTGGTGTCATTACACCCGCCATCTTCTGGTTCACTTCTTCCACCATAGCCTCTACTTTCTCTTTGTGCTGCTGCACCTCCTGGAATATAGACGTTAGATCGACAGCCGGAAGGTAGAGGTTGAGATTGGCCTCGCGGAAGATGTCAAACACATTTTGCTGCAGCATGTCGTCGAAGCTGTTGTACAGAGTGATGACACTGTCCAGGGATTTGCCGATAAGACCACTGCCAAACGTCTCAAGGGCGGTAAAGATCCCAGCAACGTCGGGTTTGCCGAGGTGCAGGCTGGGGTTGAACTTTGGCATGGCGTCCAGCATTTGTGTGACTTTTGCCCACAGCAGGGCAATTGAGGGCAAATCGATGCTTAAGTCGACGCCAACGTCAAACGAAAGATTGGGCACATCGGGAATGCTGATGTCCGGAAAGATGTCCGTTATGACCAGATCGAAGTCAATGTTGAAGTGTGGAAAGTCGGTAAGGTCTATTTTTGGTGATGAGATGTAAGGCATGTCAATGCCAAAGCCGGGCAAGTCGAGGCCAAAGTCGGGCGACCACACGTCAAAGTTCAGGTTTGGGGCATCGAAGTCAATCGTTGGCCATGCCAGCTTGAGGATACCAACTTGTAATACTCGGGCGAACTTGTGCACAACACCGACCCCATACTTGATGCAGGCCTCCATAGCGGCTTCGATGGTGCCGGGGATGCCGTCGAACGCCTCGAAGTCCAGCCACTGCGGAACACCCACCTCAAAGTTGAGTGCGCGAACAAGTATGACCACCCCCTTGCCGACGTCGCGGATGGCGCTCATAAACGCCTGTACGGCTTCAAACAACATACCGACGCCCTTCAGAGGGTTCGAGAACATCTCGGGGACGCAGTCGAAGACGAGGCCGAGGGCCCGCTGGAAATCGCCAAAGGCGTCGGGCAGTAGTTGCTCGATGACTGTAGATACCTTGCCGACAAATGCCATGAGGTCGGCCATGCCCCCGCCAAAGAGCGCGCTGACGGCGTCGACGGCGGGCAAGGTGATGGCCTTGAGGTCCGACATCAGGTTGAGGCCTGCTAGCATCGACTGAAAGCTGTTGAAAAACCGCTGCAGCGGCACAAATTTGTCTGGAAGGGAGGGGAAGAAATCGAGTAGCGTAGTGAAGGCGGTAACCGCCTTGGTCTTGATGCCTTTCACCCATGTCATGGCGTCAGAAAAAGCCTGCTGAACCTGGTTTTGCACGTCGACTATAATTACATCCAGGTTGGCAAACTTCTTGGCCATCTCGGAAATGCTCAGTAGCGCCTTGTTGAAGTCATACTCCTGCCAAACACAGTGGCGACCAGTTTGACACAGTCAATCGCAAAGGTGCGCATGTGGAACAAAACAGTCATGGTCCCTAACCGAGAGGATTTGCCTAGGGATACGGATCACAAATGATGCGCGCTATTCATGTTCTTCAGCATAAATGTATCAAGCATACGACCACCCGATGCCACGTACCATGTGCCCGATAAAGCAGAGACGTGCACGGAAAATGTCGAGCTGCTCGTCAAAAAAGCTGACAGTGAACCACGCCTCATCGTGGATGTTGGAGCCGAGGTAGAAATACAGGTCCTTGATGGTCAGCTCTGCCTCGTTGACGGCAATGAAGCCCGTGTCGGCACCAAGGATCGAGGGCTTGCCCACCGACTTGCCCCAGTTGTACGACGGCACCTTGATCTCGTAGTGTATGTACTTCATCCACTTGAGCCAGTCCGGCCGGCTGTCGCCGACAAGGTCGACCGTCCGCCGCATACGAGTGGCCACGGCCGAACCGGCCGCAGGCACCAGCGACACGTTGCTGCGCATCAGCCCGTCGGCGTCCTGCACCGCCTGAAACGCATGCGCCAGGCTGGCCTCGCGGGGGCGAGCGGCAAAGACCTCGACGGCCAGCTGTCGCACGTGGTTGTGCGAGTCGCCGAAGATTCTGCCCAGCAGTGCATCCTCCACGTCCGGTGAACGGTAAAGCCGCAGGGCGTGCACTGCAGAATGCCGGAGGCGCAGCGGTGCCTCGCTGGCCGTCGCGTGGGAGAGGATATGTGCCGAGGAGGAGGGCAGCCCGGCGTTGCCAAGCGCCTCCAGCAGCACGGCCGAGCGCAGCCACTCGTCGTTTTCCCCGGGCGTCGGGGTCTGCAGGGTCACCCCATCGGCGGCGCGGCGGAAGCGGGCGCCGTCGTACAGGCCCAGCTCCGTTTCCAGCGGCTCAAGGAGGGCCGCGGCCGCGGCAGGAGACTGGCGGTGCAGCCGCCGTGCAACGACCCCGACCATTAACGTTGCCTGGTGCCGCAGCTCCAAAGCCTGTAAGGCTGCCGGGAAACGCTGTGGTCGGTGCGCCAGGTCGTTTACCGCCTCCACGAGCTCGCTGCATGGCTGCTGTACTGTGGACACGCCCTCGAGGACGCGGATGACAAGGTCGCGGTCAGGGTTGACTGCCCGGATGAAGTTGTGGACGAGGCAGTGCTGCGCCTCACACGTCTGCAACGTCACCAACAGGTCGACAAGGACCTGATGGTGGGAGAGCGAGACGGGGGCCTCGGTGTGGCCGGAGAACTCAGCATCGCACCACTCGGATACCCCCACCGGGGACAGACGACGCACAGCAGCCGTGGCGTTCCGAAAGCACGCCGTTGTCCGTGTGGACGTGCGATTGGCCGCCATATCCCCGACGACGCAGTCGAGGGCGCGCTGCAGCTCAGGGCGGACGTCCTCGTGGCGCAACAGCAGTGGCTCCACCATGCCGTCGTCCAGCAGCGCGTCCCAGCCCATCGTCGCGTCATCCCGTGCAGACTCTGGCCTGTGAACCTGGCGGCTCTCCAGAAGCCGCAGGGTCGTTTCCGCCGTCCCGTGCGGCACCGGCATGGCCGCGAAGGTGTGATCCGTGTCGACGGGCACCTCAGTGCCGTTGCTCGTTCTTTTGGGCCCCTGGCGTCGGGCCATCTCGACGGACGGATGGTCATCTGCCAGCCCTGCGTGGCCAAACGCCTCAGTGATTGTCACCTGCGTCACGACGCCGTCGCCGCCAATGTCCATTGCTTTGGTGAAGTTGTGGCTCACACCGCCAACAAGCGCGCGTCGGGATTTCGTCACCCGCAGGCTGCCCTGGCTCGGCCCGCTCGATACGTCGTACCTGCATTGTGTGCAGGTGAGATGGGATTGCAGTTTCAATACGCATCTATGTCTGTGCCCTATCCATGACTACGTCACGTCCTGCCGGCCGGCCCAGAAGGGCTCCTCAGAGGTTTGTCGCAATGACGCGTACAACGGGTGTTGTGCAGAGCTCAGCTGCTTACGAGGCATTGTGAGGACCACTGTGGTCGTTCTCTTCCACGGTATAAGTGATAGACCCTGCAAGTGGCTGAATGCCCCGCGCGTGTTGGCCATGGTGTTTGATGGGGGGAAGAGGGTAGGCAGGCGCACGTCAAGGGTAGATATACAAACTAAATGGGACAAGTTCCGTTTACTGGCCGGGGCATGCAGCCTCTCAAGGCGCGGTTGGGCACGTTATTTCCGGGGGTGTTGTCGCCTGTGCCTGTCAAACGGGAGGGTGCATGGTTCAATTATACTCTGCTTGAACTATGCGCAATCTTACCACACGGACATGGGCGCAGAGCGCAGTTGCTAGTTGCTTCTTCAACATTAGCAACTCTGGCTTTTCTTCAATAGAGTACCAACATCCGGCCGCTTCGCCGTGTTCGCCCACAACCAACTCAAAACTGCACAGTGTTTGGGTTAGTTCTGGTACTGGTTCTGGTTCTGGTTTTGGTTTTGGTTTGCGTGCGTGTGTGCATGTGTGTGCGATTGGGTGCGTGTTTGCGATTGTTGTGAAATGGAAGGTCCGAAGATTCCACGGGATTATGTAAACAGCCATCACCGCAACCGCCGCCGCCGCCGCAACCGCAACCGCAACCGCAAACGCAAACTCAACCGCAACCGCGAACGAAGTCAGCGGCCTTTCAACCATATCCGCAAGCTCCAGCACAAGTGCAAGTGCAACTGCACGTACACAGGTAGGCACAGCCATAGCCACATGCACATACCCAGGGCCTATACACACGCTCCGACACACACACAAACACCAGCACTAACACAGACCGAACCACAACCAGAGCCATGGGTAAAAAGGCAGCCATCCTTGCACGCGCAGTTCGTCTGTGCGGAGTTCCCGTACCGTTGTTCCAGTGCGGAAGCATTGTGGAGGCCCAGCCGTCGGATCATGGCGGCGTCTCCGCCGTCCTCCGAACCGATGACTGTCAGCTGCTCTATAGTTAGGCGGAACGTCTGGGGTCCTATTGCTAGCATTGTTACCTGCCGGCCCGGCATCTCGCGTCAGTGGCCGGTGTGTGGAAGACAGGGTTGACTGGGAGGGGGGAGAGGCGCTGAGGGAAAATGAGTTGAATGGGGAATAAGCGGAGGAAGCCCGGGAAGCCACCAACCCGGCCGTTCCAGGCGATGACGCGGTTCTCTCCAGTAACCCGGCCGGAGGTGCCCCCATGATGCTGTCCGATCGCGACTACGGAGCGGTAGGCGTAGGTTTGCGCGGCCACCACCTCCTCGTGCGGGGCGCACGAGCCCCACGCAAGCACCTGGACGAACAGCAGTGCGGCGAGGGCAGCGCGGCCGCGGCTGCTTGGCATTGCAGCGGGAACATTGGTTGCACCTAAACGCCTCGTTTCTTCCGGCAATGCAACGGCTGTCACCCAGGCGGATGGGCGAATGGCACTTTGTATTTCGGGTGGGTGTGTGTGTGTGTGGG
>Ga0105053_10005697_pt1 | contig 17585 bp, 13 predicted proteins | sample BON01_FD_78093 | JGI IMG/M metagenome (GOLD analysis project Ga0105053, IMG submission 78093) | Freshwater microbial communities from Lake Bonney liftoff mats and glacier meltwater in Antarctica - BON-01 | ecosystem: Environmental > Aquatic > Freshwater > Ice > Glacier meltwater | place: Lake...
GCGGGCAAAGCCCGGATCGGCGATCCAGTGCAGCGAATGGGTGGGCCGGGGCAGATAGCCGCGCGCCAGCTTGTGTTCGCCCTGCGCGCCCGCCTCGACCCGTTTCATGCCATGCGCGATGGCATGGTCGATGGCCTGGTAATAGCAGGCCTCGAAATGCAGGCAGGGGTGCTCTTCGGTACACCCCCAATAGCGACCGAACAGCACATCACGCCCGATCACATTCAGCGCGCCTGCAACAGGCCGGGCTCCGTCCATCGCATAGATCAGCAGGATATCGTCACGCAGCTTTTCCTGCGCGATCTCGAAAAATGTTCGCGTCAGATACGGCGTGCCCCATTTGCGCGCGCCGGTATCCTGATAGAACTGCCAGAAGGCATCCCAATGGTGCGGTTCGATCCGTTCGCCGGTCAGGTGCACGATCTCGCCGCCGAACCCTTGAGCGGTGGCACGTTCCTTGCGGATGTTCTTGCGCTTGCGGCTGGACAGCTGGGCCAGAAAGCCATCGAAATCGGCATATCCCTCGTTGATCCAGTGAAACTGCTGCCCGGTGCGGTGCATCAGGCCCATCCGTTCGCCCGCCGCCGCCTCATCTGCGGTGCAGAACGTCACATGCAGCGATGACAGCTTGTTGTCGGCGCCCAGTTTCAGGGCACCCTGCACCAGCGCGGCCATGGCCGGCTCGAAGTGCCCCGGGCGGGTCAGAAACCGGCGCCCCGTGGCGGGGGTGAAGGGCACCGCCATCTGCAATTTCGGGTAATAGCGGCCACCGGCACGTTCATAGGCATGGGCCCAGGAGTGATCGAAGATATATTCGCCCTGGCTGTGCCCCTTGGCATACATCGGCGCACAGCCGATCACCAGGCCCCCGACGCGCGCCACCAGATGGCGGGGCTGCCAGCCGGTGCCGGGGCCGACGCTTTTGCTGTCTTCCAGAGCGCTCAGAAACCGGTGGGTGGTGAACGGATCGAACGGCCGACCCCCGTCAGCAGCTTCGGGGCAGGCACAGCTGTCCCAGTCCCCGGGCGCGATCTGCGCCAGGCTGGTCAGCACGTCGATCTCGATCTGCGTCTCGCTCATCTCGGGCAACAGGTGGCGCGGAATGGCACCGCGTCAAGCCAGGGGCGCGGCATAGCCCTCGAACGTGATGGTATGCGCGATACGACGGGCCCTTGCCTCCTGCTCGGGGGTGCGGATCGTCCAGCACAGGATACCGGCGCCCCGGGATTTCAGTTCGCCCACCCGTGGGTTGGCCAGATCGTTGTGATCGTGGCTGATGAAACTGGCGCCCACCGACAGGAAATCGGCAATGGTGGTGAGATGCGCACAGATTTCGGCGGGCAACCGCCACTCTTGCGGATCGAAGGCGCAGGTGGTCAGACCGCGCGGCACATCGGGCAGAAGATCGGCCATGGCGGCCACGCTGTGGGGGTTGAACGACATCACGGCCACAGCTCCGCCGTATCCACGCAAGACCCCGGCCACCGCGCGTTCCAGCGGGCCGATGTCGGGGCCAAGGCGGCCGTCCTGGTCCTTGATTTCAATCAGCAGGGGCACCTGCCCTGCCACAAGCGCGCAGACCTCGGCCAGTGTCGGGATGCCTTCGGCGCCACCGCGCAGCGCCATGGCGCCCAGCGCGCGGGCCGTGTGCCGGTTGACCGGCCCCGTGGCGGCGGTCAGGCGGTCAAGGTCATCGTCGTGAAACACCATTGCCGCGTCGTCGGCGGAACTCTGGATGTCCAGCTCGATCCCATAGCCCGCGTCGATTGCCGCCAGAAAGGCCGCCCGGCTGTTCTCGGGATGGCCCGGCAACAGATCATGCAGGCCCCGATGGGCAAAGGGCGTTGTCAGGAAGACGTCGGCAAAGGTCATCTGATCTGAAAGATGCCTTCGATCTCGACGGCGACATTGAACGGCAAGGCCCCGGCGCTGATCGCGCTGCGCGCATGGCGCCCGGCATCGCCAAGGACCGCGACCAGGAAATCGGAGCAGCCGTTGATCACCTTGGGCTGGTCGGTGAAATCACCATGGGAATTGACGAAACCGGTCAGCTTGACCACCCGCACCAGCCGGTCCAGATCGCCGCCACAGGCCGCCTTGACCTGGGACAGCAGGCTGATCGCGCAGGTTTCTGCTGCCGCCGCCCCCTGTTCCACCGTCAGATCGCCACCGACCTTGCCGGTGATGAACCCCTCGGCGGTCTGGGAAATCTGGCCCGACACATAGACCGTATCGCCCACGATAACGAACGGTACATAGTTGGCGGCCGGAGCGGGGGCGCTTGCCAGGGTCACGCCCAGTTCGGCAAGCCGGGTTTCGATCTGTCCCATGGAACATCCTTTCAGAGTGCGGTTGCCCGCGACGCTAGCCTGACCGGGCGACGCCGGAAAGACCAAGGTTCAGCTTTCGCGAAATGCCTTGGAAAAATAATCGGTGAACGGGCGCAACAGATATGCGATCGGCGTGCGGTCTTCGGTACGCAGGAACGCCTCGACCGGCATGCCGGGGATCAGCGCAAGATTGACCGGCAGCTTGTCGATCTCGTCCGCCCTCAACTGAAGCTCGACGCGATAGAACGATACCTGCGACGCTTCGTCGACGAAGACATCCGCCGAAATCTGCGTCACATCGCCGAACAGTTCGGGCGTCGTGCGCGCATCGAAGGCCGAAAACCGAAGGACGACCTCCTGCCCCAGATAGACCTGGTCGATATGGATCGCCTCGATCCGGCTGGCGATGACCAGCGGGCGGTCCTGGGGTATGATGAACAGGACGGGGTCGGCCGGCCGGATCACCGAGCGTTCGGCAAACACCGTCATGCCATAGACGATCCCGCCCACCGGCGCCCGAATGTCCAGCCTCGACAGGCGTTCCTTCAGCGAGCGGCGGCGTTCGGCCAGTTCCAGTTCGTTCACCTGCATGTCGCGGGTCTGGCTGATCGCCTCTTCCCGGCGCGTGCTGGCCAGGCGCAGGATCTCAAGCTCGATCTCGGTGATCCGCTCCTGCGCCTCGGCGGCGCCCGCCGTCAGTTCACCCACCGTTCCCTTGAGCCTCGCATCCTCGCGTTGCAGGGCCAGGACCCGGCTGGCCTGGGCCAGGCCACGATCCAGCAGCGTTTGCTGACCGGCCAGTTCCTGGCCGATGAGGACCAACTGGGTGGTCAGCGCCTCCTGCTGGGACAGGATGCCGCCGATCTGACTGGCGATCTGCTGGCGGCGCAGGCGCAACTGCTCGATCTGCTGGGTGTTGGACGATATGCGCGCCTCGAACAGACGGCGCTGTCCGTCGACCAGTTCGGCCACCTCGGGCTGGCGCGTGGCCACGTCCAGGAGTTCGGCGTCGAATCTGATCTCTGCCACCTCGTCCCGCTCGGCGGCAAGTCGCGCACGCCGGGCCATCAACTCGAACATCTGGCTTTCCACGGTTGTCAGGTCCGACTGCAACAGCGTCGGGTCCAGCCGCACGAGGATTTGCCCGGCATCGACCCGGTCCCCCTCGACGACAAGGATCGCTGTAACCACCCCGCCATCGGGGTGCTGCACGATCTGGCGGTTGCGGTCCACCTCGATCTGGCCCGAGGCGATGATGGCGCCTGATATCTGCGTCAGCACTGCCCATGACCCGAACCCGCCGACCAGCACCAACAAGGCCAGCAGACCGATCAGGACCGGGCGGCGGGCCGACCACTCTTGTGCGGCGCCGCTCATTGCACACCCGCCCGCATGGGATTCGCCGCGATCTGCTTGTGGTTGCTGACCATGTCACGCAGCACCTCGTCACGCGGGCCGAAGGCGCGGCGCGCGCCGCCCTCCATCACAAGCAGCTTGTCGCATTCCTTGATCGCGGCCGGGCGGTGCGCCATGATCAGGATCGATTTACCCTCGGCCTTCATCGCCCGGATCGATGCGTTCAGCGCCTCCGACCCCTCATTGTCGAGGTTCGAGTTCGGCTCGTCCAGGACCAGCAGCACCGGATCGCCGAACATCGCCCGCGCCAGCCCGATCCGCTGCATCTGGCCCCCCGACAGCCGCCCGCCCGTGGGCGTGACGAGCGTGTCATAGCCATCGGGCATCTTCACGATCATGTCGTGGGCCGCTGCCTTTTTCGCCGCCGCGACGATGTCTTCGTCCCGGGCGTCCTTTTGCAGCCGCGCGATGTTCTGCGCGATGGTGCCGTCGAACAGTTGCACCCGCTGCGGCAGATAGCCGATGTGCTTGCCCAGCACGTCAGGCTCGTACTGATCCAGCGATGCGCCATCCAGCCTGATTTTGCCGCCCGAGGGCCGCCAGACCCCCACCAGCGCCCGCGCCAGGGTGGATTTGCCGCTGGCCGAATGGCCGATGATGCCGACGGCTTCGCCCGGTTCGACATCGAAACTGACCATGCGCACGCTGGCCTGCTGTTCGCCCGGCGGGATGATCGTCACCTGCTGCACCGACAGCCGCGCCTTGGGTCTGGGCAGCGCCGTGCGCGGTGGCTCTTCGCTCACCAAGCTTAGCAGTTCGGCCAGCCTTTGCCAGCCTTCGCGCGCCCGCTGCACCACCTGCCATTGACCCAGGGCCATGTCGATGGGGGCAAGTGCGCGGCCCAGAAGGATCGAGGCGGCGATCATGCCCCCCGGTGTCAGTTGCTGTTGCAGCACCAGATAGGCGCCCAGTCCCAGCATGGCCGATTGCAGGAACAGCCGGAAAGTTTTCGAGGTGACGGTGAACCCGCCGCCCAAATCCGACGCCGACACGCTTTCACGCAGCGACGAATCGCGCAGGATCTGCCAACGCGAAAAGGTCGAATCCTGCATGCCAAGCGAACGGACCAACTCGGCCTCGACCCTGATCTGCTCGGCCATACGCTCGGCCCGCAGCGTGGCGAGGTTGGCACGGGCCACGGGGCCGACGGTGGTGATCTGGTTGAACAGCGCCACCCCCACCAGCAGCAACCCGCCGACCACCGCAAGCATCCCCAGCCAGGGGTGAAAGATGGCGATGGCGATCAGGAAGATCGGCGTCCAGGGCATGTCGAACAGCGCGGTCAGGACCGGCGAGGCCAGGAACCGCTGCACCGCCTCAAGATCGCGCAGGTTGTTGGTGGCGTTTGCCTCTTTCTCGGGCGCGACGGCGGCCTTGCGCACCATCGCCGCAAACACCCGCCGGTCCAGCCGGGTCTGGAACCGGGCGCCGACCCGCGCCAGGACGCGGCCCCGGGCATAATCGAGTATGCCCATTATCAGGAACAGGAAGCCCATCAGTAAGAACAGGCTGAGCAGCGTTTCCTCGCTGCGGCTGCCCAGAACGCGGTCATAGACCTGAAGCATGAAGATGGGCCCGGTCAGCATCAGCAGGTTCACGAAGAAGCTGAAAATGCCCACCGTCCAGAACAGGGATCGGTTTTCAGCGCGCGCCCTTGCAAGCTCGTGGCTGCCCGGCGCTGTGTCGATCTGTCGTGCCTGCGCCATAATGTTCCTGTCTGTCCCGGATTGTTTCGCATCCGGCCCGTGCTGCGGACCCAAAACGGTCCGAACATTGCACGCAAAAAATGTTTGACACATATTAGCTTAAAGAAAAGTGCATGGAAATGCCGCTGTTCCATGTTTCTTGCGATTTTCGCACCGTCACCATCGAGGCAGCCTTGATCCGTTTCGCCCGCCCCGTCGCTCTCGCGGCCCTGCTGATCGCAAGCCCTGCCTTCGCCGGGATGTTCGATGGCCTGTACAAACCCGCGCCCACCACCGACTGCACCGTCGTGGGCGGCGTCGGCGGGGCGCTCAAGGTCGAGGACCGGGTGCTTTTCGGCATCGAAAGCCGCTGTTCGATGACCCGGCCCGTCAACGTGCGCGACATGGACGGCGTGCTGTACGACATGGTCTGCTCGGGCGACGGCGAGGAATGGACCAGCCGCGCGCTGTTCCTGCGCGCCGCCGATGGCGGGCTGATCCTGGCCTGGAACGGCTATGCCTTCAAATACGACCGCTGCCCCGCTGCCCCCGCCGCAGGCACGGGAACGACGGCCGAGGACATCGCCATCACCGACTGATCCGGTGCGGGATGACCTTTTGCCGACGTCACCCCCCGCCATGGCGTTTCGGGAACAACCCCATCGCCAATACCCTGCCGCGCTTCGCGCTCTCGGGCCATTGGCGATGGACAATGGCTCGGGTTATTCCCGAACCGCTCTAGTTGTTGCGCCCCAACAAGCCGCCCAGCACATCCTTCAGGATGCGCTCCACCAGATCAGGTTCCTGCGCGGACGGCACGGGTTGCGGCGCGACATTGCCGGAAGCTGCCCCGACACTGCCTGTGGGCGGCACGGGGACCGGGGCGGGCGCCGCTGCGGGGGCCGCAGGCCGGCGCATGGGCAGGGGCGTTGCGGGCAGGCCCTGGTGCACGCGCATCATCACCTCGTGCCAGATTTCGGCGGGCAGACCGCCGCCCGTCACCCCGGTCAGCGGCGTGTTGTCGTCATAACCCATCCAGACACCGGCGACGTAGTCGGCGGTGAACCCCAGGAACCACGCATCCCGTGCCGCCTGGGTCGTGCCGGTCTTGCCCGCCGCCTGCCTGTCGCCCAGCCGGGCGCGGGTGCCCGTGCCGCCCTGCACCACCTCGTACATCATATAGATCAACTGTTCGGCGGCAGCGCGCGAAATCACCCGCTCGCCCATCCCGCCGTCCTGCCCGATCAACGGCGCATCGTCGCCCTTGAGCCGCAGTTCCAGCAACCCATAGGGCCGCACCGACGTGCCGCCGTTCAGGATGCCCGCATAGGCGCCGGTCATCTCCAGCAGCGTCGATTCCGACGCCCCCAGCGCCAGCGCCGGGCCCAGGGCCAGGTCGGACACGATGCCGAAATCCTCGGCCACGCGGCGCACGTTGTCGCGGCCCACGGCCTCGGACACCCGCACCGCCGGAATGTTCAGCGAATCCTTCAATGCCTCGGTCAGCGTGACCTCGCCCTTGAAATCGTTGGTATAGTTCTTCGGCGACCATGGCCCCGACCCGGGCACGTTCAGCGTCAGCGGGCTGTCCGTCACCCGGTCGTTGGCGTTATAGCCCAACTCGAGTGCTGCGGCATAGACGAAGGGCTTGAACGCCGATCCGGTCTGCCGCTTGGCCATGATCGCGCGGTTGAAATGGCCCACCACGCCCCTGAACGTGCGCCCGCCCACCATGGCGCGCACCGCGCCGTCCGACGACATCACGACAATCGCCGCCTGTGCCTTGCTGCCCGTCCGCACCTTGGTGGCGAACACATTGTCCAGCGCATCCTCGGCGGCCTTTTGCAGGCGCGCGTCGAAGGTGGTGCGCAGGATCACGTCCTCGGTCGTATCGCGGGTCAGGAAATCGGGGCCGGATTCCATCACCCAGTCGGCGTAATACCCCCCCGCCCGGGCCTCGGCGGCATCGGACAGTTCGGCGGGGTCGCCGCGCGCCACCTCGGCCTGGGCCGTGGTCAGCAGGCCCTGTTCTTCCATCAGACGCAGCACGGTCATCGCGCGGCGCTGTGACCGCTCCAGATCGTTCGTCGGGGCATAGCGCGTGGGCGCCACCAGCAGACCCGCCAGCATCGCCGCCTCGGCCGGGCTGACCTGCGAGGTGGACTTGCCGAAATAGCGCTGCGCCGCCGCCTCGAACCCGCGCGAACCGGCGCCCAGGAAGGCGCGGTTCATATAGATCGTCAGGATCTCGTCCTTGGAATAGCGCGCCTCGAGTCCCATGGCATAGACTGCTTCCTTGATCTTGCGCCACATGCTGCCCCGGCGACAGTCGGCCTCGTAAGCGGCCTCGTTTGGCCAGGCCGACGGGTCGTAATCGACGCCCAGGCACAACAGCTTGGCCGTCTGCTGGGTGATCGTGGACCCGCCGTGGCCCGACAGCGGGCCCCGCCCCTCGGACAGGTTGATGCGCACTGCGCTGGCAATGCCCCGGGGGGAAATGCCGAAATGGTTGTAGAACCGCCGATCCTCGGTCGCCAGGATGGCGTTCTTCAGGTTGGGCGACACGGTCGCGGCGGTGATCTGGCCGCCGAACTGCTCGCCGCGCCACGCAAAAACCTGCCCGTCGCGGTCGAGCAGCGTGACCGATCCGCGCGCGCGCGCATCCAGCAGGTTTTCCACCGGCGGCAGCGTCGAGTAGTAATAGAACACGCCGGCTGCAATCAGCAAAGTCACCACCGCCGCACCGCGCCACACCAGTCGCCAGACCAGCAGGAACATCCAGCGCAACACACCCGTGACAAAGCCCACCAGCCCGCCGCGCCGCCTGGGCGCCGGTTTACGCCGCAGCGCGGGCTTGCGCGACGCGGGCTTGGGCGCCGCAAGACGCCGCTTGTCGGCCACCAGTGATGGTCTTTTTCCGCCGGTCCCGGCCATGCTCAGCCCTCAGGTTTATTACTGTTTTGGAGAGACTACACTGCACCGCAGCAAAAGTAGAGACAACAACCCGTCAAGACCGAGTTTTTACTTCAGCCCAAAAATTGGGCACATCTCCCGAATTGTGCAAATAATGTGCAAGGATGCCGGAATCCACCCTGTGGAATCCGGCCACGGACTTGTGAAACGGCCAGTCCCGACCCCCATTGCGTTTGTGAACGCGGAAACGGGGGCCTCTGGCCCGTGGATCGGAAGGGGAAAACCGTGAAATTGATCATTGCAGCAATCAAGCCGTTCAAGCTTGAGGAGGTTCGCGAAGCGCTGACCACCATCGGCGTGCGGGGGATGATGGTGACAGAGATAAAGGGATTCGGGTCGCAATCCGGACACACCGAGATCTATCGCGGCGCCGAATACGCCGTGAATTTCGTGCCCAAGGTCAGACTTGAGATCGTCGTCGCCGACACGATGGCCGATCAGGTGGTCGAAACCATCGCCCACACTGCCAAGACCGACAAGATCGGCGATGGCAAGATTTTCGTGCTGAATGTGGAAAGCGCTGTTCGCGTCCGCACCGGCGAAACCAACGACGACGCGCTGTGACCCGGCATCAGGAGACAAGCCAATGAAATCGATCACGAATACTCTTGCGGCACTGGTGCTGGGCCTCTTGGCCCTTGCGATCATGCCCGGGGCCGCCTTGGCCCAGGACGGCCCATCGCCCGAAGCGATTGCCGCGGCCGAAGCCGCTGTTGCGGCCACGACCCCCGAAGCCATGCTGACGGCAAAAGCCGCCGCCGCCGCGCAGTCGGCAATTGACGATGGCGAAGATCCCGCTGCCGCCGCTGCCGATGTGGTGGCCGCGACGTATGAGCCGTTCATCAACGGCGATTTCATCCTCACCAGCGTGCTTTTCCTTGTGGGCGGTTTCCTAGTGTTCTGGATGGCCGCAGGATTTACCATGCTTGAGGCAGGGTTGGTACGCAGCAAGAACGTCACGATGCAGCTTTTGAAAAACGTGTCGCTGTTTTCGCTTGCCACGATCTTCTACTACCTGATCGGCTATAACCTGATGTATCCGTTGGGCGATTGGGCGATCGAGGGTTACTTCTCGGCGCTGTTCCCCGCTGTGGGTGTGCTTGAGGCTGTGGGCGTCAGCGCCGGTGCGGTCGACGATATCGGCTATGCATCGACCGGGTCTGATTTCTTCTTTCAGTTGATGTTCTGCGCCGCCACTGCATCCATCGTGTCGGGCTGCGTGGCCGAGCGGATCAAACTTTGGCCGTTCCTGATCTTCGTCGTCATCCTCACCTCGATCATTTACCCGCTGCAGGCCAGCTGGAAATGGGGCGGCGGTTTCCTCGATGAAATGGGCTTCCTGGATTTCGCAGGCTCCACCGTTGTCCACTCGGTCGGTGGTTGGGCGGCATTGACAGGTGCGGTGATCCTTGGGCCGCGTATCGGCAAATACAAGGACGGCAAAGTGATCCCGATGCCCGGTTCCAACCTGGCGCTGGCCACTTTGGGCACGTTCATCTTGTGGCTGGGTTGGTTCGGATTCAATGGCGGTTCGCAGCTGGCCATGGGCACCATCGGCAACGTGGCTGACGTGTCGCGCATCTTTGCAAACACCAACGCCGCTGCCGCTGGCGGTGCGATTGCCGCGCTGATCCTAACCCAGGTGCTGTACAAGAAGCCTGACCTGACCATGGTGCTGAACGGTGCATTGGCCGGTCTGGTGTCGATCACAGCCGAGCCGCTGTATCCCAGCTTGGGGTCTGCCACGCTGATCGGTGCCGTCGGCGGTGTGATCGTGGTCTTCGCGGTTCCCTTCCTGGACAAGTTGAAGATCGACGATGTGGTTGGCGCCATCCCGGTGCACCTGTTTGCCGGTATCTGGGGCACCATCGCGGTTGTTCTGACCAACCCCGACGCCAATATTGGAACACAGCTGTTTGCGATCGCGGTTGTGGCGGTGTTCGTCGTCATCGCCTCGGCCATTGTCTGGCTGATCCTGAAGGGGGTGATGGGTCTGCGCGTGTCGGAAGAGGCCGAAATGAGAGGTCTCGATACCACCGAGTTGGGCATGGAAGCCTATCCGGAATTCTCGAAGGGCTGACACCCATCGCTGACGACAAGATCGGCCCGGGCGGTTCTGCTGCCCGGGCCTTTTCATGTCCGCAGAGCGCCACGCCGGGTTTGATCCAGCGGAGCGCCCTGCGGGCGCACTTCATTCTTTGCCGCCCGTGGCCGGGCGGGGGGCAGGACGGCAATGTCAGGATTGCGGTGCAGGTGGCGCGCGCGCCCCGGGCTCATCCGGCGGGAAATACATCCTCGGCGGTTTCGACATAGATGTCGGCCAGCGTTACATCCGGCGCGCCGCGCAGGATGGCAACCGTGGTGCCATCGACCTGGACAAGTCCGTCCAGCCCGTCTTGCGACACGACAACCTCGACAACGCCCTCTGCGGCGATCTGCGGGTTCAGCGAGATGCGCAGGAAATCCTCGCCAGGTGTGAAGTCGGTGATCTCGGCGATCTGGTCCGCCGGCGCGGCGGCATCGGCGTAGAGCCATAGCACATCCTCACCGGCGCCCCCTGTCACCACATCTCCACGGTCAAAGGTCAGCGTATCGTTCCCCGCGCCGCCATCCAGCGTGTCGGGCGTGCCGTCGATGTGCCAGGCGAATTCGTGGCGCTCCGCCGTGATGCGTTCGGCATCGGTGCCGCGATGGTCGATCACGTCGTCGCCGCTCCCCCCGGCGAGCGAGTCGGAGCCCCAGCCACCGCGGATCGTGTCATCGCCCGCGCCGCCAGTGATCGCGTCGTCGCCACCCGGCCCGCCCGGCGCCTCGCCATGTTCTCCCCCGTCAAGCAAGGCGCCTGCCGCACCGCCGATCAGGGTGTCGTTCCCGGCGCCGCCATGGAGCAAACCCTCCCCGCCCGCCGGATCGCCGACCAGCACATCCGCGCCCGCCCCGCCATAAAGCGCCGCCGCGCCGGAACCGGCCACCAGCGTGTCGTTGCCCTCACCGCCAAAGCCCCAGCCCGGATCGCCCCCCAGCGTCAGCGCGTCGTCGCCCGCCCCCAGATCGACCGCGGCGACAGGGCCACCACCGGCGCCGGTCAGGCGCGGTGCCGCTTCGCTCAGCGTCAGGGTGCCGGGATTGCCGGCGTCGGGCAGAACCACCGTATCGTCGCCAGGGGTCATCGCTGAAATCTGTGCTCCTTCCGGCCCGAGCCCGACCACCGCCCCGTCGTCCCGCAGAACGAGGTCGGCCAGGGCGACGGCGCTCACTGGCAGATCGTCATCGCCCACCGGCAGCAGCACCGGACCATCTGCCCCGGTGGGCGTCGCGGGGTCGTCGGGCAGTTCGGGATCGACCGGGGTCAGAACCTCACCGTCTGACCCGTCCGGCTCACCCGGCAGATCGGGCAGGGTCGGATCGACCGGGTCGATCACCGCGCCAAGGCCATCGTCAGCGCCCTCATCCAGCAGTTGCGCCAGAGCGATGTCGGCGTCCAGAGTCGGTGAGGAGGCATCGGAAACCCGCAGGAAAATATCGTCGACAGGCACGGCGGACAGCCCCGGAAACAGGATCTGCACCGTGCCCTCCGCCGTCTCGAAGCTGAGGTGGGCCGCCTGATCGCCCACGGCGTCCTGGGCGGCGAATTCCTGCGCCTCGTCCGGAACGGCGATGGTCAGGGAATCAACCCCGGGGTTGAATGCCTCGACAACGGTCTGGCCCGCAGCGGGGTCGACGAACAGATCCTCGCCTTCCGCTGGGTCCAGGGGTTCGGGGTCGGCCGCAAAGCCACCCTCGTCATCGACCGGGGGTTCGTCGGGCTCGATCCGCCCAACCTCTTGTTCTTGCTCGTTTTCTTCGGCGAAACGATCGGTTTCGCCGTCGTCGTCAGACCCCGATCGCCACAGGTCCATCATGTCCGGCAGGGACGTGGCGGCAAGAATGCCCAGAAATATCAGACCCGCCAACATGGTAAGACCTCGTGGAGTGATGCGTCGCTCCGCTACATATCGTGTTGAAGTTTCGGTCAAGTGTCGAAACAATTCTGGTTTTTAGGTTAATGCGACGGATCGTGCCGCGCAGGGGGAAACACATGACAAGCGGGATCACGGGTTTCACCCGAAGGCGGATCGCTGTGAACGGCATTTGCCTGTCGGTGCATGAAGCCGGGGCCGGGGCGCCTCTGGTGTTGTTGCACGGCTTTCCGCAGAACCACATGACCTGGGCGCCTGTCGCCCCCACCCTGGCCCGGCAATTCCGGGTGATCGTGCCCGATCTGCGGGGCTATGGCGACAGTGACGCGCCGCCCGACGATGCAGCCCATTCCGTCTATTCCAAACGCACCATGGCCGCCGACATCGTCGCGCTGCTCGACCATCTCGGCCTGCCCCGTGCCCATGTGCTGGGCCATGACCGCGGCGCGCGGGTGGCGTACCGCATGGCGCTGGACCATCCCGGGCGCGTTGCCCGGCTCGGGATCATCGAGATCGTGCCGACCGGCGACTTCTGGGCCGCCTGGGGCGCCGATCTGGCGCTGGCCGCCTATCACTGGACGTTCCTGGCCCAACCCGCCCCCTTGCCGGAACGCATGATCGGCGCCGATCCCGATGCCTATGTCGACCACACCCTGCTCAGTTGGACACTGGCCAGATCGCTGGACGTGTTCAGCCCTGCCGCGCTGGACAGCTATCGCGCCCAGGCCCGCGATCCGGCGCATCTGTCGGCGATGTGCGCCGACTACCGCGCCGGGGCGACATTCGACCGGGCGCTGGACGAGGCTGACAAAGCGGCAGGCCGCCAGATCGCAGCGCCACTGCGGTTTCTCTATGCCAGATCGGGGTTTCCGGCGCGCACCGGCGATCCGGCCGGGGCCTGGCGGGGCTGGGCGCCGAACGTGGAAACGGCCGCCTGTGACAGCGGCCATTTCGTGATCGAGGAAAACCCGAAGGCCGTTCTCGACACCTATCTTGCGTTCTTCGCCGCGCCTTAACCCGGGGTAATGACAGGCCCATCAGGAGCGGTGGGTGTGGTTGGCGCAACCGGCGTGGCCGGCTCGACCGGAGTGGTTGGCGCAACCGGCGTGGTCGGGTCAACCGGCGTTGTGGGCGTGGTCGGTTCCGTCGGCGTTGTCGGCGTGGTGGGGGGTTCACCTCCCCCATCTGGGCGAACAAACGCCACGTCATCGATCGTGCGCTCGTCGACGTCAAAATCCTGTTCCGCCAGTGTAACGTCGGCCACGGTCAGCGTGGCACCCGCACCGATTACCGACATAACCGCAACCCCGTTCAGCGAAACAATCGCATCAGCGCCCGTGGCCGCCACAGTCAGAACCGGTGTGGCCGTGATCGCAGGATCGTACAGAACCACCAGGGCGTCAGTCGTGGGGTTGTAATCGGTCACAACCGACGCGCCAGAGGTTGCTGTCACCCAATCGCCCGAGGTGAACACATCGGCACCAAGACCACCTGTCATCACATCGCCATTGCCGCCGATCAGGGTGTCGTTGCCCTCATCCCCAAGCAGGGTATCGGCAGCATCGCCGTCCAGACCCGTATCCAACCGCTCGATCCCGACAAGCAGGTCAGCGCCTGCACCACCGTCAAGAACGTCAGTGCCAAAGCCGCCGAAAAGAGCATCGTCGCCGGTGTCTCCAAAAAGGAAGTCGTCATCATTGCCACCCGACAGCGTATCGTTGCCCTGACCGCCCGTCAGCGTGTCTTCGTTCAGGCCACCGCGGATCGAATCGTCGCCATCGGCGCCAGCCAGAAAATCGAGACCCGAATTGCCAGTGATCGAATCTTCGCCGTTCCCACCCCAAATCAGTTCGCTGCCATCACCGCCAATGATAGTGTCATTGCCCGCCTCCCCTGCAAGGAGGTCGCCGTTGAAGCCGCCATCGATAAAGTCGGCGCCGTCGCCACCCGAGATCGTATCTGATCCATCGCCGCCATACAGGGTGTCATTGCCCAAACCGCCTTCGATTTCGTCGCGGTCGGCCTCACCGTTGATAAAGTCATCGCCGTCGCCACCAAACAGATCGTCAGGCGCGGATCCGCCGAAAATGACATCGCGGCCCAGACCGCCATTTACCGTGTCGAATCCGCCACCGCCAAACAGGCTGTCGTCACCATCGCCACCGTTGACCAGATCATCGTCCGCGCCTGCAAAGATCCGATCATCGCCACCGCCACCCAACAACGTGTCGTCGCCCGGCAGGCCACGGATCACATCGTCGCCGTCCAGGCCGTTGATGAAATTGTTGCCTTGCGTGCCGAACAGCACGTCATCGCCGTTTGTCGCCTGATCTTCTTCGGGCGCATCCTCCGAATCGCTGGAGAAGACATCCAGCAGCAGACCGATCGCCAGCAAACCCACAACCCCAGCCAATACGAACATTTTGAAACCCTTTCCTGACAGCGCAGACGCTCGTCACCCCATTTTCCAAAGGTTAATTTCCTGCTACCCCCAGAATTTGTAAAGGATTTTCACCAACCAAGGCATTTCCGGGGCAGTTCCCCGCCGAAGGCGAAACAATCGACAGGCGCAGCGGCGATTGTTGGCAGAGCCTGTATCAATCTGCACAATCGTCAGTTGCAGGTTGCCCATCCGGCGCAGAATCAGCGAAGCCGCTTTTCTTTCCGGAAGAATTCGCCTAGACGCGCACATCCACCAATGTGGACACCCTCCAAGGGCCCTGCTGGACGACATCCCGGCTTGTGCCATTCCCCTCGCAACAAAGGAGCCCCCGATGTCGATAACGCCCGAAGAAAAGACCCGCCTGATGAAGGAATACGCAACCAAGGACGGCGACACCGGATCGCCCGAAGTGCAGGTTGCGGTTCTGACCAGCCGGATTTCCACCCTGACCGAACATTTCAAGACCCACAAGAAGGACAACCACTCGCGCCGTGGCCTTCTGAAACTGGTCGCCTTGCGCCGCAAGCTGCTGGATTACACCAAGGCCCGCGACGAAGGCCGCTATCGCAAGCTGATCGAAAGCCTGGGCATCCGCCGCTAAGGCACCGATCCGGTGGATTTGACGGCCGCGCCCCGCAAGAGGCGCGGCTGTTTTCGTTTCACAGGGCTATTTCTTCTGCATCTTCGCAACCAGGCCCAGGATCATCCGCCGCGGCGCCAGGGGAATGATCCAGTTGACCGCCAGGCTCAGCATCGGTTCCGTCACCGTGACCAGCTGGCCCATCTTCATCGCATCATAGCCGTGCTTCGCCACCGCCGCTGCGCTCATGTTTGCCTTCTTGACCAGGCTGGTGCCCTCAAGGTTGGCAGCCTTGGAAAACCCGGTCTCGACGTAACCCGGCGCCAGCACGGTCACCGTCACGCCCTTGGGGCGCAACTCATGGTCCACCGCCTGGCTGAACGATGCCACAAAGGCCTTGGTGGCGAAATACACCGCCTGATACGGCCCCGGCATGAACCCGGCGGTCGAACCGACGTTCAGGATACGCCCCTTGCCCCGCGCCGCCATGTCGTTGCCGAAGGCATGGGTGAGGCTGACCAGCGCCTTGACGTTCAGGTCGATCATCGCCAGTTCGTCTGCCAGCGCACGTTCGGTATGTTTGCCGTGCCCGCCAAGACCCGCGTTGTTGATCAGGATATCCACCTGCAGCCCCGCGGCCTTGACCCGGTCGTAAAGCGCCTGCGCGCCGTCTGCGGCACCGATATCCAGCGCAAACACATGGGCGGTGATCCCGTGGGCCGCCTCAAGCTCGGCCTTGAGTTCGTTGAGAGGCCCGTCGCTGCGCGCGGTCAGGATGACATCGCCACCCTTGGCCGCATGCAGGCGGGCGAATTCGGCGCCGATGCCCGACGAAGCGCCGGTGATGAGGGCGGTGTTGGCCATGGTGATGTTCCTTGGGTCAGGTTGCGTTGGGTTGCGGTGCAGATGGCCATCGTCGCCTTGCAAAACAATACGCCCGGGCCGACCGGGCCCAGATTGCGTCGGACGGCCCCCCTTTCCAACCGGGCCAATTTGCGGTAAGCGCGGCCCATCTTGCACATGGCAGGCGCCCGGACCCAGCGCCTTACAAGATACCGGGGTCAGGGGGAATTCGCCCTCTACGCAATGGCCTGCTGGCCGACATGAGGAACTTACATGTTCAACGTTACGACAAAATCAATCCAGTGGGGCCAGGAAACCCTGACACTGGAAACGGGCAAGATCGCCCGCCAGGCCGATGGTTCGGTGATTGCCACACTGGGTGAAACCAGCGTCATGGCCAACGTGACCTTCGCCAAGACCCAGAAGCCGGGGCAGGATTTCTTTCCGCTGACCGTGCATTACAACGAGAAATATTACGCAGCCGGCAAGGTGCCAGGCGGGTTCTTCAAGCGCGAAGCGCGCCCGACCGAGAAAGAAACCCTGACCAGCCGCCTGATCGACCGCCCGATCCGCCCGCTGTTCGTGCCCGGATTCAAGAACGAAGTGCTGATCATCTGCACCGTTCTGTCCCACGATCTGGTCAATGACCCCGACATGGTGGCGATGATCGCCACCTCGGCCGCGCTGACGATTTCGGGCGCGCCGTTCATGGGCCCGATCGGCGCCTGCCGCGTCGGTTTTGTCGATGGCGAATATGTGCTGAACCCCGATCTCGACGACATGCACAACCTCAAGCTCAAGCCCGAACAACGGCTTGACCTGGTTGTAGCCGGCACCAAAGACGCCGTGATGATGGTTGAATCCGAGGCGTATGAGCTGTCCGAGGCCGAGATGCTGGGCGCCGTGAAATTCGCCCATGAGCAAATCCAGCCGGTGATCGACCTGATCATCGACTTCGCCGAAGCCTCGGCGAAAGAGCCGTTCGATTTTCAGCCCGAAGATTACAGCGCCCTGTTTGCCGCCGTCAAGAAGGTCGGCGAAAAGCAGATGCGCGCCGCCTTCGCGATCACCGACAAGCAGGAACGCACCAGCGCCATCGCCGCCGCCGTCAAGGCCATCGGCGAGGCCCTGAGCCCCGAACAGCAGGCCGACGACAACTTCTATCCGTCGGTCAAGAAGCTGGAGTCGTCCATCCTGCGCGGCGACGTGGTGAAAACCGGCAAGCGGATTGACGGGCGCGACACGACCACCGTGCGCCCCATCGTCTGTGAAACCGGCCTTCTGCCGCGCACCCACGGTTCGGCGCTGTTCACCCGTGGCGAAACCCAAGGGTTGGTCGTGACCACCCTGGGCACC
>Ga0105053_10005698_pt1 | contig 17584 bp, 12 predicted proteins | sample BON01_FD_78093 | JGI IMG/M metagenome (GOLD analysis project Ga0105053, IMG submission 78093) | Freshwater microbial communities from Lake Bonney liftoff mats and glacier meltwater in Antarctica - BON-01 | ecosystem: Environmental > Aquatic > Freshwater > Ice > Glacier meltwater | place: Lake...
GGCCCGGCCGCCGCAGCAAGGCCGGGGGGATGGCAGCCTCCGCCAAAGTTCTGGATTGCCACGGCCTTCGGCCTCGCAATGACGGTGGCACCCCGGCCTTCGGCCTCGCAATGACGGTGGCACTCCGGCCTTCGGCCTCGTAATGACGGTGGCACCCCGGTCTTCGGCCTCGTAATGACGGTGAGGGAGGTGCTCGCGATGATGGTAGAACCTCGTCACTGCGAGGAGGCGTAGCCGACGCGGCAGTCCAGGTGCAGCCGACGCGGCAGTCCATGCGTAGCCGTCGCTGCGATTCCCGGAGGCGTGGCCGTTCCCACGTCACTGGTTGCCGGGGCCTTCGGGACTCGCAGCGGCAGCTCGTCCGGCGCTTGGGTGATGCGGCAGCAGACTCGGCCCACGCTTCACTCGAGGCGGCGGATCTTGACCAGATCCTGTTCTGGTCTGAACGAGTGCTTATGGCAGATTCACTCGAGGACGTCTTGCGCTGAGCTCTCATTTTTTCGTCAGGCGCTGAGCCGCGACTCATCGCCTGAATCTTGGGTTTGCCCGACTTTGGGAGCGGACTTGTCCGCGAACGTTTCGCGGAGAGGGCGTGGCCGAATGCATACAGCGCACCGTGGGAGCTGGCTTCCAGCAAGCATGGCTTCAGGGATCGGTGGCGGCCTCGGTGTAGCTGGCGTCGAGTGCCTGGTCCCGGCTTCGATGCAGGTGGACGGCGGTGGGCAGGTAGGTGATGAGCAGCAGGAAGATCAACCCGAAAGAGAGAGCCTCGGGTAGTTCCAGGTACTGCATCGTCAGGCCTGCTGCGGCCATGACGACGGCAAGGGTGCTCACGCAGGCCAGTACGCCCAGCCGCGAGAAGCCGTGGTCGGCCAGCAGGTAGTGGATGTGGTTGCGATCCGCGGACAGCGGTGAGCGCTTGTGAAGGACGCGATAAGTCATCACGAATAGCGTGTCGAACAGCGGTACGGCAGCGAGCCAGAGGACGGTGACTGGCCGCAGCCAGCCGTCTGGCGGCTGGGCGCTGGTGAGCAGCATCCAGCCGACCAGGAGTCCGAGCAGGGTGGCGCCGCTGTCGCCCAGGAAGCATTTCGGCAGCCGGCCATGCAGGGGCTGCAGGTTGAAGACCAGATAGACGGGCAGGGCGCCGGCCAGGGCATAGAGCACCACCGTCGGGGTTTCCCCTGCGGCCAGGGCGGTGCCGATCAGGGCCAGCACCGGAATCAGCGCGATGCTGGCGCATAGGCCGTCGGTGCCATCGAGCATGTTGTAGGCGTTCATGGCGGCGGCCAGGGCACCGACGGCAATCCAGGGGCCGAGGCTTCCCAGCGGCAGCATGGAGCCGGTGCCGAGGAGATCGCCAAAGTGGGTGAGGGTGGCGCCACCGATGAACACCGCCACGCCGGCGAGCAGCAACTGGCCGAGCAGGCGGCCACCGGCATGCAGATCATGCTTGTCGTCGAAAGCACCGATCAGGGTGGCGGCGATGGCAATGCAGGCCAGCGGGATCCAGGGCTGAATTTGGCCGCGGGTGGCCATGAGCAGAACGGCGATCAGGGCGATGAGGATCCCAGGCCCGCCGATGAGCGGGATCGCACCGTCATGACGTTTGCGGACCTGATCCGGATGGTCGAGAAGACCGATACGACCGGCAACGCGGGCCAGAGCGAGTAGTGCCAACGCGGTGATCAGCGCAGCAAAGATGACAAACAACACGGTTAACCCCCAGCGAGCTCATCCTTGCTCCCTCACCCTGACTGAAGCCCGCCCTCCCAGGCGTTCACCAGCTTTATGCAAGGATAACAGTCTGCCGGTGATGCTTGTATGACTGTTTGAAGCGCGTGTCTGTAGTCCCCGTTAATAATCCCTGTTTATAGTCCCTAGTGATAGAGCTTCGGGAGCATGACGAAGGTCTCGCTGAACACCCGCCAGGGGCCGGTGTCCAAACTGCTCGCGGTGGCGGCGGGCGAGCGCCGGCTAGGGAGGGCTGCGGGCAAGCGCCCTGAACGTCGCCGCTTCATTCGATGAGCTGGGGTGTTCATGATCAGTTCGGCGTTGCTGCTGCTGTTTGCCGCAGGGGTGTTGCTTTGCGTGGGACGCTGGACCCGCGAGGATGCCCTCCTGCGGCGCGGTGCTACGCTGCTGATGCTGGCCATTCTCCTGCTCGGGATGCTGCTGCCTGCTGACGGCATCGATGTGCTGCGCGATGCGATGCTGGCGATGCTGGGGTCTTCGCTGCCGACAGTGCCAGGGCCTTCCGTGGCGATCTGGGCGCACCTGGTGCTGTTCGCCTTCACGGGGCTGCTGCTGGGGCGACTGCGGCATCACTTCGGCTGGGTCCGGGTGCTGGCCTTTCTCCTGGTTCTGGCGGTGATGACCGAGGTCATGCAGTTCTTCTCGCCAGGACGGTATCCGTCCTGGTTCGACGTGGGCACGAACGTTCTGGGCATCAGCGTGGGCCTGACGCTGATGGCCGCAGCGATGGGGCTCGGCACGCGGCTCGGCATGGTCCTACGCAGCAGCCCCAAAGCCGAACGCATCGGGCAGGGTTGAACGGCAGCCGCGTGTCGCCCGAAGCTTGCTTTGCTCCCTGTGGGAGGCCCTGTTCGGGCAGCGAATGGGTCGATCTTCAATGGGGTGTTTGGCGTCCCGTGGCAGCTGCTATCTGCCATGTCTCACAGCGCTTTGCGCGGTAGCCTACAGTGGTGGCTCGACCTTTCATGCAGGCTGTTGTCATGCCCAGCCATGACAACAGCTACAAGCAGCTCTTCAGCTTCCCGTTGGTGGTCCGCGATCTCTTGCGCGGTTACGTGCATGAGCCCTGGGTGGCTGATGTCGCACTGCATTCGCTGACGCGCGCGAGCGGCAGCTACGTCGCGGATGATCTGCGCGATCGTGAGGACGACATCGTCTGGCGGGTGCAGCTCGATGATCGTGCCGTCTACGTGTACCTGTTGTTGGAGTTCCAGCGCTCGGACGATCCCTGGATGGCGGTGCGGATTCTGACCTATGTCGGTCTGCTCTATCAGGACTTGATCAAGGGTGGCGTGGTGAAGCGCGGCGGCAAGCTGCCGGCTGTGTTTCCGGCTGTGATCTACAATGGTGATCAACCCTGGCGGAGCGCTCGACAGATTGGCGATCTGATCGAAGCTACGCCGGCCAGTCTGGCGCGCTATCGACCAAGCCAGGCATTTTTCCTTCTGGACGAGCAGGCCACGGAGGAGGGGGCTGAAGACAATCTGGTCAGCGACATTATCGCCCTGGAGAGTTGGCCCAGCGCAGAGCGGTTCGCAGCCATTGTCGCTGGCTTGCGCAAACGGCTGGCGGTAGATGAGAATCGGGAACTGCGGCGGGCGCTCGCGGTGTGGTTGCGGCGGCTGATTCTACCCAAGCTGACCGGAACGGACGATCTGCCACCGCTGGAAGAGCTGGAGGAGCTGGAGATCATGTTGACCGAGAAACGCCTGACCTGGCCAGAGCGCTGGAAGGAGGAAGGTGTCCAGCAGGGAATGCAGCAGGGAATGCAGCAGGGAATGCAGCAGGGGCGACAAGAAGGGATGCAGCAGGGTCAGGCTGCTCTTCTGGAGGCCCTGTTGGAACGCCGCTTCGGTCCCCTCAGCGAGATGCACCGGTCCCGATTGCAGCAGGCGTCGTCCGCCGAGTTGGGGCGCTGGGCGCTTGCGCTTCTTGACGTCGACTCCATTGACGAAGTCTTTGCTGACCAAGCCTAGCCAGGAGCCCGGATCCTACTCGCGCTCGCCACCGTGTCGCGGGTGGTCGGCGGCCCGGTGAACGCGCGCGATCCCACGGGTTCAACCTCGGGTGGGTTGATGAGGCTATGAGAGGGTGGCTGACGTTCAGACGCTCACGGTCAGCGGTCAGCGGTCAGCGGTCAGCGGTCACTTTCACCGGAATACGCACAGGAAGCGCCCCACCTTTCCCATTCTCGTATAATGCCCTCATGGCTGTATCCAACCCCACGCAACTCGACCCCGACTTTCATGCCTACGATCTGATTGGTGACGTGCATGGCTGCGCGGATGCCCTCCAGGCTTTGCTCGACGGCATGGGCTATCGGCGTGTGCACGGTGTGTGGCGGCATCCGCAGCGGATGGCGCTGTTCACGGGTGATCTCATCGACCGCGGTACCGAGGTGCGGGAAACCGTGCTGCGGGTGCGGGAGATGGTAGACGCCGGCGCCGCCCGGGTGGTGCTCGGCAATCACGAGTACAACCTGGCGGGCTGGTTTTTCCCGGCGCCGGAAGACAGCGGTCGGGGTTGGCTGCGGGCCCATACCGAACGTAACAAGGCGGGTCTCGTGGCGACGCTCGATAGCTTCGAGGGCCACCCCGCGGATCTCGAGGCGACGCTGGCCTGGATCGGGGAATTGCCGCTGTGGCTGGAAAGTCCGGCCCTGCGGGTGATTCACGCCTGCTGGGATACGGACCTGATAGCCGCGTTTCGCGCTGAGCACGTGGAGCGCACCTTTACGCCATCGTTGGCCAGGGCGGCCTGCTATCGGGGCAGTCTGGCGCGGCGCTTCCTGGATCGCATTCTCAATGGCTCGGAACTGCCCTTGCCGGAGGATCGGGTCATCCGCGGGCGCGATGGCCTGCATCGGCGGTCTTTTCGAACGGCGTTCTGGACCGAAGACGCGGAGACCCTGGGTGAGGTGGTTTTTCAGCCTGATTCGCTGCCAGAGGATGTTCATGCACTGCCCATCGAGGACCACGAGCGGGAGCGTCTACTGAGCTATCCGGCGGCGGCGCCACCGGTTTTCTTCGGCCATTACTGGCGTTCGGGCCGGCCGGAGTTACAGGCCCACAACGTCTGCTGTCTGGATTACTCCGTGGTGCTCGGCGGTCGGTTGGTGGCCTATCGCTTCGATGGGGAAGCCCGGCTCGATGCGGACAGCTTTGCCTGGATGCCCGCCTCGCATGGGGACCGGGCGCAGGGCGTCTGAGTCAATCGCTGTCTGCTGACGAGCCGCTGCGCGATCGCTTGCGTTCGTTGCGCAAGGCGGGCACGACTACGCCGAGCAGGGTCAGAGCGGCGACGATGTAGACGGCCACGCCGGGAATGTACAGGTTGAATTCCACGCTGGCATGCAGCGCCAGGTAGCCGGCCAGCATGATGCCGCCGAAGGCCATGCCGCGGTTCCATTTGTCCCGGGATTTCAGCAGTTGCAGGCTGCCGCGGACGCAGTAAAGCCAGAAACCCGCTAGGCAGATCACGCCGATGAGGCCGAGTTCGATCACCACCTGGGCGTAGTCGTTGTGGGCGTTGCGCAGGCCGACGAAGATCGCCTCGCTGCGGTAGGCGGGAAAGACTGTAAAGAAACTGCCGCCGCCGGTACCGAACAGCCAGACATCGCCCATCATCGGCAGCAGCACTTCGTTGAAGAACACCCGCGCATCCGGCGTGGCATCCGTCGCCATGGTGTCGCCGATGCGTTCGGCCACTTGCTCGACGCCGAAGATGGTGCCGATCAGCGCCAGATCGATGACGACGATGCTGCCGAGGAAGATGACGAAGCCGCGGGACAGGCGCCGGGAGATGATGGCCCAGAGCACGGCGGTGCCGGTGAGGCTCAAGAAGAAACCCATGTTGCCCATGCGCGAGCGGGTCATGATCAGCGCGATCACCAGTACGATCAGCAGCAGCCTCAGGCCCGCCTTGCCGCTGACGATGGTGTCGAGGAGGTTTTTCAGTACGTCGCGCCAGGAACGGGCGGGATCGCCGAGCTGCGCCACCATCAGACCGATGCCCATGGCGAGCGTGATCACCATGTAGGCGGCGAAGTGGTTGCGGTTGAAGAAAGTGCCCGATGCCGTCGCCGTGCGATCGAATTCGAAGCCGAGGAGGGTCACCTCGCCGCTGAGCACCCGGGTGACGCCAAAGGTGGCCTGGAAGACGGCGGCGGCCAGCAGCGTCCAGAGCATAGTGATGACCCGCTCGCGGCTGTGAATCAGTTCGGTGATGAGCAGGGCGACGGCGAAGTAGCCAAAGGACAGCAGGGCGAACTGGCTGGTATCGAAGGGATTGCGGGAGACGGTGTAGACCTGAATGAACTGCCAGACGGCCACGGCCAGCAGCAGCCCCAACGGTAGCGTGCTGGCGCGGGTGACCGGGCTGGCATCGCGGCCACTGATGACCAAGCTGATCAGGTGCCAGGTGCCCAGCGCGCACAGTAGCCCCGCCAGCAGCAGCATGGCCCAACTGTCGTAGCTGCCATTCGGCAGCGGCGCCCAGATCAGCACGGCCAGCAGCAGCACGAAGCGCGCACGGTCCCCTGGGAGGTGGATGGTCCTCGCCCCCATCGTGTCCTCTTCGTCACAGATAGTGTTGCGGATTATGCCAGCAGGAACGGCGTGGGGGTGATCGTTGGTGGACGCCGGCGCGGAGCTCGACGGTTCCTCTCGCGACAGCGTTGAGGCTCTTGGTGAACTCCTAGAGCCGCAACCACTCCCGGGCGCTGATGCTCTGACCGTGAATGTGCCGGTCGCTCTTGCCAAAGAGCCACAGATACAGCGGCATCAGGTCTTCAGGTGTCGGCAGGCGGTTCGGATCCTCGCCAGGCACCGCCGCCGCCCGCATGGCGGTGCGGGTCCCGCCGGGATTGATGCTGGCGAAACGCACTGGCGAGATGTTCTCGCTCTCGTCGGCGAACACCTTCATCAAGGCTTCCACGCCGGCCTTGGCCACCGCGTAGGCGCCCCAGTAGGCCCGGGGTCGCAATCCCGCCCCGGACCCTGTGAACAGCACCAGCGGTGAGCCAGTCTGCGCCTCGGCCGGTGCCGCCTGCGCCCCGCTGGCCTCCAGTAGCGGCAGCAGGGCCTGGGTCAACAGGAAGTTGCTGTTGAGGTTGGTGGCCATCACCTCCTGCCAGGCGACCGGGTCGTAGCCTGCCAGGGGCACCCTCGGGCCGAGCATGCTGGCGTTGTGCAGCAGGCCGTCGAGACCATCGAAGCTGACGTCGATGGCGTTGGCGAGCTGCTGGCAATCCTCGGCCGTCACGCCGGTCAGATTCACTGCCTGAATCACCGGTTCCGGATGGCCGGCGGCGACGATCTCGTCGTAGACCGCTTCCAGCTTCGCCAGGGTCCGACCGAACAGCAGCACGGTCGCACCGTGAGCGGCGAAGGCCCGGGCCGCCGCGCGGCCGATCCCGGCGCCGGCGCCGGTGATGGCCATCACCTTTCCGGCCAGCAAGTCCGCTGCCGGTTGCCAGTCCCTGTCGAAGGTCGACTTGCCCTCGCTCATGCCGGGGGCACCAATGCCGGGGGCACCAATGCCGGGGGCACCAATGCCGGGGGCACCAATGCCGGGGGCACCGATGCCGGGCGTACCCCATGGACGATGTAGTTGATGTCCACGTCCGCGCTGATGCTGCAGTGGCGGCTGAAGGGGTTGTAGCGCATGCCGGCGATCTCCTTGACTTGCAGGTTGGCCGCGCGCAGATGGCGCGCGAGCTCCGAGGGCCGGATGAAGCGGGCATAGTCGTGGGTGCCCTTGGGCAAGAGCCCGAGCACGTATTCTGCACCCACTACCGCCAGGGCCCAGGCCTTTGGATTGCGGTTGATGGTCGAGAAGAATAGATCGCCGCCGGGCCGGACCAGATCGGCACAGGCGCGCACTACCGATCCGGGATCGGGTACGTGCTCGAGCATTTCCAGGCAACAGACCGCGTCGAAACTGCCCGGCTGCTCCGCTGCCAGCGCCTCGGCGGGTACTTGGCGATACGTGACCTCGACCCCTGACTCCAGGCTGTGCAGACGGGCCACCGTCAGCGGCGCCTCGCCGGCGTCGATGCCGGTCACGGCGGCGCCGGCAAGTGCCATGGCTTCGGTGAGCAGGCCACCGCCACAACCCACGTCCAGCACTCGCGCGCCTGGCAGCGCATGACGCTTGGCGATCCAGGCCAGCCGTACGGGATTGATGTCGTGCAGCGGTCGGAAGTCCCCTTCCGGGTCCCACCAGCGGTGAGCCATCGCTTCGAACTTGGCCACTTCGGCGGCGTCGATGTTGGGGCTGTCATGGACCATGTTCAGGGCTCACTGTTGTTTGTGGGCGATCTGGAGGCGTCCGAGCGAAGGCTGTCGGAGCCTGCAGTGCTGCGGGCGATCGCGCCCATTGGGCGCTCCAACGGGGCGTTCCCACACCCATCACATCGCCTCCTGCATGCGATCCCGCCAGCGGCGGACGCTGGCCAGCACCGCATCCACATCCTGACGCAGATGCCGACCTTCCTCGAACAGCAGTTCGCCGCCCACCCAGACTCGACTCACGGCGCTGTGGGTGCTGGCGTAGACCAGCTGCGATTCCGGATGGAATACCGGTTCGCTGGCCACGCCGGAGAGGTCGATGGCCACCATGTCCGCGCACTTGCCGACTTCCAGTGAGCCGATCTCCTCGCCGAGCCCGAGAGCCTCGGCACCGGCCAAGGTCGCCATCTTGATGACTTCCAGGGCGGGCAGGGCGGCGGCATCGCTCGCCACCGCCTTGGCCAGGATCGCTGCCACGTGCATCTCCCGCAGCATCGACAGGCTGTTGTTGCTGGCGGCGCCATCTGTACCTAGCGCCACGCGGACGCCGGCGGCCCGAAGTTCGGCGATGGGCGCGAAGCCGCTGGCCAGCTTCAGGTTCGACTGCGGGCAGTGGATCACGCTGACATCGTGCTCAGCCAGCCGTTCGGCGTCCCCGGGTTCCAGGGCGATCATGTGCACGGCCTGCAGCTGAGGTCCGAGCAGACCGCAGCGTTCGATGGTGGCCAGCGGCCGTTCGCCGGTCTCGCGGCGGGCGGTGGCGACCTCATCGGCAGTTTCGTGCAGATGGATCTGCACCCGCATGTCCAGTTCCTGGGCCAGGGTCGACACCTTGGCGAGGTGCAGCGCATCCAGGGCATAGGTGGAATGGGGACCAAAGGCGACGTGGATCTGACCGGAATCCCGGAATTCGTCGTGCAGGGCCAGGGACTGATGAATGGCTTCGTCGGCTCCTGCCGCCCAGGCATTGCCAAAGCGCACCACGGGTCCGCAGACCTGGGCCCGGATCCCTGCGCGCAGGGCCACCGCCGCGGTGGCTTCCGGAAAGAAGTACATGTCGCTGAAGGTGGTGGTGCCGCCCGCCACCATCTCAGCGATGGCCAGCGCCGTGCCGTCGGCGACGAAGCCTGCATCCACCCAGCGCTCCTCCAGGGGCCAGATGCGATCATTGAGCCAGGTATCCAGAGGCAGGTCGTCGGCGTAGCCCCGAAACAGGCTCATGGCGGCATGGCCGTGGGCATTCACCAGTCCTGGCAGCAGGGCGTGATGGCCGAGGACGGTCTCCGGCAGGCCAGGATGGGTCGTTTTCGCTGTTTGCGTGGGTAGGATGGCCAGAATGCGGTCGCCGGCCAGGACCAGGCTGTGATGCTCGAGGACCCGGTTCTCCGGCGCCACGGGGAGTACCCAGCGGGCGCTCAGGAGGGCGGTGGCAGTAGTGTCGGACATGACGTGCTCCAGGGGCCGGCCGCGGATGATAACAGAGCGTCTGGCGGCGTCGCGTCATAGGTCGTGGCGCAGTCGGCTGACTGCGCTCGCCTAGAGCGGCCCGGACAGGCTAAAATGACGGGCTTTCCGGACGCGCCCTGTGGGCGTGAATCGAGGGGGCCGGATTCCGGTCCCACGGGGGCTTTGCGCCCGGCACTGGGCGACCATCGAGGCACTACATGGCAGAGATCGGCAGGGAAATTCTTCCCGTCAACATCGAAGACGAGCTCAAGCAGTCCTATCTCGACTACGCAATGAGCGTCATCGTCGGGCGGGCGCTGCCCGATGTGCGGGACGGGCTCAAACCCGTGCATCGACGGGTGTTGTTCGCCATGAGCGAGCTCAACAACACCTGGAACCGACCCTACATGAAGTCGGCGCGGGTGGTGGGTGAGGTCATCGGTAAGTACCACCCCCACGGCGACTCCGCGGTCTACGACACCATCGTCCGCATGGCCCAGAGTTTCTCTCTGCGCTATCTGCTGGTGGATGGCCAGGGTAACTTCGGTTCCGTGGACGGCGATCCTCCGGCCGCCATGCGTTACACCGAAGTGCGCATGGCCAAACTCGCCGACCTGCTGCTGGCGGATCTCGACAAGGACACCGTCAATCAGGTCCTGAACTACGACGAAACCCTGTCCATGCCCGAGGTCCTGCCGACCCGGGTGCCGAACCTGCTGGTGAATGGCTCCTCCGGCATTGCCGTCGGCATGGCCACCAACATCCCGCCGCACAACATCGGCGAGATCGTCCGTGCCTGCATCGCGCTGGTAGACGACGACGATCTGACCATCGACGATCTCATGAACCACGTCACCGGGCCGGACTTTCCCACCGGAGCGATCATCAACGGCCGCGCCGGTATCGTGCAGGCCTACAAGACCGGCCGCGGCCGCATCTACGTGCGCGCCAAAGCCGAGGTGGAAACCGATGCCAAGACCGGCCGCGACACCATCATCGTTCACGAGATTCCCTACCAGCTCAACAAGGCCCGGCTGATCGAAAAGATCGCCGAGCTGGTCAAGGAAAAGCGCATCGAAGGCATTTCCGAGTTGCGCGACGAGTCCGACAAAGACGGCATGCGCATCGTCATCGAGATCCGCCGGAGTGAATCCGGCGAGGTGGTGCTGAACAACCTCTACAGCCAGACTCAGATGCAGACCGTGTTTGGCATCAACTGCGTTGCGCTGGAGGACGGCCAGCCGAAAATCATGAACTTGAAGCAGATGCTGCAGGCGTTCATCCGTCACCGCCGCGAGGTGGTGACGCGACGCACCGTGTATCTGCTGCGCAAGGCCCGGGAGCGCGGCCACATTCTCGAAGGCCAGGCCGTGGCCTTGTCCAACATCGACGCGGTCATCGCCCTGATCAAGGCCTCGCCGACGCCGGCTGAGGCCCGCGATGCGCTGTGCGGCCGCGGCTGGGGATCGGACACCGTGTCCACCCTGCTCGCGCGCGCTGGCGCGGAGGCTTGCCGTCCCGATGGCCTGGAAGAGCAGTATGGCCTGCGCGACGGGCTCTATTGGCTGTCGCCGGTGCAGGCCCAGGCCATTCTCGATCTGCGCTTGAACCGCCTGACCAGCATGGAGCAGGGCAAGCTCATCGATGAGTACCAGGCCCTGCTCAGCGAGATCGAAGGCTACCTGCACATCCTCGGCAGCGGCGAGCGCTTGATGGAAGTCATTCGCGAGGAACTCGGGGAAGTGCTCGAAGCCTATGACGATCCGCGCCGTACCGAGATCACCGGCTCCTACGAGGATCTGTCCTACGAGGACTTGATCAACGAAGAGGACATGGTGGTCACCGTGTCCAACCGCGGTTATGCCAAGGCCCAGCCCCTGGCCACCTACGAGGCCCAGCGGCGGGGCGGACGCGGCAAGGCAGCCACCTCCATGAACGAGGATGACTTCATCGAGCATCTGCTCGTGGCCAGTTCCCATGACACCATTCTCTGCTTCACCGATCAGGGCAAGGTGTTCTGGCTCAAGGTCTACCAGTTCCCCCAGGGCAGCCGGGCCTCGCGCGGACGCCCTGTGGTCAACCTGTTGCCCCTCGGTGAAGGCGAGCGCATCACCACGCTGCTGCCGGTGCAGGAGAACACCGACGACGGCTTCATTTTCATGGCTACGGCCAACGGCACCGTGAAGAAGACGCCCATCGACCAGTTCTCCCGGCCGCGTTCGGTGGGCCTGATCGCCATCGATCTCGAGGAAGGCAATCACCTGGTGCGGGCTGCGTTCACGGATGGCCACCAGGACGTCATGCTCTTCGCCGGCTCCGGCCGCGGCGTGCGCTTCAAGGAGTCCGACGTCCGCGCCATGGGGCGGACCGCACGCGGTGTCCGCGGCATACGTCTGCTCGGCGACGATCAGGTGATTGCCTGCATCATTCCCGATGCCGACGGCGAGATCCTCACGGCCAGCGAGCACGGCTACGGCAAGCGTACCGCAGTAGCGGAGTTTCCCCTGCGCGGTCGCGGCGGCCAGGGCGTGATCACCATGCGCACCTCGGCGCGCAACGGACGCGTGGTCGGCGCCGCCCAGGTCGCAGCGGGTGAGGAGATCATGCTGATCTCTAATCAGGGCACGCTGGTGCGCACCCGGGTCGACGAAGTGCCGCTGCTGTCCCGCGCCACCCAGGGCGTACGCCTGATCAACCTGCGCGACGGCGAGCACCTCGTCGGCCTCGAACGCATCGCCGAAAGTGACGCCGAAGACGCGGAAGACGCGGAAGACGCCGAAGAGGACAAAGACACCGAGTAACCACCGAAAATTACTGGACATCCACACACTTACTGGACATCCAGGAAAGTTTCTGGATGTCCACTATTTCATTGGGAGCTGACACCGGCATGACGCGCGTCTACAACTTCTCCGCGGGCCCCGCGGCGCTGCCCGAAACCGTTCTCGAGCGTGCCCGCAGCGAGCTGCTCGACTATGCCGGTACCGGCATGTCGGTGATGGAAATGAGCCATCGCAGCAAGGCCTTCATCGACATCGCAGCCCGCGCCGAGGCCGACCTGCGGCGATTGCTCGGGGTGCCCGACGATTACGCCGTGCTGTTCTTGCAAGGTGGCGCCAGCGCCCAGTTCGCCGCGGTGCCGCTCAACCTGAGTGCCGCCGGCGATACCGTTGCCTACGTCAACACCGGTGCCTGGTCGAAGAAGGCCATTGCCGAGGCCAAGCGCTACGCCACAGTCAGCGTGGTCGCGAGCAGTGAGGCCAGCGGCTTCGGCCACGTGCCGCCGCAGGCGGAATGGCAGATGCCCGCCGCTGCCGCCTACCTGCACGTCACGCCCAACGAGACCATCGGTGGCGTCGCCTTCGACTTCATTCCGGAGGTCGGCGATGTCCCGCTGGTGGCGGACTACAGCTCCAGCATTCTCGCAGGTCCGCTGGACGTGTCCCGCTTCGGCGTCATCTACGCCGGTGCCCAGAAAAACATTGGTCCCGCCGGCCTGACTCTGGTCATCGTCCGCAAGGATCTGCTCGGTCGCGCCCGGGACATCACCCCGTCCATGCTCGACTGGCAGGTGGCCGCAGAAGCGGGCTCCATGTACAACACGCCGCCCACCTACGGCTGGTACCTAGCAGGCCTGGTATTCAACTGGCTCGATGAGCTCGGTGGCCTAGCGGCGATGGCTGAGATCAACCAGCGCAAGGCGCAAACGCTCTACCACGCGATCGATGCCAGCAACTTCTATTCCTCGCCGGTGACCCAAGCCAATCGCTCGCAGATGAACGTACCCTTCCTGCTGGCCGATCCGGCTCTGGACAAGGCCTTCCTGGCGGCCGCCGAGGAGCGCGGCCTGACCAATCTAGGCGGGCATCGCAGCGTCGGCGGCATGCGCGCCAGTCTCTACAATGCAGTGAGCCAGGAGGCGGTCGACGCCCTGGTGGCGTTCATGGGAGATTTCGAGCGCGAACACGGTTGATCGCAGACGCTGCCCGCCGGCCCGATCCAAGCTTGATGGATGACGAGTCATGACCGCGCAGGACCCCAAGGACACCGAAGCAGCGCTCGCCGCGTTGCGCGAGCGCATCGACGCTATCGACCTCGAACTGCAGCGTCTGCTCAACGCTCGCGCCGAAGCGGCGCAGGAAGTGGCCAGGGTGAAGCTCGAAGCGGACCCCGGCGCCGAACCGGTGTTCTACCGGCCGGAGCGGGAGGCGCAGGTGCTTGCCAGGGTCAAGGCGCGCAATACCGGTCCGATGGGCAGCGAGGAAATGGCGCGGCTGTTCCGCGAGATCATGTCCTGCTGCCTTGCCCTCGAGCAGCCCCTGACCGTGGCCTACTTAGGCCCCGAGGGGACGTTCACCGAGGCCGCTGCGGTCAAGCACTTTGGTCACTTCGCCCGCACCCGCCCCATGGCCTCCATTGGCGAGGTGTTCCGCGAAGTGGAGTCCGGTAGCGCCCACTACGGTGTGGTTCCGGTGGAGAATTCCACCGAGGGCGTGGTGAATCACACGCTCGACAGCTTTATGGCATCCAAGCTGCAAATTGCCGGCGAAGTGGAACTGCGCATCCATCATCACCTGCTCATTCCACCGGGGGTGGCACCTGCAGACCTTACGAGGGTGCTGTCGCACCAGCAGTCGTTGGCCCAGTGCCGCTATTGGCTGGATGCCCATTGGCCGAAGCTCGAGCGCATTCCCGTCGCCAGCAACGCTGAAGCGGCAGCCATGGTGCGAAAGGACAGCAACGCCGCCGCCATTGCCGGGGAAATGGCGGCCGAACGCTATGGCCTCACCCGGCTCGCCGACAACATCGAGGATCAGCCGGACAATACCACCCGTTTTCTGGTGCTCGGCGGACAGCGCGTGCCGCCCAGCGGTCGCGACAAGACCACGCTGCTGGTGTCCACCCGCAACGAGCCGGGTGCGCTTTATCAGCTGCTCGAGCCCTTCCACCGTCATGGCATCAGCCTGACCCGGCTCGAAACCCGGCCTTCGCGAGCGGGCAACTGGTCCTATGTGTTCTTCATTGACTGTGAGGGCCACCAGGACGAGCCGGATGTCGCCCAGGTCATCGATGAACTGCGGGCCATCACCATCGAAGTGAAGTCCTTGGGCTCCTTTCCGCGGGCGGTGCTGTGAGTCGTTTCGATACCGCCATGCTCTCGATTCGACTCACCGACAGGCCATACGCCCCGGTAGGCCCCGGCCGCATACGGTTGGACCGCATACGGTTGGGCCGCATACGGTTGGGCCGCATGCGGTCGGCAGGGGTGCGGCGCGTACACGCGCTCGCCTACAGACAAAACCCAGTTTCGATCACATGAGCCACAACACCATGACTGACCGCATCCTAGCCCGCGCCCGCCCGGCGATCCGCGCGCTTCAGCCCTACCAGCCCGGCAAGCCGGTGGAGGAGCTCGAGCGCGAACTCGGTATTCGCGCAGCCCTCAAGCTGGCCAGCAACGAGAACCCCCGTGGTCCCGGCCCGGCGGTGCACAAGGCCCTGGCGCGTGCAGGTGAGGCGCTGAACCGCTATCCCGATGGCAACGGTTTCGAACTCAAGCGCGCTCTGGCGGAACGGCTGGACGTCGATCCGGCCATGATCACCCTCGGTAATGGCAGCAACGACGTCCTCGAACTGCTCGGCCGGGTGTTCGTCGGCCCGGGTGATCGCGGCGTGGTGGATGCCCACTCCTTCGTGGTCTACCCGCTGGCCATTACCTCGTCAGGCGGCGAGATCGTCCGCGTACCGTCGAAGCACTACGGCCATGATCTCGAAGCCATGGCGGCGGCGGTGGACGCGACGCTGCTGGCGACTGATGGCCGTATCGAACTCGTGGGCGGCGCGCTCGAGGCGCGGCTGCCGTTCCGGGTCGGCGTCGGCATGGAAACCTTGACGCTCACGGCGCCAGCCAGCATCAGCCTGCCGCTGACGCCGGCCTTCATCGACAGCTTGATGAGCAGCGAAGAGGCCGAGAACGACATTCGGCTGGCCGATACCGCGCTGTTGCGGATGACGCTGGATCGGCTCGATGTGGGCCTGGTCGAACCGGGGCTCACCAAGCTCCGTGCCCACGGCAAGGCAGAACTGGGTCGCATGCGTTTTCTGGCGGGCAATCGTCCGCTGGCGGCGGTGGATGGGCTCAGCGCCGACCTGGATTTCCAGGGCGCGGAAGGTCGCGGCAAGATCAGCCTCGACGGCCGGGTCTCTGCCGAAGGCAGTGCGCCGGGAACCCTCGAGGGCTCGGTGGACATCGAAAACCTGCGCGCGGATGGAAGCGGCAACGTGAAGCTGGATTTGGATCTGGCCAAGCTGCCGGCCGCCTTGGTGGGCATCTTCGCCGATCAGCCAGCCTTGCCCGAACTGCTCGGATCAGCGCTGGACATGAAGGTCACGAGCCGGATCGCGCTGGGCGAAGTGCCGCGGGGCTCGGCCTCTTTGAGTGCCAACGCCCGCCACCTCTCTGCGGACGCGGAACTCGATATCGGTGATGCCATCAGTCTCAAGCGCCCGGCCCAGGTGCGCCTGACGCTGACGCCAGCCGCCCATGCCGCGCTGTCCCCGCCCACCGTGCAGCCGGACTCGGGTCGCCCGGACTCGGGTCGCCCGGATTCGGGTCGCCCGGACTCGGGTCGCCCGGACTCGGGTCGCCCGGACTCGGGTCGCCCGGATTCGGGTCGACTTCTGGTGGCCGCGGACACCGTCATCGATGCCTCGATCACCCGCCTGCGGATGCCTCGTGGTGAGGCGGGCAGGGGCCGGCTGCCGGATCTCGATGCCCGGATCACAATGGCGGAAGCACAGCTGCGCCACAGCGTGACCGGAGAGGGCTATCGGATCGAGAACCTGCTGGCGAACGTGGGCACCGCGTCCGCAGGCCAGGAGCTCGTGGCCGAGCTGACCGGATCGGTGGCTGAGCGTGGTGCCACGCCGGGAGCCATCGATTTGAAGGCGCGCGTCGGGCAAATGTTCGACGCCGAGCGGGCGTTCTCCACCGAGCGTTTGGCGCTGGACGTTGACGGGCGCATCGCGCAGCTCCCGGTCGCTGTTTTGGACCGCTTCCTGGCCAGCAACGGCATGCTGCTGGCCAGTCTCGGGCGGACTGTCGATGCCCGCATGGATGTCGCGCTCCGCGATGGCGCCGGGCCGCTGAACTTCGAACTGCGCGGAGGCAATGCCCAGGCCGACGTCAAAGCGCATTGGAACAAGGGCACCCTGACCCTGCGTGAAACGCTGTCTGCCCAGGTCCAGCCCACGGAGGCGTTCGGGCGCACGGTGCTCGCCCGTTTTCACCCCATCTTCGACACCATGCGCGGCGGCGAAGATCCGATCCGGCTGCTGATTCCCGCCCAGGGCGTGGTGATCCCCACCGGTGAAGGCGCGCTTGGCCAGATCCATGTGCCGCAGATGAGCCTGACGCTCGGTCGCATCGAACTCGAGAGTGGCCCGCTGCTGGAAGGGCTGGTGGCGATCGGCCAGCGCTTCGGCAATTTGCGGCCCATGGGCGATGTCTGGACCGTTGAGTTCACGCCGGCGGTGATGTCCGTGCGAGAGGGCCGGCTGGCCTACTCGCGGCGCATGGATCTGTTGCTGGGTGACCAGATGCATTTCGCCACCTGGGGCAGCATGGATCTGGTCAATCAACGCGCTGATCTGGTCCTCGCCGTCATGCCTCTGACCCTGCGCAGCGTGTTCGGCATTGCCGCCAACGAGGATGATGCGCTGCGCATCCCCATTCAGGGTGCGGCGGGTCCGGGCATGATCAACTTGTCGCAGGTCGGTACAGAGCTCGCACGACTGCAGGCCCAACGTCGCCTCGGCCAGAGCAATCCCCTGTTCGGCGCGCTGCTCGGAGCCGCCACCGGCGGGACGCCGGGATTGAGCGGTGCGCCGCAGCCGTCGATGAGTCCGCTGCCCTGGGCCGAGCGGCTCGCCGCACAGGCGGCGGCAGCGGAAGCGGCCGCTCGTCAGCGGGAAGCCCAGCAACAGGCACCGCAACAGGCACCGCAACAGGCACCGCAACAGGCACCGCAACAGGCACCGCAACAGGCACCGCAACAGGCACCGCAACAGGCACCGCACCAGGCACCGCGACA
>Ga0105053_10005702_pt1 | contig 17576 bp, 12 predicted proteins | sample BON01_FD_78093 | JGI IMG/M metagenome (GOLD analysis project Ga0105053, IMG submission 78093) | Freshwater microbial communities from Lake Bonney liftoff mats and glacier meltwater in Antarctica - BON-01 | ecosystem: Environmental > Aquatic > Freshwater > Ice > Glacier meltwater | place: Lake...
AACTCTCGACGCAGTCACCAGTTTTACGATAAATCTCCTAGCAGATTGACCAGCATTAAAAAGCTCCAGCTCCACATCCGCAGATACAATCACCAGACTACCAAGTGCCGCTGCTCCAGACAAAGCACCTTTGGAACAGTCACCAGTTTTACGATAAATCTCATAACAGATTCGACCTCGTCACGCGGTAGTCCTGCATTAATTTTATAGCTCTCTGAAAACTTCTTTTCCTGGAGCAGTTATTCACAGATCGTAAGTCGAATAGCAATTACAAGTAATGCAAACCAGAATACTGAACAATAGATGGCAACACACTCTTCATCAGCCTGCCTTTGTGGTGGCAATTGCAACTCGGAGCATTTACATATTCTGATCGTTTTCACCAGGCCGCCTCTCCGGTGCCAATTACATCCAGAGAAACACAACCATAAATACACGATCAATACACAATAAACAGGGCATCGCAACGATTAGAATTCGTCTTTCCCTGCAGATACGCTTAACAACAATTCTATCCTGATATGCACATGAAGTGTATTATAATAACAAAGAGATGAGATATCTGCTTTTTACATGTTGCTTGTTCAGTTATGCAAAAACAATAGAGCAAACGCAAGAAATTCCGCACTTAAAAAAGTCCGTTGAGGTATTGTTTGCGCCTCAGGATAATTGTACAAAGGCAATTATAGAATTGATCAACAACACCAATCACAGCATTAAGATTCATGCGTACGCCTTTACTTCAGATGAAATTATAGAAGCGCTTGAGAGAGCTGCGAAACGTGGTGTTAAGGTGCGAATCTTGGCAGATAAAACATATATCAATAAAATTGGTATGAACCGCCTAAAAGGCACTCAAGGCGTCAAAAGTTGGAACGATAGCAAGCCCCGTATCGCACATAATAAAATCATCATTTGTAAAAATAAGAAAGACACATCATTGTTTGCCACAGCGGTCGTGACAGGTAGTTTTAACTTTAGTCGTAGCGCTCAGCACTGCAATGCAGAAAATATCGTAATTTTTAAAAATCACAACAGGATATACAGTAAATATCATGCAAATTGGAAGTATCGTAAAAACTTAAAAGAGACAGTATTTTCATCATTCGATCCTAATATGCAAGCTACAAGCAAAATTTCGAGAAGAAGTATGATCCGTAGATAATCAGGATTACTGAGTTACATAAGATATATTACGCATGTAACTGTACAGTGATAGATGGAAGTATAGAGTCCTCATTGTTCTTTAATATGCGATTCGCAGGCAAAATCTCGAGAAGAAGCGTGATCCTTAGAGAATCATGATTACTTTGCCTTGATTGGTTATAATAAGACATATATGTCTTCCAGTGTGTTCAAAAAGATTCAAAACGACTTAGAGAGCATTAGTAAAGCGTGGAATGTGCAAGGTTTACCAGTAAAAATTCAGCAATTAACTCAAGAATCAATGAAAGAAAATTTTTGGTCAAACACTGAAGAGGCCGCGCAAGTCATGAAAAATAAAGCGCTATACGAATCGCAATTAGCTGCATTTACTGAATGCTCTGAAGAGTTGGAATTACTTGAGTCAGAAGAGAATGAGAATTTCTTGTTAGAATTGGCAAAAAAGGTAGAGACGCACAAGTTGCGGTCATTATTTAATTCCACTGATGAGCTTGGGTGCTTCTTAGAGGTTCGTGCAGGAGCTGGCGGTACTGAGGCAAACGATTGGGCGTCGATGTTATTTAATATGTATACAAGATATGCGCAAAATGCTGGGTACAAAGTAGAGATTATTGATGAAGTTGCTGCAGAACCAGCAGGTATAGTCTTTGGTGTTTTAAAAGTCTTGCCCAGCAGCAGTGCCACGCATCCTTATGGTTTTTTAAAAAATGAATCAGGGCCTCATCGGTTAGTGCGCATTTCTCCATTTGATTCAAATGCCAGTCGACATACAAGTTTCGCTGGAATCGATGTTGTTCCAGTGGTAGACAAAACGATTACGATAGATATTCTTGACAAAGATCTTGAGATTAAATCGTGCAGGGCGTCTGGAGCAGGTGGTCAGCATGTAAACAAAACCAATAGCGCAGTGAGAGTTGTGCATACACCTACTGGAATCGTGGCAGAGTCACAACAAGAGCGATCTTATCATCAAAATTTGTCACATGCGATGTCTTTGTTGAAATCTCGTATCTACGCAATGGAATTAAAAAAGCAACAAGAATGCGAGCAAAAACGACTTGCAGCACGAGGAGATATCACTTGGAGCAATCAGATTCGTTCGTATGTCTTGCAACCTTATCAATCAGTAAAAGATCACCAGACTGGTCATAATGAAAGCAACGCTCTGCGGGTGCTGGAAGGTCATATTCAAGGCTTTCTAGATGCTGCGGTGGTTTGGAGTTTAGAGGGTCAGAGCGATCAGAAGTAACGCATAACGCGATAAGATTGCTAGTAGGAATGCATTGCAAGTAATGAGTTTATAGCATAATGCTTTAGTTGTAATAATCCTATGACGCTGATTAATCATTAAAGCAAGAAGTAAGATTTGAGACAATCTGCCGATTTAAGTTACGCATGTAGTTTCGTCAGTTGCTTATATAACAGAATAACAATCAAGAAATTATAAGAGTTCCCGAGGCAATTGCCAAAAGTATTTCACAACAAGCTTTGTGAAACATCAGAATCAATTAGCATGGATTAGATAAAAAGATTAGTTGAACCAATGAATATAAAGATATTATCTATTGATTTAAATTTGCAATCTAATTGTTGAACCAGAAGAAGTTATCAACAATATTGCTTGTTATAAAAATACGCACACTGCATTAGATATGATGTAATATCGATATTAAAATAAGCGAAAGTCATTATTAAAACTCTCGATAAAACATACACTATCATAACACTGACAACCAACTCCTTCAATGCGTCTCCTTTCATACCATTATGCCACATGTCTGCTATATCTTGCTTTACATCTTGTAAGTATCCGCTTGGACTGATATACCAACTACCTAAATCAGGAATGGTAATCTTGGCATTAGTATCTTTAATGCCTAATAATTCACTCATTATTCTTGATCCTTCACGTGCACGCTCGGTATGAGTTTTATGCGTGATGTCAAAATCTAAAATCTCCGTGATCAATTTGTGCAAAGTTTGAGCGTTTGAATCTGCACTTGAACTAAGTTGGCCATGTGCAAGTTTCAATTCACGCTTTAAATCAATTCTCTGCTTCAAAGGAGTAAAGAGATAAGAAGATTGCTTTGCGTATTGAATGACTGTTTTGAAAATCGTTTTGTATTTAAGATTTGCATTGCTAAACGCCTTTAACCAACGCGTGCTTTCACTAAACAGATCCACGTTAGAACGTCCTTCGATCAATTGTGTTATTAACACTGTTAAAGCGGTATAGACTAATTTTTCTTCTTCTAGAATTGATGGCGCTTTATGTGATTTGATTTTAGGCAATGCATATTTAACGCCTGCGGTTAAACAAAATTCTTGTGGAATTACACTTATGTCTGATTTCGTGCTTTTCTCTGATTGCGTGCTTTTCTCTGGTTGTATACAAACTGCATTTCCGCACATTATAGCTAATAATAGAATTCGCTTCATTTTAACTAATTATAAAGGTTTTTAGTGACTTAATTCAATACAATTTAGATAAGATTTAATCATCATAAAAGAATGTTTGTAGTATATTAATACCCTCGGTGAGACTCGAACCCACACGCCCAAAGACAATAGATTTTGAGTCTATCGCGTCTACCATTCCGCCACAAGGGTGTATAAAATATGATAACCAGTAACTGTACTTTTTGCAAGAAGTGAAATTAATAAATGCTCAATTTCCGAGTTCACGCTAATCGCAATAAATTATCACAAATATATAAACATACTATATTCAAAAGCAAACCCTATCAGGCTGCGTGTGATTTAAGAACGACTTTTTTTGATTTACATATCTCAAGTGGTCGGTATTCTAATGTGTAACCTCGCCCCCATACTGTATGTAAATATCTTTGCCAATTTCCCACGGCATTCGCAATCTTTGTGCGCATTTTACATGTAAAGACATCGATAATCTTTTCCTCTGGGCGCTCTAAGCCTTGATACAAGTTATTGATAAATGTGCTTTTTGAGATAATCGCGCCTAGTCTCTGTGCCATTAATTCAAACATCATGTATTCTTTTTCGGTAAAATCAACAACCTTACCAGATTTGGTTTTTACATGTTTGCGGACTAAGTCTATTACCAATTCACCAATCTCAATTGTTGAACTAGTATTGCCATATGTACGGCGCATTACAGCTCTAATACGAGCAAGCAATTCGTTCTTATCAAAAGGCTTGGCAATGTAATCGTCTGAGCCTAAATCTAAACAGCGCGTTTTGTCTTCTGTAGTTTTAAGTCCTGACAGTCCAATGATCGGCGTTTTGCATCCCATAGTACGAATCGACTTTAACACCTGACACCCAGATTGATCAGGTAAGACAATATCCAGCAATATTACGTCATAAGTATGATCAGCCTGCGTTTTGCATGCTATAATTCCAGCGCTACCAGTGTAAACCTGCTCGCAGATTGCACCTTCGTTTTCTAATACTCTTGTGAGCAAATCAGACGTCACTTTGTCGTCTTCTATTATCAGTATTCTCATTCTTGGCCTCTTCTACATTGGATGTTATACTGTTAATTCGCTAAAATCACGCCCTAAAGGAATTCCGTTAACCTTTCGTTAATACTTTTGCAATTTTTTGCGTAAATAGTTAGTGGTAGCATGGTCTCGGATCTGGTACAATACAAAAGTAATATGATGAACTATAAACAGTTACAGAAGCCCAAATCATACGACATCATTATGTTGATGCGTCCGTCTGCGTCGGAAGCGGAAATTAACGATGTTATTCAAACTGTAAGATTAACGCTCGAGCCTATCGAGGCGGTAATATATCACACAGAGCACAGTTCTCGTGATTTAAAATACAAAATTAAAGACTTTCAATCTTCTACTTTTGTAGTTATCGGTTGTACTGGCCCTTCAGAGTTGCCTAGTGCAATTCACAAAAAGTTTAAATACAACACTCAAGTTTTGCGTTTTGTAACTTTTAAGCATGATCAACTTACAGTTTCACGATTTACAGAAGCGCCATTGGAAAAATCTGGTATACATCCGCTTAATCCAAGACTTTCAGAATGCTTAACAGAGCAGGACAGACTTATCCCATTTAAGCTAGGTAAAAGCGTTTCGCAGAATACACAGAATCACAGAATGCTTTCCAAGAAAATTAAAACAGCTCGTACACTTGGCCTTTACTTCTAATCTAGAATGTACTGAGCAACTTGTATTAACTAATTATAAATTAGAGTATGATTACTTGTATGTCTCTATCTGAGTGCTGTTCTGAATTAATCAAAGTGCAGTTTCACAAGCGAGCTATTACCAGATCTGTTCTGAATAGCGTTGTAGTGAATATGCAGTCGTTTTCTGACACCAGAAAAATCACCCTTGCTTTTGCAACTTCCTCCGCAGGTGTACTTGTGCCTCAGAGGTTTTACCAAAGCCATCCAAACAAAATTACTATTCATTTATTGCAGGGCTGTTTTATAGATCTCGATATTGATTATTTTTTCATTTATGTGAAGGTTAAGTTTTCTGTTGATGGAGAATGGGAGCGGCTGAGGATTCCCTTTTCTGCACTTATATCTTTTCAAGATTCAGAAACCATGATATGTGAAGAATTTAAAATTATTCCAGATAACTTTATGGAGCAAGTGCTAGCTGATTCGAATTTGTTGTATTTTTCGAAAGCTCACGCTTAAAGACCTTTATTAAGTAATGGTATGATCTTATATCGCGTCTGACGCATGACTACTGCTATAATGTACCGTGCTTTCCGTTGCGTATTGCCTGTTACACTCCATATCGCTTTTCTATAGTTATAATCTTCTATATCTCGTGATAGCCTGTATTGCAGCAGATTTATTGCGCTTTGCATATCAAGTATTGTATTCTGTGCCAGAAAAACCCTTTCATTGTCAATTATTAAATAACCAACTGCACTTAGTGTATTTATATATCGGGACACTCTTAGTAGATGCTTTGATCCAGTTTCAAATAAATCATAATTTTAACGAATTGCTATTTTATCTTGAAGGAGCGCAGCTTGTCGTTGTCGTTATTTGTTTTTTAAAATATCAAAACAACAATACTTTAGCCAAATTAGTCGCTGCTGAAAAGCAATTAATCATTACAGACCCAGTAGAATTTCAACAATCAGAGCTTTTATACATCGCAGAAAAGCTTACTGAGATACGTCGTTACTTAAAATACTTAATTGATAATCAGGGTTGTTCAAAATCAGACGCCTCTTTGAATGCAATACATAATGCCTTAGCAAGATTGTTTACCGAGGTTACAAAGCCTAAATAATAGTGCTGCTTGTGTATTCTGCTTTGTTTGGATAAAATTATATATGATTCATTCTCGTGCGGAAATTTGCAAGGCTCTCGATATTTCAGAAGTCAATACTGGGGACACTGCGTTTCAAATTGTAACACTACATGGCGAAGTAAATAGAATTTCACAGCATTTACAAGCAGCAAAAAATCCTAAAAAAGACAAGTCAAGCTTGCGTGGTTTACGTAGAAAAATTAACGAACGCACTACGCATATGAAGTACTTAACACGTACTAACCCTGAGCGCGCAAAATTTGTTACAAAATTTCTTGGAATGAAGTAATGCGTGTGGCAAATAACGAATCAAACAGTGCTCCTTATACCGGGTGTAAAGACTCCTATCGTAAGTTATTTTCTCGTTTCATTGATAATAAAGACGTAACTCTTCATACTTATGCCGGTTGCGCTAATAGCTATCTCATTCTCTCAGTCAAGGGTATGCGGTTAATGGCTGTAGTGACCGTTGATGATGAAGTAAGCGCTGATCCATACAATGTACTAAAAGTCACATATCAAGAAAAAGCATACGCAGATGACAAGATTCCTCCTGGTTTTACCAAAAGAGAATCCACAACAAACAAAGAAATTTTAATTAGCAGGATTATTGATCGTTCTTTAAGACCGTTAATTGCTTCCAATTGTTGTGTAAATCTTACAGTCACACTCTTACGATATGACAAATCTATTGATATAAAATCTTGGGGAGTGTTGCTTGGAAGTATGGCGGTGGCAAAGGCTGGGGTGAAAATCTACGGACCTGTGGCAGCTGTCACAATGTCTCTAGGTAAAGGAAGTTGTTTTATAGCGCGTACTCCATTTGGTATTACCGCTGTTGAAGTTAAGTCGCAACCTATCAAGGTAAGTGATTTAATTACTCAAATCGCATCAAAGTCAGACTGCACCGCGATGTGGCAACTAGCTTCAGAATTTTTTAAATTTTACCAACCACCAGTTATCTCGCTTGAGATGATCGATTTTGTGACGGAAAATGTACAATCTGTAAATGATTTTAATTATCAAAGATTTTATGAGCAATACGGTTCAGAATCAATGTCGTTTAATCAAATTGCCAGTTTACATATGTCTAAGTTAAATCGTGCAGATGATCGAGGTCCTTTAGATTGCAGAAAGATCGAATGTTCAGGCAATATCTTGGCCAATAATCACGGCAACGCTTTATTTACGCGCGGTCAAACAGGAGTGCTCGCAGTTGCTACATATAGTAGTAACCCACGAGATCGCGTTACAAACGACAGCGTGTCTTCGAAATATGACCAGGCTTCGTTTTACACTCATTACACCTTTCCTGGTTACTGCACTAACAGTTCTGGGCGTCGTACTGCTATCAGTAGGCGCGAGATTGGGCATAGCATGTTAATACAAAACGCTTTAAAACCGCTATACAACAGTGCTTATCAAATTGTCCGACTTACTGCAGATGTTTTGTCTTCTGACGGGTCATCTTCAATGGCGTCGGTGTGCGCAGGCAGCTTGGCGCTGTACCATAAAACTAAAAAACATATAGGTGGTATTTCAATAGGCAGCTTTGACGATCAATTAGTAGTAGATCTAACAGCAGCAGAAGACGCAATCAGTAATATGGATTGCAAGGTTGCAGCAAATGAAGAAGGTGAAATTACAGCAGTGCAGATGGATTGCAAATCTCCTATTGCGCCTGGTAAATTTTGCATGGGCATATCAAAGGCAACAGAAGTAATTACAAGTACTATTATTCCTGCGATGCATCGTATGGTAAAAGCATAATTTTTTTCTATATCTCCGTCATTTTATTTATACATAGTACAATAAGACATGTGGGTTAATCGCAAAGCCAAGCATCACTATACTATTGAAGATACAAAAGAGGTTGGAGTTGTGCTTTGTGGTAGCGAAGTACGATCAATACGTGTAAAGGGCATTAATCTCAGCTCTGTCTATGCTATTTATCAATCAAATGCATTTTGGCTGCACAACCTTGATGTAATGCCGTGTAGTTATGTAAATGCCTTTAGCGTACAGCGAACCAGTCGTCCAAAAAAATTGCTGATGCACAAACGGGAGATACGTAAATGGATCGGCTTGTCTAGTCGCCCTGGGTATACTCTAGTACCGCTTAAAGCTTATTTTAATGAAAAGGGTATTTTTAAAATTCAGATTGGACTTGGCAAGGGTAAAACAACATGGGATAAAAGACAAAGTGAAAAAGACAAAGAAGACAGACGTGAAGAAATGCATTATGCGTCATAACAATTAATTGGGGGAGGGTTTATTCCAATATTAGATAAAAGGCAAAGTGAAAAAGACAAAGAAGACAGACGTGAAGAAATGCATTATGTGTCATAACAATTAATTGGGGGAGGTTTAGTCTCGGTACAAGGCCGCGTATAGATCGACTTGGTCAAAGTACAAACAGGATACAAAGCTACTCGTTAATGCGCGTGCATGACGTTGTGATGGTTTAATTTTTACTGTTGTATATATTTGTGTATCGTTTGTTGCTGTTCTTACCAGTCTTGATTGCACTGTAGCGCCGGCATAAGTCATCCGTCACTACTCATCATGTGTGGCTAAGTGATAGGGTTTGGTCAGATTGTTCCAATATCTAAGCCAGTGCCAAGGAAAAACCGCCGATACTATCTTTATTGCTGTTCTCATCGTGTCTGGTCGCGCTATAGGTGCTAACAAGAGGCAATGTCAGTGACCATCATTACAATATACAGAAAACATCGCGTCATACAGATTGCAAATAGCCTATTAGTGCAGTCATTGTTCATGCATCACTCTGATCATTCATATGGCTTAGAGCGCCTGTAAATAAACCTATAACATCGTTTTCTGTATCAACGCCTGTATATTGTTTACATAGCTTAGAACGCCTGTAAATAAACCTGTAGCACCCTTAATACACCTATATAGTCCAGTACTAACGTGTGCAATTGTGCTTTTCTTGTTGATAGCTCATGTATTGATCATTTCAAGTATTTTAACATCACTCTTCCTCACCTCCTACCCACCTGAGTATCATATTTAACCCATCAGGGTGCACTTCTTTTAATTCGTTGATAATTTCAAGCAAAGAGCGTTCTTGCCATCTGTGCACAGCGATCAAGACCAAAGATGTCAAATTATGAGGTTCTGATTTATTTAAAAAATTGGCCGCCTCTTGAATCATCTCGTATGCTTTTTTTCGACTCATTGAGCTTACACGATTTGACTGAGCTTCAGTAGCTATAGGCCTTGGTAATTCCGCCAACCATTGTAGGAATTTTACAGTCTCAGTCAAGATTGGCATGGCAGGATCTTTGCTTTGCACAAACAGATTGATTTGACCGCATAAGCTTAATGCTTGTGGTAATTGTTCTAAATAATAATTATATTCCGCACTTTCCGGTAAAGGTTGTTTGCGAATCGTCATGGTATATAACTGACTAGCACTAGCTTCGCTCATTACTAAATATTTCAAACACTGTTTTTTTAAAGCGATGTCCAACCAGGTCATGATCTTGTGCATGCCGTCTTTTGGATGAGCTGTGCCCCAATATTTTTCAAGCGCATGAAAGTAAATATCTAATCCTTCAACTAGGTTAGTCATACTGCCAAACGCTACGGCATTTGCAAGGTGAGCAAAAATATAAAAATCTTTACTTTGATGCGACAAGATATCAATACAAATTGCTTGAATTGATTGCCATTTAGACGTTTGATCGGAATCAAGCAAATCACGCAGGCGGTCAAAAGCCACGTCTTGTTGCATATTTAATCCAATAGGGTCGTTACCAGGTAGTGGTGTAAAAATAGCCGCAGGAGCTCTAGGCATGCATAATAGTGGCGGCAAAGTATCGAGAAAGTCTTAATTTCATGCGGGTAGCGTTGCGTTATAAGTTTGATACGGTGATTTGCTGATTAGGATTGGCTGTAAAGCGCGTTTGTTTCATGCTGATTGAATATCTTGAGTCAAGACCGGTAGCGTTGCGTTATAAGTTGGACACGGTGATTTGCTGATTAGGATTGGCTGTAAAGCACGTTTGTTTCATGCTGATTGACTAATGGAGGACTTTTTACACATCATCAAATGTGGTAAAGCAGATGATCGCTATCTTCGGGTAGAGGAAAGTCCGGACTTCTTGGAAACATGATGCCGGTTAATGACCGGCGAGGGTAACCTCAGGGAAAGTGCAACAGAAAAGATACCGCCGAAAGGTAAGGGTGAAATGGCGCGGTAAGAGCGCACCGCTTTTTTGGTAACAAAGAAGGCATTGCAAACCCCATCAGAAGCAAGATCAAAATAGTGCTAGGCAGTTTCCAGCCTTAGGCACGCGGTAGATCGCATGACGGCATCAGTAATGGTGTCGCTAGATAAATGATTGTCTAATACAGAATCCGGCTTATAGCTTTACCACGCTGTATATTATTTATTGTTTATTGATATATGTAATGTTGCTTGGAATCAAACTTTATAATACAGAATCCGGCTTATAGCTTTATTGTGTTGTATATATATTTGTTGTTTATTGAGACATATGGGGCGTTGATTGGAATCAGGTTGGCGTTTGCGTTATTTGGAACGTTATGCGATTTGAAAAAGGTGTTTATTGACATATGGGGCGTTGATTGGAATTAGGTTGGAGTGGATGTTATTTATGCGGTAGCGCTCTCTGAGACAGAGTGTGAGGTGGTGAATTATGCATTGGTATTGGACGGCAAAACGTGGTGATTTCTATGCTATTTGGTGTGAAATTGTCAACTAGTGAAGGGGGTATTTAGCAGTAAAATGTTAAATTTTAATTGGTGCAATTCGCGCTTGACAGCGTTATTGATAGCATGTACTATAATTATACAGAGGGCTGCTAGGCAGCCTGATCGATTGAAATTAAGATAATCAACGGAAGATAACAGATCGGCAAACGGTGTTTGCAATCTGAGTTATCTATATGTATAGAGCATTCGGTGCAAAGCACCGTCAATTTTTGTCTTTATAAATTTTAAGACACACGAGTACGTCAAGACGTTTTTTTCTTTGAGAGTTTGATCCTAGCTCAGAGCGAACGCTGGCGGCACGCTTAACACATGCAAGTCGAACGAGATATAACTTCGGTTATGTCTAGTGGCGCACGGGTGAGTAATACTTGAGAATCTACCCATGAGTGGGGGATACCTGCGGGAAACCGCAGTTAATACCGCATAATCTCGAAAGAGCAAAGATTTATCGCTTATGGATGAGCTCAAGCCAGATTAGATAGTTGGTGGGGTAATGGCCTACCAAGTCAATGATCTGTAGCCGGTCTGAGAGGATGGTCGGCCACACTGGGACTGAGAACGGCCCAGACCTCTACGGAGGGCAGCAGTGGGGAATATTGGACAATGGGGGCAACCCTGATCCAGCGATGCCGCGTGGATGAAGAAGGTTTACGGATTGTAAAGTCCTTTCACTCATGAATATGATGACAGTAATGAGAGAAGAAGCTCCGGCTAAGTCTGTGCCAGCAGCCGCGGTAATACAGGCGGAGCGAGTGTTGCTCGGAATCACTGGGCGTAAAGGGTGTGTAGGCTGTTTTATAAGTGGAATGTTAAAGATCTAGGCTCAACCTAGTTATGCATTTCATACTGTAAAACTTGAGTATGGTAGAGGAAGTAGGAATTTCTGGAGTAACGGTGATATGTGTAGATCCCAGAAGGAACACCAAAGGCGAAGGCAAGCTTCTAGGCCAATACTGACGCTGAGACACGAAAGCGTGGGGAGCAAACAGGATTAGATACCCTGGTAGTCCACGCCCTAAACGATGAGGATTAGATGTTGGGTATCAGTTTTATAGACTACTAGTCTATAGTACTGATATTCAGTGTCCAAGCTAACGCGCTAAATCCTCCGCCTGAGTAGTACGGTCGCAAGGCTAAAACTTAAAGGAATTGACGGGAGCTCGCACAAGCGGTGGAGCACGTGGTTTAATTCGATGATCCGCGAAAAACCTTACCAGGTTTTGTATATAAGTTTTAGGTGCAGGAAACTGTACCTTTCAGTTCGGCTGGGCTTATACAGGTGCTGCATGGCCGTCGTAAGTTCGTGCCGCGAGGTGTTGGGTTAAGTCCCTTAACGAACGCAACCCTTATTCTTAGTTGCCAGCGAGTAATGTCGGGAACTTTAAGAAGACTGCCGGTGTTAAACCGGAGGAAGGTGAGGATGACGTCAGGTCTTCATGGCCCTTATAATCTGGGCTACACATGTGCTACATTGGCAGATACAGTGAGATGCAAAGCGGCGACGCTGAGCCAAACTCCAAAGTCTGTCTAAGTTCAGATCGTTCTCTGCAACTCGAGAACGTGAAGCAGGAATCGCTAGTAATCGGGAATCAGCATGTCCCGGTGAATATGTCTACGAGCTTTGTACACACCGCCCGTCAAGCCATGGAAGCTGATCTTATTTGAAGTCGGATAAACTAACCCGCAAGGGAAGTGTCTGACCATGATGAGGTTGGTGACTGGGGTTAAGTCGTAACAAGGTAGCTGTAGGAGAACCTGCGGCTGGATCACCTCCTTTTACGGATATATAATTACGCTACGGTGTAATTATCTTTTAATGCACAATTTTCAATGTATTCTCAGTATTTATACTGTTCAATGCTTTGTATTTTGTTTAAAAAATTTCTGGTGTATTGCCGATCTGTTATCTTCCGTTGGTTTTTTGGGCCAGTAGCTCAGTGGTTAGAGCACACGCTTGATAAGCGTGGGGTCGTTAGTTCAACTCTAACCTGGCCCATTATTGGGGGTGTAGCTCAGTTGGTAGAGCGCATGCTTTGCAAGCATGATGCCAAGAGTTCGAATCTCTTCACCTCCACCAAAATTTGACATTATTAATAAACAAAGGGTTTTACTGAACATTATCAAGCATAAAAGAGCATTTAATGGATGCCTTGGTATTGTAAGGCGATGAAGGACGTGGAAGACTGCGATAAGCTACGAGAAGGTGTCAACAACCTCTGACTCGTAGATCTCCGAATGAGGAAACTCATCACATTTGTGATATTTTAGTGGGAATAAAATACTGCTAAAAAGCGAACCTAGCGAACTGAAACATCTAAGTAGCTAGAGGAAAAGAAATCAAAAGAGATTCCGTTAGTAGCGGCGAGCGAATGCGGAACAGGCCAATGCCTAAATACAAAGCAATCAAAACTGACCTGGAAAGGTCGGCAACAATGGGTGATAGCCCCGTATGAGAGTGTTGTATTAAGGATACGAGTAGAGCGGGACACGTGTTATCTTGCTTGAAGATAGGGGGACCACCCTCTAAGCCTAAATACTTACAATAACCGATAGCGAATAGTACCGTGAGGGAATGGTGAAAAGAACCCCGGGAGGGGAGTGAAATAGATCTGAAATTAAATGCTTACAAGCAGTCGAAGCAGTTTTATACTGTGACGGCGTACCTTTTGCATAATGATCCAGCGAGTTTATTTATGTAGCGAGCTTAAGTCGATAGACGTAGGCGTAGCGAAAGCGAGTTTTAATAGAGCGTTAAGTTGCATGAATAAGACCCGAAACCAAGTGAGCTACCCATGAGCAAGTTGAAGGTTGTGTAACAGCAACTGGAGGACTGAACCATATCGTGTGCAATACGTGTGGATGACTTGTGGGTAGGGGTAAAAGGCCAATCTAACTTGGAGATAGCTGGTTCTCCGCGAAATCTATTTAGGTAGAGCGTCGCGTGTTTTCAATTGAAGGTAGAGCACTTAATGAGCTAGGGGAGAGAAATCTTTACCAAACTCAATAAAACTCCGAATGTTAATTGAACAAGCGTGGCAGACGGACTGTGGGTGCTAACATCCATAGTCGAAAGGGAAACAACCCAGACCATCGTATAAGGTCCCAAAATCATAGCTAAGTGTTGAAGGAAGTGAAGAAACCAAGACAGCCAGGAGGTTGGCTTAGAAGCAGCCATCCTTTAAGGAAAGCGTAACAGCTCACTGGTCTAAATATTAAGTTTCTTTGCGCCGAAAATTTAACGGGGCTAAAGCTATGTACCGAAGACATGGGTGTCATTTAATATGACACGGTAGCGGAGCGTTCTGTAAGCTGTTGAAGGTAATCTGTGAGGATTGCTGGAGGTAACAGAAGTGAACATGCTGGAATGAGTAACGATAAAGGGTGTGAGATTCACCCTCACCGAAAGTCTAAGGGTTCCCACGGAAGGTTAATCCGCGTGGGGTAAGTCGGTCCCTAAGGTCAGTGCGAACGCAGTAGCCGATGGGAATCAGGTAAATATTCCTGAACCTGCTAAAAGTGACGAAGGATGAAGTTGTTAGTTCTTAATGGATTGAACTGGCATATAAGTACTTACAGGAAATAACTTTAGCATATAGACCGTACCATAAACCAACACAGGTGGACTAGTAGAGTATACTAAGGTGCTTGAGATAACAACGCTGAAGGAACTCGGCAAATTGACTCCGTAACTTCGGGAAAAGGAGTGCCTAGTACTAAGTAAACAATTAATGTAATTCAGTAATACATCGCAAATCAATTCATATTATTGGTATTTTTGAGATTTTTTGATATTGCTTTTAGATAGAATGTTAAAAATTCAATACATACTGTATTGAGATGTATTATCTGCTTTAATAGTTGTTCACTTAGTATTAGGTGGCACATAAGAGGGAGTGGCGACTGTTTAACAAAAACACAGGACTCTGCAAAGACGAAAGTCTACGTATAGGGTCTGACGCCTGCCCGGTGCCGGAAGGTTAAAGGGAGGAGTGCAAGCTCCGAACTGAAGCCCCGGTAAACGGCGGCCGTAACCGTAACGGTCCTAAGGTAGCGAAATTCCTTGTCGGGTAAATTCCGACCTGCACGAATGGCGTAACGATCGCTCCGCTGTCTCCAGCGTTGACTCAGTGAAATTGAATTCTCCGTGAACATGCGGAGTACCCGCAGTAAGACGAAAAGTCCCTATGCAGCTTTACTATAGCTTTACATTGTTGTTGATGATATTTTGTGTAGAATAGATGGGAATCTATGAAGTGCCGACGCTAGTTGGCATGGAGATAAAAATTGAAATACCATCCTGAATTTTATTGATAACTAACCTTGGTCTGTGAATCCAGATCTGGAACAGTGTATGGTGGGTAGTTTGACTGGGGCGGTCGCCTCCTAAAGAGTAACGGAGGTGTACGATGGTAGGCTCAAGATAGTTGGAAACTATCTGTTGTGCGTAATGGTATATGCCTGCCTGACTGCAAGACATACAAGTCGAGCAGAGACGAAAGTCGGTCATAGTGACCCGGTGGTACCTCGTGGGAGGGCCATCGATCAACGGATAAAAGCTACGCTAGGGATAACAGGCTTATCTCCCCCAAGAGTTCATATCGACGGGGAGGTTTGGCACCTCGATGTCGACTCGTCATATCCTGGGGCTGGAGAAGGTCCCAAAGGTTCGGCTGTTCGCCGATTAAAATGGTACGTGAGTTGGGTTCAGAACGTCGTGAGACAGTTCGGTTGCTATCTGCTGTGGGTGTTGGAAAATTGAAGGGAGCTGTTCCTAGTACGAGAGGACCGGAATGGACATACCTCTGGTGTATCAGTTGTGGCGCCAGCCGCACCGCTGAGTAGCTATGTGTGGAATTGATAACTGCTGAAAGCATATAAGCAGGAAGCAAACCCTAAAACTAGTTTTCCCCATTAAGGTCGTTGTAGACTACAACGTTGATAGGTTGGAGGTGGAAGTCAAGTAATTGATGGAGCTGACCAATACTAATTGCCTGATTGGTTTGATAGTGTTCTGTTAAATCCTTTGTTTATAATAATTCATTGATTGATTTGCTCGTAATTGAGCTGATCAATTATATGGACTGGTGGTAATAACTAAGAAATCAAAACCTGATTCCATTCCGAACTCAAGTGTTAAAGTTCTTAGTGCCGATGGTAGTGCTTGCGCAAGAGTAGGTCACTGCCAGTCTTTATAATTGATTGTTGCTTATAAAATCAACATTTATAAAATTAATTATATGTTAAAAACATTTACATATTCCTAATTATTTAATAATTCAATCTTCACTTTTTGGTATTTTTCTGTTTATTTATAGATTCGAAAATTAACATTAAACCTGTTTAATGATATCTAAAAAATTTATATACAACAGCAAATAAAGTGATTGAGTGAGCAGTGAATAATTACTTCCTTTTAAAATATCCATTAAATAGGGTATTTTTTTATCAAAAACTCTGAGCGTGCTGTTTGCATTAGTAAATTTCTTTCTTGTGATAGCTTTGCATTATTTTTGATAAAAAAATATCTTTCAATAAATTTTAATTCTAGATTTGTTGATATTGATCAATATACAGGTTAAATAAATCATTCAAATTTACTAGGTATATAATACGATTGTCGCTGGTGCGTTTAGATTTTACAAGATCAAGTTTTGCATTGAGATGAGAGTCATGTATGTCGGACGATAGGATAGATTTTAATATCATCAGTGTAAAGAGTGTGAGTAACTTATAAAGTACGGATTGCTATACCAATGGTATTTGAAAAATAGAAAATAGAGATGCTAAATAAACGAGTCGTGATGTACGTAACTCCGCGCTATTTTAATATAAAACGTAACTTCGCGCTATTTTAATATAAAAGATCCGTGATACCTGCTGCTGGGCAGTATCGGATTTGCGCTATTTAGTTTCTGTTGAATAATTCCTTATTTGCCTTTGTTTGTTAATTCATACCAAGTGACCTTCTCAGAAAGAGATTGCTCTTATTTCCGTGTAGCGCTTTTCTTAATTGCAATATATTAATTTTCTTCGAGTTTCTGCATAAATCACTAGTTTAACTTAATTTCTCTTATTTTCGTGTAGCGCTTTTCTTAATTGCAATATATTAATTTTCTTCGAGTTTCTGCATAAATCACTAGTTTAACTTAGTATATCTGCCTTATTGGGCTGTCTTGTTGATTAGTTCTGCATAAATCACTAGTTTAACCCAGTGTGTCTATTTGTTGGTTTTGGCACTAACTCATCTCATGCTGTCGATCTATATAATACAATCTGCTTTCTGCTTCTACCTACCTACCTACCTACCTACCTACCTACCTACCTACCTACCTACCTACCTACCTACCTACCTACCTACCTACCTACCTA
>Ga0105053_10005707_pt1 | contig 17558 bp, 16 predicted proteins | sample BON01_FD_78093 | JGI IMG/M metagenome (GOLD analysis project Ga0105053, IMG submission 78093) | Freshwater microbial communities from Lake Bonney liftoff mats and glacier meltwater in Antarctica - BON-01 | ecosystem: Environmental > Aquatic > Freshwater > Ice > Glacier meltwater | place: Lake...
AACGGCCTCAAAATGTGGCGAATACGCTTTTCCGAAGCTCATATTGATGATGCTGGCACCATTATCAGCAGCATAGCGGATGGCGTTCGCCACATCTTTATCAAACTCGTCTCCGTTAGGAACGGTTCTCAAAATCATCAATTCCACATTTGTGGCAATGCCGTCCATTCCAATGCCGTTTCCACTAACGGCACCAACAATTCCGGCCACATGCGTTCCGTGGTCATCATGTGGGGCAGAAACATCGTTATTGCCATAGAAATGGTCTTCCATATCATCAGGATTATCGCCAAGAAAAGACCGATCTACAAAACTTGGGTTGTAGTGAAACTCCAACTTGTCTTTTAGATAACCGTGATATTTCTCCAATCCCTCTTTGGAGAAATCAGCATCTTGGGATAGCCCAGTGAGAATGTTCTTGTATAGTTGGAGACCCTCGTCTTCAGGTTCCCACGACAGGAGGTCTTCGGTGGTGTAATTTTCGCCAAGTGCTGCTTTTGCGGCACTATCCGAAGCTGTGTAAACGGTCAAGAATCCGTCTATCTGTCCGAACTCGGCCGCGGCTTCGTTCAACTCTTTCAAAATCTCGGATTCTGCCTTTTTAAAGAATTCATAGTCGGCCCGGTCAGATTTAGCAACCGCCTCTTTCGACTCAATCTCTTTAAATCGAGGAGCCAATTTTCGGTAAATCCGAGTTATTTCCAAATTCGCCTCATCCAAATTCTCTCCTTTTGAGTTTCCTAAAAAATTCCAGCCATTCACGTCATCAACATAACCGTTCTTGTCATCGTCAATGCCGTTTCCAGCAATCTCTCCTTTGTTCACCCAAATATTGCCCTTCAGGTCTTCGTGGTCGGTGTCAACGCCCGAGTCTAAGATTGCAACTACCACTCTGGTCGGCTTTCTATCTTTTAAAAGCTCATAGGCTTTTTCTGCACCAACGCCATAAATTCCTTCTGACGGGTCTTTCATGTGCCAGCCCTTCAGCGATTCATCCTGAGAGAAGGCGGAAAGGGAAATCAGCATTGAGAATGTCAATGCTGCAATGATTTTATTTAGAATGCTCATGTAATTTGAGTTGAGAACAATTTCGGGCGGTAATAATACCCATGTTTTTGAAATGGGAACGCAAAAAGTAGATGACTGTTCTCTGCCCAGCATGGATCTAACTTTTTTTAGGAACACGAATTTCTTTTGACAGGAAAAATTGAGGCATAAAAAAAGCCGTCCTCCCCAGGACGGCTTTCAACCTACAACCCATGAAACCACCTAAGCGGCATTCAAAGAAGCCTTGAAGTCTTTTTTATATGCTCTGCCAATTGGCACGCTGAATCTCATTTCGCTATCGCGGATCTCAATCGTGCTTCCCTTCACGGCCGAAACCTTGTCCATGTTCACGATAAAGGATCGATGTGAGCGCACGAATACGTTATCTGGCAATGAATCTACCATATCTTTCATGGTAGAAAGCGTGATGTATTTTCCCGTGGTGGTCTTAATGATCACATAATCACTGAGAGCCTTGATGAAGAGTATCTCATCCAGATTGACAGGTACCAATTGATAATTAGCCTTGATTAAAATCCTCTCCTTTCCGTTTCCGCTATTTGTATCCGTTCTCATGACCTGGGCTTTTGATCGTTAATGTTGTCGTTCTGGTAATAAAATTTCCGTTTGATGGTAGTATTACACTTTTCAGCCCTTGGAAGTTTCCACTTTTAGACGAAATTGGCCTAATTCACGACCAATCGACCAACGGACGGTCTTGAGGTTTGTGCTTGGCTCAGTTCGGAAACGCATTTTATTACTTTTGCAAGCCCTATTTTTTTTGATAGATAACATTTAACCAATTAGCGCGTTTGTCGCTCACTTCCAGTTCATTGGTAAGACAACTCTTCATATTAGCTCTAGTTCTGTTCGGTTTTGCGGCTCATTCGCAAGAGGGAAAACTTGTGCTTAATGGTAACGTGACCAAAGAAGGTCAACCATTGGGTGAGGCGGAGATCAAGATTTTTCGTTTGGATGGCGGCCTGAAGTATTCCTATGCCAATAATGTTGGGAAGTTCGTTGCCTCACTTGATTTGAACAGCGAATATGTAGTCAGCGTTTCAGAAAAAGGCTATGCCACCAAGACCATAACCGTAGTAACAAAAGTCCCAGCAGGAGTTAAAGGAGAGTACGCTCAGTCTGTGACGTTGGATTTACAACGAATGCGTCAAGACCACAAAGGCAATGCCATTAGGGAAGAAACCGCTGGCGGGGTTATGTTCAATGAAGGGGCAGGTGCATTCGTGACCGTTACTCGTGACATTAGCCGAATTGAAGAAGAAATGGCCGCAGCCGCAGAAAACGCCAAAATACGTGATGCCGCCCGTCAGAAAGCGTTGGCCGCAGCCCGTGAAAACGCACGATTGGATTCCATTGCGCGTGCACGCGAACTTTTCGTATCCGATTCCATCGCCAATTGGGCTTTGAGACAAGAAGAATTGAAGGCCGCCAAGGAAAAATCGCGCATAGATTCGCTGGCTGCGGTTGAGGCTCATTTGGCAAAAATGAAAGCCAAACTGGCACAGAAGCGCGAAGACGAATTGAGCAACGAAGCAAAGAAATTGGATGATCTTGCAGCTGCTGAGCGTGAACGCAAACGACTGGCGGCTTTGCAAGCGGCCAAGGCAGACTCGACTAAGAATGCGCAGCTGTCTGCTGCTGATGCACTGGCGGCAGCGGAAAAGGCCAAAAAAGATTCCATTGCTGAAGCAAAACGCCTGAAAGAATTGGCAGAACAGGCCAAACAGGATTCGATTCTCGCTTCGCGTGATGCAGATAAGCTTGCCCTTCAAAAGGAGAAAGAGGCCGAGCGATTGAGAAAGTTGTCGGAAAAGGATTCGACAGCAGCGGCAAAAGAGGCGGAAAGACTGGCTTCTGAAGCGGCTAAGCAATTGGAAGCTCAGCGTAAACTGACAGAGGCAGATTCTTTGGCAGGGTTGAAAGATGCCGAGCGCAAAGCGGCAGAGCTTGCCCGACAACTGGAAGCACAGCGAAAACAGGCAGAAACAGACTCGCTGGCAGGGTTGAAGGATGCGGAACGTAAAGCTGCAGAACTGGCCAAGCAGTTGGAAGATGAAAGGAAGAAAGCGGAGGCAGATTCTTTGGCGGCAGCTAAAGAAGTTGAGCGCATTGAGCGCGAACGTCTTGCAGCGTTGGATGCCGTTAAGCGTCAAGCGGAAAAGGATTCGATAGATGCGGCTAAGGAAGTAGCACGGGTTGCGGCTGAACTCGCAAAGGAGTTAGAAAGGCAGCGCAAGCAGGCCGTCACCGATTCTATTGCTTCAGCAAAGGAAGCACAGCGTTTGGCTGACGAAGCCGCGCGTTTGGCAGAAGAAGTAAGGAAGAAAGCGTCTTTAGATTCCATTGCTGAGGTCAAGCGATTGGATGTGGTTGCAGAACAAGCGAGGGTAGATTCCATCGCCACATCAAAAGAAGAAGCGCGTGTGGAGCGTCTTCGTCAGCAAGAAGAAGCCGTGAGGTTGGAGAAGGAACGTATAGAAACCATTGCAGCGGAAAAGGAAGCGGCCAAACAGGCAGAAATTGCCCGTGTTCGTGAACAGCGTAAGGAAAACACGCTCACCATTACAACCGATACCAAAGGCGGTGATGTAATCACCACGGTTGTGGCCGACATCTATAATGTAAAGACCACCTATAAGAAGATTGCTCATAGTTGGGGCGATGTGTTCTACTACAAAGGCGAAGCAATCATAACGGACGCGCTTTACAAAACAGAGATGCAGAACGCTCGAAACGAGGTGAATCCAGAAAACGTAAAGGAGTAAAAGGTTACTTGGAGTGAGCTGTTATCCAGCTCAGAATCAGTTTGAATAATTCTTCTCTTTCAGGCTCGTTGTGCGATTCGTGATAGTATCCTTCCAACGATTTGAAAGTGATATCTCCTTTCGCCTTTTCAGAAAACGCTTTTGATGCATCGTGCGAAGTGAGCTTATCGGCCGTTCCGTGGTAGATCAGCAGCGGTGTTTTTAGTTCTGCAGCTTGCTCCAATGCCCACAGACCCTGATTGTGAACTCCAACAAAAAAACCAGTGCTTATTTTGTCATGTACCAACTTGTCATCAACGTAGCGCTGTACTTCTTTCGGGTCTTTAGAAATAGCTTTCACATCCAAATTGCTTGACTGAACCAACCCAGGAAGAATGCCGCTGACGAACTTGGCCAGCTTCACTTGAATGGCAGGTGGGTCGAACGCCAATTTTAACCAAGGAGCAGAAACAATTGCTCCGCTTATTTTAGGATTCCTTTTGATGAGATAATTCAACAGCACATTTCCTCCCATGCTGTGCCCGAAGAGGAAGATTGGTTTTGCAGGCACAATTTCCACCATTTTCGAGCTCAGTTCTCCCACACAACTAAGAAGCATGTCGTAGTTTGCAACATGACCGCGCTTGCCACCCGTTCTGCCGTGGCCGATTTGATCGTAGGCCACAACAGAAATTCCTGATGATGTTAAAAAGTCGATAAGGTAGTTGTAGCGCGAAGCATGTTCGCCCATTCCGTGGATGATTCCGACAACCGCTTTCGGGTTTTCTACCAACCATGATTGTCCAAAAACGGTAATTCCCGATTTCGATTTCCAAGTATATTCTGTGTGTACCATTTGCGCGATTTGTTTCCAAATATAGAGGTTGAAAATTCCGAAATCCGAAATCCGAAAAAAGGAAATCCGAAAAAAGCAGCCCTAAACTTCTCTGTGCATCTCCTTTTTCTCCGTGGAACTCTCCCGAATGTTCGGGACAAGTTGTGCAATAGCAATAGGAATAACCATATTTGTCCTACATCACCGCCATGAAAAACTTACTCAAAGCCGTTCTTGTCATCATCTTAATTCCATTGGCATGGGTCGGTGGTAATCTTATCTATGGCACGCTTACCGACTTCAAACCACCAAAGGAAGAAGTCATTGAAATAAACGCGGCCAACGCGCAGCGGCCAGACAGCATTATCACGTTGCTAAATTGGAACGTGGGCTATTGCGGCTTGGGCGAAGAGAGCGATTTCTTCTACGATGGTGGTTCCACTGTTCGGATGGAGCAAAGCATCGTTCAAAAGAATTTGAATGGCGTAATGAACACGCTCAAGTATTATGACGAAGCCGACATTATCCTTTTACAGGAATTGGATACGCTTTCAAAACGCAGCTGGAAGCTGAACGAGTATCACGACATAGGTCAGATTCTACCCGAGCATAACAGTTCTTTCACGCTCAATTACAACGTCAATTTTGTTCCTATTCCTTTCCTAGATCCAATGGGAAAAGTGATGGGAGGATTGGCAACCTACAATCGATTCACAGTTACCGAAGCCAAGCGTTATCAGTTTCCATCAAGCTTTGCATGGCCCAACAGCATTTACTTTTTAGATCGATGTTTTTTGGTGAATCGAATGCCATACAACGAGGTAGAATTGGTGGTGATTAACACGCACAACTCAGCTTACGATGACGGCTCGCTTAAGAAAGCCGAAATGGATTTTATGAAAGATTTTCTCAAGGCCGAAGAAGCAAAAGGCAATTACATAATTGTTGGTGGAGACTGGAATCAGCACGCCCCAGGAACAGGCGACAGACAGGTTCCGAACGATTACCTGCTGGGCTGGAACTGGTTTTACGATACGTCCTTCCCAACCAATCGCGACCTGAAGGCAGCATACGTGAAAGGCGAAACCGAAACACAGATCATCGATTTTTTCCTGTGTAGCCCGAATATCGAATTACAGGAAATAAATGTCATCAATCTAGATTTTAAATTCTCCGATCATCAACCAGTTTTAATGACTGTCAAGTTATTGTAAGGACCCATTGATTTGATGATGTCGAATACATTTCTCCTAATCTCTGTTCTAGCTCTATTGTCTTGCTCCTCCAAAAGCGAGGTGAACGGTTCTGCCGAAAGCAGCCAAATAAAGACAACGGTTTTTGAAGATGAAAAATATTATATAGAATATCCTTCTAACTGGGTTTTTAAACAAACACCAGATTCAATTGGGATGAGGTTTGTGATTGGCGGTCCTCTTGATTCGGAAAAAGATGATTTTCGTGAAAATTTAAACCTTCTTGTCGTTGACTTAATGGGGCGTGGAATGACACTATCTGATTACGTCAAATACTCAGAAGAAGGAATCAAATCTCAGATCGAGGGTTACTTGTTTGAATCAAGCAACCTTATCTCTGTTGATGATGATGTTCACCACAATTTCGTCTACTTTGGAATACTTAATGACCAAGAGGTGACTTTTGTTCAGCATTATCGAGTCTTGCATGACCGCGCTTATGTACTATCGTTTATCTCTAGAAAGAATGAGTCTAATTTCAAAAGAAAGGTTGGCGAAAACATCCTGAACTCCTTTAAGTTAAAACAAACACATTAATCATGGCAAAATACGTACTAGCCCTCGACCAAGGAACCACAAGTTCCAGAGCAATTCTGTTCGATAAGAACGGAGCAATTTTCGCAACCTCACAAAAGGAATTCACACAGTTTTTTCCGAAAAGCGGTTGGGTTGAACACGACCCGATGGAAATCTGGAGCAGTCAATTGGAAGTTGCGCAGGATGTTCTCAAAAAGAATGGTGTTTTGGCCAAAGATGTAGCGGCAATTGGAATCACCAATCAGCGTGAAACCACAATTGTTTGGGATAGAAAAACGGGAAAACCGATATACAACGCCATCGTTTGGCAGGATAGAAGAACCGCTGCCATTTGCGATAAATTGAAGGCGGATGGCTTTGAGAAAGAGATTCGCAATCGAACAGGTTTGGTGGTCGATGCCTACTTCTCAGGTACAAAAGTGAAGTGGATTCTTGATAATGTGAAAGGCGCCAGAAAACGTGCCGAAGCGGGTGAACTCGCTTTCGGAACGGTTGATTCGTGGTTGGTCTGGAATCTTACAGGTGGAAAAACGCACGTTACAGATTATTCAAACGCTTCACGAACACTCATCTACAACATCAACGAACTGAAATGGGACAAGAAATTGCTCAAAGCGATTGATGTTCCTGAGGCGGTTTTGCCAGAAGTGAAAGACAGCAGTTCGGTTTATGGTAAGACAGAAAAAGCACTTTTCGGTGGCGAAATTGCCATTGCAGGAATTGCTGGCGATCAGCAGGCCGCTCTTTTCGGACAAGCGTGTTTTGAGCCTGGAATGGCAAAGAACACCTACGGAACAGGCTGTTTCATGCTGATGAATACGGGCAAAACGCCTGTAAAATCAAAGCAAGGCCTTTTGACCACAATTGCTTGGGGATTGGACGGAAAGGTTGAGTATGCACTTGAAGGAAGCGTGTTTATTGCAGGTGCGGCCATTCAGTGGCTTCGCGATGGGCTGAAGATGATTGACGAATCTCCCGATTCAGAGTTTTACGCCATGAAAGTGAAGGATACCGATGGTGTTTACGTGGTTCCAGCTTTTGCTGGATTGGGCGCGCCTTATTGGGATATGTATGCTCGTGGCGCCATTTTTGGACTTACACGTGGAACAACCAAGCAGCACATCATTCGAGCTACGCTAGAGTCGTTGGCATACCAGACTAAAGACGTTTTAGATGCCATGCAGAAAGATTCGAAGATCACGTTGAATGCCCTTCGTGTGGATGGTGGTGCATGTGCCAACGATTTGCTCATGCAGTTTCAATCAGACACGCTGCAATGCGATGTTCAACGTCCGAAAGTGATTGAGACCACTGCTTTAGGCGCGGCTTATTTGGCCGGAATCGCAGTTGGATTCTATGAGAAAAAACAGATTTCCAAGAACTGGGCTATCGATAGAACATTCAAATCATCCATGTCAGCCGCAGACAGCAAAAAGCTCTACAAAGGTTGGCAAAAAGCGGTTGAGCGAACGATGAAGTGGGAGGATTCATAATCCTCTATTCACCAATTTTACATGGTTTTTGGTGAATATATTCACCGATATTACATATATTTTAGTGAATCAACTCACCAATTATCTGTATTTTTGGTGAATTGAACGACAGAGAATGGTTGAAAGGACTCTCTTTTCATTCTTAAAGGAACGCGCATTCAAAGGAAAGGCGATTGTCATTATCGGGCCGAGGCAAACAGGTAAGACCACCGTTCTGAAAAAACTGGCCGATTCTCTGGGAGAATATCTTCATTTTGATGGAGACGACCCACAGACACGCGAACTGCTGACCAATGTGAGTTACGAGCAACTTCGGCAATTGATAGGGGCCTACAAAGTGGTATTCATCGATGAGGCACAACGCATTATCAATGGCGGTCTGACCATGAAAATGATCATCGACCGATTTCCTGATGTTCAGCTTCTGGTCAGTGGATCTTCGGCTTTGGAACTGGGCGATTCAATCAATGAGCCATTGACGGGTAGGAAATGGGAGTTCAATATGTTTCCTATTTCGTGGGAGGAATGGCAGAATCACAACGATTTTCTCACCGTTCAGCAGCAGTTGGAATCCCGATTGATCTACGGCATGTATCCTGATGTTCTGAACAACATCGGAAACGAAGTCACCATCCTGAAAGAGCTCAGTTCCAGCTATCTCTACAAGGATATTCTAGCGCTGTCGGGAATCCGTAAGCCAACGATACTGCAAAAATTGGTTCAGGCACTCGCGCTGCAATGTGGCTCAGAAGTAAGTCTCAACGAGCTTTCTCAACTCATTGGCATAGACAAAAACACGGTGTCAAACTACATTGATCTGCTCGAAAAGACCTTTGTGGTGTTTACGCTGCCATCTTTGAACAGAAATGTGAGAAATGAGATTAAGCACAATCGAAAGGTGTATTTCTACGATAACGGGATCCGAAATGCGGTGATTGACAACTTCAATCCCATTCATTTGCGACAGGATCTGGGAGCACTTTGGGAGAATTTCCTGATTAGCGAACGAATGAAACGACTCTCAAATCATAAGATGTATGCGCAGCGGTATTTTTGGCGCACCACCCGTCAGCAGGAGATTGACTATGTCGAGGAATCCAACGGACAGTTCAATGCCTTTGAATTCAAATGGAACCCGAAGAAAACCCCACGAATTCCCGCTTCGTTCATGGAAGGATATGACCCGACCTTTGAGTTCATCCATAGGAAGAACTTCACCAATTTTCTTATTCCATCAGAAATCAAATGACAATCCTCGGTATTTCTGCCTTTTACCATGATTCTGCCGCTGCCTTAATTGTTGATGGAAAAATCATCGCGGCAGCGCAAGAAGAGCGTTTTACACGCAAAAAACAGGACGCCTCGTTCCCCGTAAATGCTGTCCGGTTTTGCTTGGATTTTGCTAAGATTAAACTAGAAGACGTAGATGCCATTGCGTTTTACGATAAGCCACTTCTCAAATTTGAGCGATTGTTGGAAACCTATTATGCATTTGCGCCAAGCGGATTTATTTCATTTCATAAAGCCGTTCCCGTTTGGCTGCGCGAAAAGCTATTTCACAAGCGCGAAATTAGGAATGGATTGAAGGAAATATCGGACTCAAAAGAGGTAAAAAAGCTACCAATCCGCTTTCCCGATCATCATCTTTCGCACGCGGCCTCGGCATTTTATTCTTCTCCGTTTGAGGAAGCCGCCATCTTGACCATTGATGGCGTGGGCGAATGGAGCACGGCCAGCATCGGCAAAGGTTCGGGCAAAGACATTGAAATGTTCGCCACCATGAATTTCCCGCATTCGGTGGGGTTGCTTTACTCAGCGTTCACCTATTATTTGGGGTTTGAAGTAAATAAGGGCGAATACAAATTAATGGGATTGGCACCTTACGGAAATCCCGAAGGAGAACGAACTGCCAAATACAAAGAACTGATAACCAATAACCTAGTAACTGTTTATGATGACGGTTCGATTTGGCTCGATCAGCAATATTTCAACTACGCCACAGGTCTGCGGATGGCGAAAGATGATAAGTGGAAAGCACTTTTTGCATTGAAAAAACGAGAATCCTATGATGAGATGTTGAGCGAACATTGCGATTTGGCCTTGGCGATTCAGCAAGTGACCGAAGATATTTTTCTCAGAATGGCAAAGACCGCCAAGGAGAAAACGGGCTGTAAGAACATTTGCCTAGCAGGTGGAGTGGCTCTGAACAGTGTGGCCAATGGAAAGCTGATTGATAGCGGACTTTTTGATGAAGTTTACATTCAGCCTGCCGCTGGCGATGCTGGTGGCGCAATCGGGGCGGCTTTGGCGGCTTATCACATTTTTGAGGGAAACGAACGAACCGTCATTCGCCCAGATTCAATGTCTGGTTCACTTCTCGGAACGGAGTATTCAGATGAAGAAATTGAAGCTGCGCTGAACCTAAAAGGCATCAAATTCTCCAAGGTTGAATCCGAAGAAGAATTGTCTGAAAAAGTAAGCGAACTGATTGTTTCGGCTAATGTGATTGGTTGGTTTCAAGGGCGGATGGAATTCGGTCCGCGGGCGTTGGGTTGCCGAAGCATCATTGCGGATGCCCGCAATCCAGAAATGCAGAAAAAGGTCAACTTGAAAATCAAGTTCCGTGAGAGTTTCCGACCGTTTGCTCCAATTCTTTTGGAAGAAGATTTACAACGCTATTTCAATGTAAAACTGCCATCACCCTACATGTTGCAAGTGCACAAATGGGCGGACGAATGGCACAATTTGTTGCCCGAAAATTACTCGGCTTTACCTTGGAAAGAGAAACTGAACACGGTTCGTTCTGAGTTTGCTTCCGTGGCGCACGTGGATATGTCAGGCCGCATTCAAACCGTGAATAAGCAAACGAACCCGCTGATGCACCAGCTTCTGTCGAAACTGAAGCAGAAAACGGGTCACGGACTTGCCATCAATACCAGTTTCAATGTGAATGATGAGCCAATCGTTTGTTCCCCAGAAGATGCCATCAACGGTTTTCTGAATACAGAAATGGACGTTTTGGCCATTGGTTCTTTCATTGCATTGAAAAAGGATCAGTAAATTCATCACGTCATGGCCGAACACAACGAACTTGGTAACATAGGCGAGAACCTTGCAGTGGCTTTGCTACGCAAAAAGGGCTATTCCATTTTGGCAGAAAACTGGCGGTTTGCGAAAAACGAACTCGATATTGTGGCCAGAATCGGTGATACGATGGTTTTTGTGGAAGTGAAAACCCGCTCAACGGATTCCTTCGGAGACCCAAGTCAGTCGGTCTCGCGGGCGAAACAAAAACGTACGATTCAAGCTGCCAACGCCTACCTCGAAAAGTTCAAGATTGACTTAGAGGCTCGGTTCGACATCATTTCTATCGTGGTCTATGGTAGCAAAACCAACCTCGACCACATGGAGGACGCATTCTTTCCCATGGCCTGACCTATCTTTGGGGCACAATGAGAGACCAAGGAAAAAAACCGTTCGGAAAAAAGAAGCGTGACAGTAATTCCAGTTCTGACAAAGACCGAATGCCATTTCAAGAGTTCAGAAAGCCGAAAAGTGCTCCAGCGGCCAGAGATGAAGAAAGGCCCGAAAAACGTGTTAGCTACGGAAAGGGGAAGAAAAAACCTGTTGAAGGAGAAAGTTCCAATTCACTTCCAAGACTGAATCAGTATGTGGCCAAGGCTGGTGTTTGTTCAAGACGCGAGGCGGACGAACTCATTGCCACAGGCAAGATAAAAGTGAACGGAAAGGTCATTCGCGAAATGGGCCGAAGGGTTCAGTATGATGATAAGGTTGAATACGAAGGGAAGGTCTTGCAGGGAGAAGAGATTCGATATGTTCTACTCAACAAACCGAAAGGATTCATCTCCAATGTAACGGATGAGAAAGACCGAAAAACGGTGATGGACCTGGTGAAAAAAGCCTGTAAAGAGCGTATTTATCCCGTAGGAAGATTGGAGCGTGACACTACAGGATTGCTCCTTTTTACCAACGATGGCGACCTTGCCAAACGACTTACGACCCCTGCCGCAAAGATTAAACAGATATACCATGTTTATCTGAACAGACCAATGGAGGAAAAGGACGTGGAAACACTGACCGCTGGAATCCAGATGGAAGACGGTCTGGTAAAACCAGACGTGGTCAATTACGTGCAGGAAGCGGAAGACGGTTCGCAGCTTGGAACGCAATTTCACTCAGGCCGAAATACGTTTGTTCGTGGAATGTTCGAACATTTTGGATACGAAGTAACCAAGCTTGACCGTGTGCTTTATGCCAACCTTACCAAAAAAGACCTGCCGCGCGGCAAATGGCGTTTTCTGAAAGACAAGGAGATCTCGATGCTGAAAGTGATTGCTGGAAAGGGAAAAAAGGAAGAGGTGTTGGAAAGTCCAAAAGTGGACAGGCCACATCAAAAGCCAACAAAAACAGCAACACCGAGAACAGTAACACCGAGGACAACAGCACCGAAAACATCGACCCCGATGGCAACAAAGCCATCAAAGCCCAAAACCTCGTTGCACAAAAAGAAAGACTGAGTTAATCTGCCTTTTTCTCCGCTGGTTCTGGCAATGGACTACTGGCCCGTTTGTCCTTACCAGAACGATTGCCGACCGTGCCGCCCCAAAGTCCCATTTGAGGTTCGCGATGTTGTTTCTCGCCTGCAAAAGGGGACGAGGAACTTGCAAATGGCGTGTATTCACTGCGTGATTGTTTGGCCCGCTTTTTCTTTGAGTTGAACTCATCCTTCTGATGCTTTCCTCTATTGAACCGCTTCTCGGTGGAACGCACGGCAAATTGCGAGTCGATGTTTACGCGCTTGGTTCTTCGGCTGTAGGCAAACTCATCAAAATCTCGGAACTGTCTGCTTCGTTTGGCTCGCATGGCAAACTCATCATAGCTGCGGAATCGCCCTTTTTTCTTGCTTCGCGAAGCAAACTCATCCTTGTCAAAAAAGCTTCCGCGACCTCTGCCTTTGCTGGCGAATTCGTCATAATCTCGGAACAACTTCTTTCTGCCCGACTTTGAACTGAACTCAGAATACTCGTTTCGAGAGCCTGATTTTTTAGTTTTGAATGCGAACGGATCTTTTCCGGAAAATCCTGAACCACCCTGCTTTTTGGCAGTGAAGAAATCGCCCATTCTGGCACTTTTACGCCCGTTTCGTACTGCCGAGCTGAAACCGCTCAACTTGTTGTTCTTGTTCACATTTACCTGCGTAAGACCCATGGCAGGACAGGCAATCTGCGCAACAGCCTTTCCTGCATAAAGCAAGACGAAAAACGATATGGCGACTACAATGCGATACAAAACAGTTGAACCAAGCAAGTTAAACACTATTCGCTAAACGAACTTGAGTTTTACGGAATCGCGAAAAATTGGTTCGCTGAATTGGCTGTTATTCCATTTTAGAAAGGACTTCCAACATCTCCTTCACCGACATCCGTTCCGTGTAATCCTCATTAAAATGTGAACTGAAAATGATTCCGTACTGCGCAATGATGTAGGTGGCTGGGACAGGCAACGCATTATCCTTATTTCCACTCGCTTTATTGATATTGATTCCAGCCGAACCGTAGATAAAACGCTTCCAGCCACCGAGTTTAAAGGTCACGTGATACTTATCCATTATGCGATGGTTTTCATCATAAATGATGCTGAAAGTTGCACCACTTTTTTCCATTGTCTTCTCAATTTTAGCGCCTTTTTCGGGCGTAATGGCAATAACAGAAGCTCCAGCATCCAAGATCATCTGCAGCGAATCTTGAATGTGGCTCATGTGCCTATTGCAATGCGGACACCATTGTCCGCGGTAAAAGACCACGATTACGGGGCCGTTCTCCAATCTATCTTTTAAAGAAAAACGGTGTTCAAACTGGTCGAGAGCAAGAAAATTCGGAGCCTTATCTCCGATAAAAAGAGGCTCAGGGTTTTGTGCTTGCACGAAGAAGAAAAGAAAAAAGAGCAGTATGAATAATGCGAGTTGCTTCATGCATCAAGAACGATTCTTTCCCCACATTTATGGCAGAAGCGTGCTGTTTCGTAGTGCGAACACTCTCCGCAACGGCTGCACATTCGGCTCTCGTCTTTAACTGCCTTGCTCATCTCCGCACCCACAATTCCTGTCGGTACGGCAATAATGCTGTAACCGAGGATCATAATCATAGAGGCTACAAATTGCCCAAGAATTGTTTCTGGTGCTATGTCGCCATAACCCACAGTTGTTAGCGTAACCACTGCCCAATAAATGCTTCGCGGAATGCTATCGAAACCATGTTCGCCACCTTCAATCATGTACATGAGGGTGCCGAGAATAATTACGAGTGTAACAACGGCAGTCAGAAAAACAAAGATTTTCTCCTTGCTTGCTCGCAACCCAGCACCAATTAGCTGTGCGCCTTTTACGTATCTGACGAGTTTGAGAATTCGGAACACGCGTAGCAAGCGAATGGCCCGTATCACCAATAGAAATTGCGAACCAATCACAATCAAACTGAGGTAAGTTGGAATGATGGCCAGTAAATCGATTATGCCGAGAAAGCTGAAGGCATACTTTTTCGGATCTTCAGAAACCCAAAGCCTCAGAAGGTATTCGATGGTGAAGAAAATGGTGAACACCCATTCGATGATGTAAAGCGTGGAGCCGTACTGTTCACGAAATGTGAGCACGCTCTCGAACATGATGGCGACCAGACTGGCAACAATGGCCACAAGAAGAACCACATCAAACGCCTTTCCCCAACGGGTTTCCACGCCAAAAATGATCTCCTCAACTATTAGTTTCAGGTGTTTGATCGAAAGCCGATGGCGGAACGCATCGGGGTCGTCACTCAACATGCGCCTTATGAGGTCGTGACTTAATTTTTTAAACGGATTGAAGGACATAGGCTAAAGGTAATGGCTCAACTGCGTTTTGCGGCTTGGTTCGCATCCTTCATCTCTAGATTCAACAATTTGAAATCAGGTTTGCCTCCTTGTTTTACCAAATGATTGGACATCACAATGGCGCGCCTGATCTTGATGTCGGAGCTCTTCACATTATTCACCCAATAAATCAGTGTGCGTTGCATTCCTTTGGTAAAGGAGTGGAATATTTGTTCTGCATCAGGAAATTGGTCTAGCACTTCTCGCAACTCATCACCAATGGGAACACCATATTCGGAGTTGTCTTTCTCTACATCAACAGAAATGGTTTGGCCACTAACCAGCCCGAGCTTTTTGCATCGTTCCTTATTGAGCATGATACGGTATTCTCCCGTACCTCCTCCATGAATGGAGCAATGGTATTTCACCACGCTATTTACAGTAGTTATTACCCTTCGGTCATTTCCTTCTATTAACGCTTGGGCAATATCTTTCGGAATAGGAAAGTACCAATGATAAAGGTCTGAAGCAGCGACTTTATGTAACTGTGCGCTAAATTTCATCAATGTCTCCTCCAAAAATACGGAGTGAACAGAATGAGTACGGTGAAGAGTTCCAATCGGCCAATAAGCATCAGAATGGCCAAAAACCATTTTGCGCCTGAAGGAAGCCAAGCAAAGTTGTCGACCGGGCCAACACTTCCAATGCCCGGGCCGATATTGCCAAGCGAGGTTGCAACCGAACCCATCGCAGTTAGCAAATCCACTCCAAACATGGTCATGATAACCGAACCGAAGGCAAAAATGATAATGTAGGTCATGATAAAAGCCACCACATTGTAGGTGATGGAAGGGTCAACTGCTCTTCCATTCAACCGAACGGGGATAATGGCCGAAGGATGTAGTTGCCGTTTGAGTTCGAGAATACTGTTCTTAACCAAGATAATGTGCCGTACAATTTTAACACCTCCAGCAGTGGAACCGGCCGAACCTCCGAAGAACATCAGAATGAAGAAAACCATGGTAATGAATGGGGTCCAACTTGTGTAATCTGCAGAAACAAACCCGGTGGATGTTATAACCGAAACCACTTGAAAAAGGGAGTCGCGGAATGCCTTTTCAAAATCGCCATCAGACACGCTTGCAACCACTAGGGCAACACCGAGGGTAACAACAATTGTTATTCCTGCATAGAACTTGAATTCTTCGTTTTGAAGAACCTTTTTGAAATTTCCGACCAGCCCGAAATACATGAGCGTAAAACTTGTTCCCGCTAAGAACATGAATAGTGTGATGATGTATTGAATGGCAGGCGAGAATTCGGCCGCGCTTGTATTAAATGTGGAAAAACCACCCGTTGCCATGGTGGTTAGCGCATGGTTCATGGCATCGAACCAGCTCATTCCGGCAATTTTTAGCATAACAAATTCGGCAAACGTAAGTCCAACATAGACCAGCCATAGGCGCTTGGCCGTGTCGCGGATTTTTGGAGCAAGTTTGTCGGTTTTTAGGCCAGGCGATTCGGCCCCGAAAAGCTGCATTCCTCCAATACCCAAAATGGGTAGAATAGCCACGGCAAGCACAATAATTCCCATGCCACCAATCCATTGGGTCATGCTGCGCCAAAAGAGAATATCCTTTGGTATGATGGTAAGATCGGTGATGATGGAAGCCCCCGTTGTTGTATAACCCGAAAGGGTTTCAAAAAAGGCATCAGTAAAACTGACCACCGAACCACTCATAATGTATGGCAGCACACCCGAAAGCGACATTACCAACCAACCGAAACTTACAATGAGAAACCCCTCTCGCTTGCGAATATTTGGTTTCTCGGAAGAGCGGGTCAAAACCCAAGCGGCCATTCCGGTACCAAAGGTGACAGCAATGGAAAAGGCCATCGGAACAATATCGTCTGGATTAAAATAGACCGAAACGGGCAAGCACAGTGTCATAAAAAGCCCGTTAAACAGCAGCAGCAGTCCAAGCACATTTACTACAATCCTGTAATTGATGCTCATGGAAATGGGGAAATGAGAAAAAGGAAAGATGAAAAAAGTGTCCAGTCCTTCATTTGCTATGGCAGTTTTTCAATTTAAAAATAGCTTTCCACCTTATGGATGCATTCAGGTTGGGCTACCACAACCACATGATCCATGGCTTCAAAGACAAAATCGCCATTAGGAGTGTAGCTTCTTCCGTTTCTAATAACGCCACCCACAATGGCAGCTTTCGGGAAGTTTATTGCTTTCAAAACCTTGCCTACTACAGCCGATTTTTCGCTCACTTCAAATTCCAAAACCTCAGCATCAACGCCATGTAAACTGGTCAAAGACAGAACCTCTCCTTTTCTGATATGACGGAAAATGAAGTTGGCAGCAATCAGTTTCTTGTTAATCATCGTATCAACACCGATATTCTGTGAAAGATGGATGTAATCCATGTTTTCGACTAGCGCAATGGTTTTCTGAACCTTATGATTCTTGGCCACCAGACACGAAATGATGTTGGTTTCGGAGTTGTCGGTCACTGCAATGAAAGCGTCCATTTGGTCAATTCCTTCTTCCTCCAACAGTTCTACATTACTTCCGTTTCCATGGATAATTAGGGTTCCCCGAAGTTCGTCTGCTAGTTCAAAACAGCGGTCTGGGTCCGCAGCAATCATCTTTACATTGAACTTTAGACTCAGTTTTTTTGCCGTGTGCGCTCCAACCTCGTTCCCGCCAAGAATCATAACGTTCTTGATTCACTTACGCTCCTTGCCCGAA
>Ga0105053_10005709_pt1 | contig 17556 bp, 17 predicted proteins | sample BON01_FD_78093 | JGI IMG/M metagenome (GOLD analysis project Ga0105053, IMG submission 78093) | Freshwater microbial communities from Lake Bonney liftoff mats and glacier meltwater in Antarctica - BON-01 | ecosystem: Environmental > Aquatic > Freshwater > Ice > Glacier meltwater | place: Lake...
CAAATTGCTCACCTTCCGTAAGATAATGCATTACTAGGCACCCTTGATGAAACAAAACCTCCCGCGAATATCGGGGATTTTATCGCGATCAACTGCCCCGTTTAATTTTAGGACTCCCCTTTAAAAACATCGTGTGGAGTGGTATGATACGAAACGCGTTGTTCGTCCTGCAGCCCAATGATGCCATAATTGCCCGCCAGAATTAGGCCAGTTGGAGTGGATAGTATATCACGGTATGCTCCAAGAACAGCGTTCTTGCGAGTGAAGCTATGAGTGGAACTAACAGGCTGATAGACGCCACCTTTATTTAGAAGGATTGGTTGGCCGTTATGGGTGATGATGTCTAGGCCTCCCGTCTTGGGCAGGCCGTGTCTTTGATCAAAGACAGTAATATTACCTAAGTCTTTCATGCGGAATATATTCGTGCTGGAAGTCACCCAGAGTTCACCACCTTGTGCCTGAAATATACTATATATCTCGGCTGCCGGTAGACCGTTTTGCACGCCCACAATACGATTTAAGCGTAGATCACTTCCAACGATTACCAGCCCGCCTTTCAGCGTTCCCAGAGCTAGGAATCCATCTGCTAGAGATCGGGCCGAGGTGAGAATATTTGCAATTAAATACTCGGAAAGCGCCTGATCGGTATACTCAAGGTGATCGTCCTCGATGGTGCCAACACCGGCTGAAGTGACGAAGACCGTTTTTCCATTGGCTTCACCTATCCAAAATACACTGGAGGAGCCGATGACGCTGGTGGGGTAAGCTAGTTCCGGCCCATTTGATGAAATCTTTAGTAAACCTGAGTTACGGTTAGAAACGTAAAGGGACTTGCTGTTATTAGTAGCGATCAATCTGCGGGAGACATTATAGTTCCACCAAGTGAACTTGGCACCATCCCATTTAATAATTTTAGATTGGGTTACAAAAAGCGCTCCATCTTTGATGGCATAGACTTTCCAGACCTCGCCGAGGTCGTGTATAGATTCGGGAAGTTCAGCTCTGAGAGACTGATAATCCCAGCCTCCACCAGATCTTTTCTGAAACCAGCCAATTTCATTCACGGCGCCGGCCCAAAGGCGTCCGTCGATGCCAAAATCGAGCGAGCGAATGGCATAGGTTTCGCCCATTTTAAAGGAACGCCATGTCTCGCCGTTATACACGAGCAGTTCATCTCCGCCGAAGAAAAGGGTGCCGTCTTCACTTTGCGTGGTGCACCAAACGGACGTATTTTTTCCTAAATCAGCTGGGTCTACCGTGGAAACGAGAATTCCCGCTTGTTCTATCCCCCCGTTATTCGCAGCTCCTGTCTCGGATAGGGCTATAGAGAAACTCGCTAGGAGCAATAAACGTAGACGAACAAGAGACACGGCAAGATGAGAATAGATCAGATAGGCAATAGAAGGCCATACTGGAATTGCAGTATGGCGTGGGAAAAATCGTTACCCAGACCTCTTGGAATAAGTCGAGTTGGGGCGCCTACTGCAGTCGTTATGAAAAATATTAAATATCTCGTGCTCGGACTGGTCGCCAGTCTCTTGTTGGCCGTGGGCTTCGCCCGCGCCGCTGATCGGGTGGATCTTTCCGCTCAGGATATCTCTCCTGAGCTGAGTAAGGACACCCTGCTTTCTGCTAAACCCTGCACTGATCCCTGCGATATGCCAAGGGATTGAACTGAAAATACCTCTACAATGTTAAGCCTAGCTTCACTTCGTTACCGCAACGTGATGGCCACACGTGGTGGGCCGATCGAGCATATTGAATCGGGTGAATTCCCGATGTATGGTCGTCGGCTGTTCCAATCGAACGCCTGTTTACGGGCGGGGTTGGTGCCAAGGGGACGGGCTAAACTCTACAGTGATGTAGATGGCTCGGGGTCTCATGAGTCGCCGATGGTGGCGAGGCACATGGCGGTCTCCGAAGCGTTGGAGCGTTGGGCTTACCACGCGACAGTCCGTTCGGATCGTTGCGAAGAATTTGGCTTTGATGTTGATGAAACATCAAATGGCATGGCCGCTTTTCCAGGTCTTTCGAGAGCGCCTGCGCGCCGTTCGGCAGTCCTTGAATCGCTGGAGCGTTTTTGTCTTCTGCATTGGTGGGAAGGCGAAATCGACGGTCAGTTACGTGATACAGAGTGGCCCGGGGTTAGTGCTCTGGCTTTTGAACCGCCCCTTGGTGGTGTGGCGGTCTTACTCTTTGCCCGCTCAGAATGGGGCTTCCACGTTTACGGTCATGCCGCCGCCGAATCCTTTACTCGTGCTTGCGAAAAGGCGATGATCGAGCTCACCCGTCAGGAATGGGTTTTGCGCACACGGTTGCTCGCGATGGGCGCAGGTGATGTGGAGCCAATCACGGAGCGCTTGGAAAAGCGTTCTTGGTTTTTTGCCACCGAAGAAGGGCATGAACTGTTCAGAGAAAGACTCGGGCGGCAATGTTCCGGGCCGACGCCCAAACCAGAGGTGGTCAGTGATAGGGAAATTATCGGCCCGTGGTCAGATTACACGACCGTGTGGCGCTTTGTGCTGAGGCCTCCATCCCGACGATTCATGGAAGAAGACGAAAGGTATTTCTTTTGGTAGGAGCGTCTACAGTAACAGAAACAAGGGAGCTAACCTCTCCGCCTCAAAGCCCAATGCGCTTTCTTCTATTGAAGAAGGCGTTGAGTGTCTCTGGGGGATGCGAGAAAACCTTGAAACGCGAGTGGCCTGATTGTGTGGTCCACCAGGTATCCTCCTTGGTGGATTATTCCGTGGCGCTGGCGCGCCGGGAATTCGACGTCGTCTTGGCGGACGACGATTTGATCCGATTGGAAGATACCGGTGCGCTAGTTTTGGCGCGAAAGATCTGTCCGGAAAAACCGGTGATTATCCTGGCGGAGCCGGTGGGCGAAGAACGCACGGTTGAGTGGATGCATGGGGGAGCGAGCGATCTGGTGTTGAAACAAAATTTGGATCGTTTGGCAGGAGCGGTTCGTGGGGCTATTCAACGTGCGGCCGATGCCAAAGCGAAACAGCAACCAGAAGAGGCTTTGCGCGAGGCGCGGGCCCGCATCGATGAACAAGCGGCTTTGCTGGATCATGCTCAGGATGCCATCGTCGTGCAGCGGATCGATGGCGGCATTACCTATTGGAATAAGGGAGCGCAGCGGCTTTACGGTTGGTCGCGGGATGAAGCCATGGGCCGGGATGCGATGGATCTATTGTTAATGAATTCGCCGAGTTGCCAATTTGCGCGTGCGCATACTCTTGCGAATGGTGAATGGCGTGGCGAATTACGTCACCGAGCGAAGACGGGACAGGAAGTAGTAGTTCAGAGTAGCTGGGCACTGGTCGAAGATGCCAATGCACGTCCGCAATCGTTTTTGGTGATCAACACCGATGTCACCGAGAACCGCCTCCTGGAGGCAAAATTCCTCCGCTCTCAGCGAATGGAAAGTATGGGTATGATGGTCGGCGGGATTGCCCACGATTTGAATAACATGCTCGCGCCGATTTTAATGGCGGTGGATATCCTGCAATCCAATTTGGAGCAATCCGAGCATAAGGACTTGGTCCGCACGATGCATAGCAGTGCGAAAAATGGCGCGGCTCTGGTTAAGCAGTTACTGGCATTTGCGCGCGGAGCCGAGGGTAAGCATGTCGAGGTCGATTTAGACTCTATGCTGACTGAATTTGTCGAGTTCATGGGCAAGACCCTCAAGGAGGACGTGAAGCTGTCGCTTTCCTTTTTACAGCCGTCGTTGCCGATAAAAGCGGACGTCACCCAACTCAAGCAAGTGCTGATGAATCTGTGTATCAATGCGCGCGATGCGATGCCCGAGGGAGGTTCGATTAGCATCACCGTGGATCGGGCCGAGATTGATGAAGAGGCCGCGAAATTGATCCCTGAGGCTTTTCCGGGCTCCTACATGGTAACGAGTGTTACGGATACAGGGGAGGGGATGTCTGCACAAATGATAGAGCGTATTTTCGACCCATTCTTTACGACAAAGGATTCGAATCACGGCACGGGCCTTGGTTTGGCCACGGTGCGCGGGATCATCAAGGGTCATGGCGGATTTATCACGGTGGAAAGCAACCCAAGCCAAGGAACGACGTTCCGGGCTTATTTACCTGTGGACGGATCGAAATTTACCAACGCCTCCTCGGGCGCACCATTTGCGTCAGGCATCCTTTTGGTGGACGATGAGGAAATGATCCGCACGACACTATCACTCCTACTGAAGGCTGAAGGCTATCGGATCTTTGCCGCGGAAAGCGGTGAGGAAGCCCTCACCATTCTTCAATTTCATGGCAGTGATATTCAGCTGATGATTACCGATATACGCATGTCCGGAATGGGTGGGTGCGAACTGATCAGGGACACGCGAGAAAAGAACTACACGATGCCCATCATCGCCCTGACCGGTTGTCCGCAGGATAAAGACAAAGAAAACTTGGCGCAGTTTAACGCCCAGTTATTAGCCAAGCCGATGACGCGTGCCGTCCTGCTCGACGTAGTGAAGCGCGAGCTGGATTTAAAGACCGAGTAAGGAAACTCCGTGGCGAGGCTTTGCGAGGTGCCGCCCTTGCGCCTTATCCGTTCGGTAAATCGATTACAGCTGAGTGGATACCACGCTGCACCAGATGTGCAGCCGGATCGAGGGTTCGCGAATAGATTTTCCGCCAATCGGCCGCCTGTCCCCAAATCACATCAAAGGATGATAACGTCCGTTTTAGGTTCACCCTGGTAAGTGTCAGGTAGTAATCCAAAAGAAACTTCAATCTGAGTAGCTCCGGCCGAGGCTCGAACGGAAGGCGCGCCTGGCGCATGCACGATCCGGACGCCCACGGAATCAATGATGTCGACTGGAATGCTTGAGCCATGTTTGACATAGTAGCCCAAAACAAGGCTGTCGTTGAAGGCGTGTTTACTGAGACAGTAGACGGTGAAGTCCGCATCCAACTCGAGCATGAAGGGATTCCGAGGTATTGGTAACTTGATCCAGAACATTGAAGTGCTGAACAGGTTTATGAAATGTGCCGGATCTCCGTGTGATCACCGACGAATCGCTCTCTCGCAAATTCCACGTCGACTCGGGCAACCTGCTTTAGCCGCAAGCGACTAATCGTTAACCTGAAAAATAATCTGCTCACATCGAACTAGACCCTCTACGCAAAACGCACCCGGAATCGGGTGCGTTTTTTTGTGCGCTAAAATGTCGATAGTGAATTTTTAGCGATCCAGATCGATGGCCCGCTTTTCCGGATCAGCTTGTTCCCGATAGTAGAGGGCGGTGTGGCCGACCGAACCGACGAAGTGGCAGTGCCCTTCATTAGCGATATTATCGCACAGAGCGGTGCGTTCGGTGCGCTCGATTCCGAGGAATCGAACCTTCACCAATTCATGAGCGCGGAGCTGGAGTTGGAGTTCAGAAAGGAACGTAGGCGTAAGGCCGCTTTTGCCCAACTTGAGTGCTGGATCCAGAAGTTGGCCGAGTGCACGCAGTTGTTTTCTTTGGGCACCGTTGAGAGAAAAGTTTTCCATGTTGGTTCTACGCTTGGATAAAGGGAGCGCCGCGCCAAGGATTTAACAACTCAGCGGGTTTTGTCGCCTAACTTGAGTGCCTCCCGGAGGGAAGAAAGTTTGGCCGACTGATGCTACGACCAAACTTTCGACTCACTTTGCGGGACTCAAGTTCGGCGACAGCGCTCCGGACGCAGCGGAGTTACTGCTCTCCTTTTATCAGTCCGCAAACGTATCCAGTGGCAGTTCGCGATATTGACCGGGGGCGAGATCGCCGAGGGCGAGCGCACCGAATCGAGGACGATGAAGGGTGAGCACTTCGCATCCCTGGCTCGCGAACATGCGGCGCACTTGGTGGTATTTGCCTTCGGTGAGGATGAGCTCGGCTTCACGCGAGTTGCGCATCGTCAACGTGGCGGGCGCGCAGGGTTGTTTTTCGTCTTCGAGCGTAAGGGTGCCGCTGGCGAAGAGATCGGTGAGTCCGGCGGGAGGCTCGCGATCGAGGGTCGCGTGATACGTTTTGGGGACTTTGTGCTTCGGCGAGGTGAGCCGGTGGACGAGTTGGCTCTGATCGGTGAGGAGCAGCAGGCCGCTGGTGTCTTTGTCGAGTCGGCCGACAGAGGTGATCACGGGATTGCGCGCGCGCCAGCGTTCTGGGAGCAGCGAATAGATATTGGGTCCGTCGCGTTCTTCGTGCGAACAGACCAGCCCGAGCGGCTTGTTCAGGAGCAGGAGAAGCCCGTGGGGATGATCGAGTGGTTGACCATCGATCAGCATATCGGCCGAATTGACCTTGGTCGCGGCATTTTTGAGTGGCTTGTTTTGAGCGGTGACTTCGTGGGCTTTTAAAAAAGCGCGCGCTTCGCGACGGGAACAATAACCGAGGTTGGCGAGGATTTGATCGAGGCGGCGCATCGGTGGTTAGAAGCAAGCTCTTGGCTGAAGAAGGCAAAGAAAATGATTCTATCTCAGGATAAGGACGTGCGTAATGGGGAGCATGATTTTGAAAGTCCTGTTGCTGGTGCTTGCCGGAGGATTGCTTGCCCTGTCTTTGCTGACAGTCGCCAAAGTGCCCGTGTCGGTAAACTGGAAGCTTACTTTGGTGGCAGGCGAATTCGGCTACTGGTTTGCGGCATTCACTTTGATGGTGGCTGGCGTGTCTTGGTTAACCCGAGGTTCCTCTCTTGGCATTGCCCTGACAGGTATTATGTTTTGTGCGCTTGCGATCGGTCTTTTCTGTAAGCCGCTCTTTGACGCCCGGGCTATCGCGATCCGCTTGCCAGAACAGATGGCCCAAGCATTTGGGCCTGCGGAAAAAGACCATCGCGTATTTTTCTGGTCGCGATTGTGGGCCGCAAATCCTCCGGTCGTGAGCGTTCAGACCCATGAGTATTCTCCTGGATTGCAGCTCGACCTTCGACTTCCGCCAGCCTCTGAGCAGCCGGTTGCCTGTGTCATCATGATCCATGGCGGTGGTTGGGATAGCGGTGATCGAAAAGAGCTGGAGTTTTTCAATAATTGGTTGGTTCAGGAAGGTTATGCCGTGGCATCGTTGGACTATCGATTGGCCCCAGAACATATTTGGCCTGCGCAACGCGATGATGTTTTGGGCGCTATCCAGTGGCTAAAGGATCGCGCGTGGGAGTTGGGAATTGATCCGACGCAATTTGTCTTAATGGGCCGCTCGGCTGGGGGCCAGATTGCCAGCGCGACTGCTTACACGGCTCAGGACAAATCGATCCGGGGGGTGATCTCGCTTTATGCGCCGCACGATATGCCGTTTGTCTGGTCGATTGCGCGGCCAGACGATGCATTGAATTCAGATAAACTGATGCGACAGTATTTGGGTGGCCCGCCCGATACGCCTGAGCGCGAGGCACGTTATCTTGCCGCGAGTGCCCATCTCAATATCGAGCCGGCGCGACCCATGCCTACTCTGCTGATGCACGGCTTACTTGATACTTTGGTGTGGTATCGGCATAGCGAGCGCTTTGCCGCGAGTTTAGCGGAGGTGGGGCACCCGCATGTCTTAATCGAGCTACCTTGGGCAGCCCATGCGTTTGAATATAACCTTTCCGGCCCAGCGGGACAGCTCACTACCTATGCGGTGCGTCGTTTTCTGCATTCAGTGACTGACGATAGCTAAATCGAACCTTGGTCGATACATATCGCGATTTAGCTCGGCAATCAGCACGGCATCTGGGATGCCTGACTCTTTCGGATTTTTATCTATTATGGCAATTTGGGAATATAAAGTCATCTCCAGCGGTAAGGGCGGTTTTGCAACGCCGGTAATGTTGGAAAAGTTTCTTAACGATCTCGGCAAAGAGGAGTGGGAAATCATCGATTTTACGACGCCAGCGGACAATCCGCTCGCGTTTAATGGGCTCGCGCGACGTCCGACTCAGCGTGATTGGACGTTGGCAGATGCCACCGTAGCAGCCGCCAAGGAAGAGGCTAATAAACTTCGGGAGGAATTTGAGGCGAAATTCAAGGGGCTCGCGCCAGTCGGTGGAGCCGAAGACGACGATTCCGAGGTTTTGGAGAACGAAGACGACTATCGTCGCCCCGTGGATACTTCGCGCGATCAGGACCCGGATGTGGATGATGACGAAGCCGCGCCGAAGGATGAATGGGAGCAATTGATGGAGGGAGATGACCTCCCCACTTTCTTCGAAGCGATGCGCCCTCACATGCGCCGCAATCAACGTGGAGCGGGTATTTCGGTCGGGGTCAGTTATCTGGCCAATAAGTGGAATTTTGATGACGCTGATATCATTGGTGCGCTCGAAGAGTGCGGCTTTGTATTGCCCGAAGATGAGGACACTAAACCAGCTTATCTCGACTACGACGGCGACCTTTTCTGGGTGAATATCAACCGTCGCGGCGAGCTCTGGATCAACACTAAGGAAAAGCCGATGCCGGTGTTCCGCACTGTGGCAGGCGAGCCGATTGAGATAGAAGAAGAGCCCAAGAAGAAGGGTAAGCAATCCCCCGAAAAACCGAAGGCTGATTCGAAATCCGATAAGTCGGAAAAACCTGAAAAATCAGGTAAATCGAAAGAGGAAGTCCTGTCCGGCAAACCTTTACCGAAGGGCGAAGAGCTCCTCGCTCTGATCCGCCCGAAGATGCGTCGCAGTCGACGAGACCCGGGACATTCCGGTAGTATGACTTTCCTTTCCCGCGCTTTGAAATGTTCAGCGGAAGACTTGCAGACCGCGTTTGTCGAACTGGGCCTTTCGCTGAGCGAAAACAAAGACGAGAAGACTGAGCCGACGGTCATTGGCGACGAACTTTGGTGGTTAAACCAAGACTCGCGCGGTGGTGTATGGATCAACGGTCGTGAAAATAAGGCTGACGCCGAAGCAGCCCCACCATCCAAGGGTGATGCCAAACTGTCACTCCTGAGTTCAGCCCGCCCTCATCTGACGACGGTGCGCAAGGGCACTTTTTCTCAGGAAACGGGAGCCGTGGCCAAAAAACTTGAACAGCCGGCTGAAGACTTCCTGAACTCACTCGTAGCGGCGGGTCTCAAGGTGCCGGAAAAGCCACGCCAGAAACCTGTGATCGTGGATCATGGCGGCGCGAGCTATTGGCTTACCCGCAACACCAAGGATCAGATTTTGCTCAACGCCAAGGCTGGCGAGACATCAGAAGGCGAAGCGGATAGCGCTTCTGAAAAGCAAGCAGACTCACCAGTCAACTCACCAGCCAAAGAGGAGACTGCTCCTGATGCTAAAGAAAAGAAAACGCGCCGCCCACGCTCGCGGAAGAGTGCCGCCGCCAAGAAGTAGGCTAGAGTTGATCACAGCCTGAGGGTTGTCGGCTGAACAACAAAAAGGGCGAGGTCACATGACCTCGCCCTTTCGCGGAAGAAAGAGAAATAGCTCAGCTCTGTTTACGGCGACGTAGCGCAGCGACCCCTAGAACGAAGACACCGGCGATTACTCGTATAGGTCGAAGGCTCGGGCACGGCAGAGACGCTGGTCAGGGCCATAGATGCGGGTCCGGCGGCACCATAAGGACTATTGGGGGGGGCAAGGTGTTGACTGTTACGAACATAGTGGCCTCGGAGTCGATGCCGGATAGCCCCGTTTCCCCGTTCGTATCAACGATTGCATTAAAGGTAGTGGCTCCCGTGCTCATATCCCAGGTCCAGGTGCCGCGTTCCATCCCGTGGGATCCGCCGCCGCTGTCGTTCACTTCCTGAGCTTGAAAATAACACCCATTTGATAGGAATACCACGACTCCGGTGTTATCAGATCCGGGATTGAGCGTATCGCCAAAAGACCAACCTCCTACAAGGGCACTGCCTCCAGTGACCCGAGGGGAAGATTCACTACAGTCGCATTTTAGCGACATCAGTGTAATGACTTTTTTTAGGTAAATTGAGCAGCTCTAGGCAAGATGCTGTCTCCCTCAAGTTGGCCCTCGCGGCCTAAACAGACCTAGTTGATCGCTTAGAATTCTGCACTGCCGGGCGTGCGGGCGAAGGGGATGACGTCGCGGATATTGGCCACGCCGGTCACAAACATGAGCATGCGTTCGAAGCCGAGGCCGAAGCCGGAGTGGGGCACGCTGCCGTAGCGGCGCAGATCGATATACCACCAGTAGTCCTTCTCGTTGAGTTCGTGGTTGGCCATGTTTTCGCGGAGCACATCGAGACGTTCTTCACGCTGACTTCCACCGATGATCTCGCCGATGCCAGGCACAAGTAAGTCCATCGCGGCGACGGTTTCGCGATCAGGTGAATCGACCTCGTTGACGCGCATATAAAACGGTTTCAGCGCGCGCGGATAATCGTGGATGGTGACCGGGCACTTGTAGTGCTCTTCGGTCAGGTAGCGCTCGTGTTCGCTTTGGAGATTGTCCCCCCATTTGACGGGGTTTTCCCACTTCTTACCGCTCTGTTCGATGATCAAGATGGCTTCGGTATAGCTGCAGCGCACGAAGGGTTTCTCCAACACGAAATCAAGGCGGGTAAGTAGTTCCTTATCCACGAACTTACCGAAGAATTCAAGGTCGTCGGCACAGTGCTTTTTTACATCGCATACGAGGTATTTCACGAACTCTTCCGCGAGATCCATGTTGCCCTGCAAGTTGCAAAACGCGACTTCAGGCTCGATCATCCAGAACTCCGCCGCGTGACGCGAGGTGTTGGAATTCTCGGCGCGAAAGGTGGGGCCGAAGGTATAAATATTACTCAACGCACTCGCGAAGATCTCGCCCTCAAGCTGTCCGCTTACAGTGAGATAAGTGGATTTTTCGAAGAAATCCTGGGCGTAATCGACGTCACCTTCAGGGGTGAGCGGAGGCGTTTTCGGATCGAGCGTAGAGACGCGAAACATTTCGCCGGCACCTTCGCAATCGCTCGCCGTGATCAGGGGCGTGTGCACGTTGCAAAAATTCCGTTCCTGAAAGAATTGGTGAATCGCGTAGGCGAGACGACTGCGCACCCGGAAGACCGCGCCGAAGAGATTGGAGCGCGGCCGCAAATGGGCGATTTCCCGGAGAAACTCGAGTGAATGCCCCTTCTTCTGCAGGGGGTAATCGCTTTCCGCTTCGCCCACGACGGTAAAATCCGTGGCGACGACTTCCCATTTTTGGCCGCCACCTTGAGACGCGACTAACTTCCCGTTTACCTCCACTGAGGCTCCGGTTTGAGCGCGCGCGACCTGATCGTAATCCGGCAGCGAAGCATCGACGATGACCTGGAGTCCTTTCAGGCAAGAACCGTCGTTGAGTTCGATAAACGAAAAGCTCTTCGCATCGCGCTTCGTGCGCACCCATCCCTGCAGTAGAATGTGATCCGTGGGGCCAGCAGAGGCGTGAGCGTCTTTAACTAAGGTGCGTTGCATGTCTCATACGAAGCAGGGAGCCGTGACGGTGGCAAATCAGGAAAATATCGCCAAGCCTGTTTCAGACGTCGTGCCTTTAGAATACGTAAAGAGCAGGCGGCAGGCTGGTGGGGGATCTTGGTTTTCGGATCTCAATTTGAGCGCCGCATCGATTTCTCTGTTATTACGAGAAGGACCTGCTAGCGGGACGGTCGTGGCAATTCACGAAGAGGCAAGTGTGGCCGGCTGGGTAATCGTGGATGGCCGCGTCGCTCCTCTCCTCGCCATGACAGGAGAGGCGAGGGGCGTCATCCCCATCGGGTCACGCATTTTTATTCGTGGATTGCCACGGTCGGCTGCGCCTCCCTCGCAATGACAACTTGGGGTAGCTTGCCAAACTTGGTCCGGTTACCTTCGGTTCCGGTAGATCCAGGATCGCTGAATTTGAGTGCAGCGAAAATTCAGCTCCATGCTGCGGGCGGTCGTTTAATCGAAGTGGACAAAGGTGGGTGTTGGCTTTTCGCTAGCGATCTTTGGGATCACCATTGTGGTCCGCTTTCTTCAAACCCCTTTTAAAGTATGATTTGTTACGTTGTTGCGGAAACCCAGCAGGACGAGACTCGTGCGGCATTGACGCCGACCAGTGCGGCTGGACTGGTAAAACTGGGACTCACAGTCCAAGCTCAACCCGGACTCGGCGCGAAGGCGCATTATTCCGATGCCGATTATCGTGAAGCGGGGGTCGAACTCGTTAAAGACCACGCTGCCGCCTTGGGCGCAGCCGATCTGGTCTTGCGAGTGAGAAAGCCTACGCCGGATGACATCGCGGGCATGAAGCGCGGTTCCTGGCACGTGAGCTTCCTCGATCCGTTTAACGAAAAGGATCTCATCGGTTCATTTGCGAGTGCCGGTGTCAACGCGGTCAGCCTCGAGATGATTCCGCGCACAACTTTGGCGCAAAAGATGGATGCGCTCAGTTCGCAGGCGAGCTTGGCGGGATACGCCGCCGTGGTTGAAGGAGCGCAGCGTTTGCAAATGGCACTCCCGATGATGATGACTCCCGCGGGCACGATCATGCCGGCACGTGTGTTTGTGATCGGAGCAGGTGTGGCGGGATTGCAGGCCATCGCGACAGCGAAACGACTCGGTGCGCGCGTGGATGCTTTTGACACGCGACCCGTGGTGGAGGAGCAAGTGCGCTCACTCGGGGCTAAATTTGTGAAGATCGATTTGGGCGAGACCGGCCAGACCGCCGGAGGTTACGCCAAGGCGCTCACGCCCGAACAGGTCGAGAAGCAGCAAGCGGGTATGGCGAAGATCATCGCTCAATCTGATATTGTGATTACCACCGCCAAGTTGTTTGGCCGCCCGGCTCCCAAGCTGGTGACGGAAGCCATGCTCGCGGGGATGAAATCCGGCAGCGTGGTGGTCGATCTCGCGGTGGAAGGCGGCGGCAATGTCGTCGGTTCGAAATCGGGCGAAGATGTCGTGACCGCCAATGGCGTGACGATCATCGGTCATCCTTGTTTGGAAGGCACGATAGCGACTCACTCGACCCAAGTGCTCGCGGCGAATTACGCGGCGTGGATCACCCATTTCTGGGATGAAGAGAAAAAGGAATTCTACGCCGATCTGACCGACGAGATTATGAGTGGCTGTCTGATCACTCACGATGGAGCCATTGTTCACCCTCAATTTGCTGCCAAAGCCTAATCACCCGCTATGGAACTTATTCTACTCTTTTTTATCTTCACGCTCGCCGGATTTCTCGGGTTTGAGCTGATCGCGAAAGTCCCTTCGCAACTGCACACGCCGTTGATGTCGGGCTCGAATGCGATCTCCGGCATTACCATCGTGGGTGCGATCATCGCATCGGGCGCGGACGACGGTTCGGTGCTTACGACGGTGCTCGGCACCGCCGCAGTCACCCTCGCCATGATCAATGTGATCGGCGGTTACTTTGTGACGGATCGCATGCTCGGCATGTTTAAGAAAAAACCCACAGCGGGTAGCAAGAAGGAGGGTTCCTCATGAATCCTGAAATACTGATTAACGCGGCCTACATCGTCGCTTCGATTCTCTTTGTGCTCGGTCTCAAAATGCTTGGTCGGCAGACCACCGCTCGGCGGGGTAATCGTTTTTCAAGTATCGGTATGCTCATCGCGATCGTGGTGACGCTGCTGGATAACCAAGTAATCCATTACAACTGGATCATCGTGGGATTGGTCCTAGGTGGGGTGATTGGATTGGCTTGCGCGCGCTTGATCAAGATGACTTCGATGCCGGAAATGGTGGCCTTGCTTAATGGCTTCGGTGGCTTGGCTTCACTGATCGTAGGCGCGGCCGAGTTTTTGCGGATACGTGGTGGCACGGTGGAACCGCAATACGAGATGTTTACCTCGGGCGTGATTTTCCTGACCGTGCTGATTGGCGGCATCACCTTTACCGGTTCGCTTTACGCGTTTTGTAAGCTGGCCGAATGGCTCAGTGGGCGCCCGGTCCAATTTAGCGGTCAGCACATTGTTAATGGCCTCATGCTGGTAGCTACTTTTGCCGGTGGTGTGATGTTTACGATCTCGGGTGATCCGCAGATCGCGTTGATTTCGTTCGGCGTCTTCGCGGTGTTCGCATTGATCCTGGGGTGGACGCTGGTCATGCCAATCGGTGGTGGCGACATGCCGGTAGTGATTTCGATGCTGAACAGCCTATCGGGCCTAGCAGCCTGTGCGGCCGGTTTCGTGATCGGCAACAACGTGCTCGTGGTCGCGGGCTGTCTCGTCGGCACGAGTGGGGTGATTCTCACCACGATTATGTGCAAGGCGATGAACCGCTCGTTGGGCAATGTGCTCTTCTCCGGTTTTGGTTCGGAACCAAAAAACGATGGTGGCGACGAAGCCGAGGGCTCGATTCAGGGTGAGCTCAAACCAATCTCGGCTGAGGATTCTTTTGCGGTGCTCGAAGCAGCGCGCCAAGTGGTGATCATTCCCGGTTATGGGATGGCGGTTTCTCAAGCGCAGCACGTGGTGCGCGAATTGGGGGAGATGCTCGAAAATAATGGCGCGGAAGTGCGTTTTGCGATTCATCCTGTGGCGGGCCGGATGCCCGGTCACATGAACGTGCTGCTCGCCGAGGCCAATGTGCCTTACGAACAGCTCGTCGAGATGGATTCGATCAACCCGTTGATGCCCACCATGGATGTCGCGATCGTGATCGGCGCCAATGATGTCGTGAATCCTGCGGCCGCGAATAACAAAGCTTCGCCGATCTACGGCATGCCGATCATCAACGCGCACGAAGCTCGCACGGTAATTTGTTTGAAGCGGGGTAAGGGCACGGGTTTTTCCGGTCTGGAAAATCAGCTCTTCCTGATGCCGAATACCCGCATGCTCTACGGCGATGCCAAGGGTTCGCTGCAAGGCGTCGTCTCGGAATTCAAGAGCCTTGCCGACGGATAATTTAGCTCTGAATGACAAGGGCTAGTGTAAGTGGTTTATGGGCACGTCCCTGCGCCGTATTCCCTGCGGCGGGTGATATGAATGCGATACGACATCTAGCCAAACATGAGCGCAGCGTTCCTATCATCATGTGTCGCGACAAGCATCCGGAACATGTTTGGTGTGCAGATAATCGGAATCCAAATTGTCGCGTTGCTCCATTGCGGCTACGGGACGATCAGATCAGTCTCACTGCCCAGCTAGTTCCACCGCACGCGCGATTTCGTCGGGAGTCATTCGCTGTTTGAGCTTTTGCACCAGAGCGGGTTCTTGTCGGGCGATAAAATCCGAGATGCCCTTCGAGACGGAATCGTCTCGGGCGGTAAGTTGCCGGGCTTTGAGCAGATGCGTGAGGGCGGTGGTATCATCACCAACCCGATGCCGTTCATTGGTGTGCATGGATCCGAGATTAAAGTGGGCGAATGCGCTACCATGCATGGCGGCTCGTTGATACCAATGCATGGACTTCGGGTAATCAACGGGAGTGCCGAGACCGTGTTCGTAACAAATGCCAAGGTTGAGCTCACCGCGAGTCTCACCGTCGGCGGCCAGCTCCGAAAATATCACAAAAGCCTGAGCCTTGGCTTTGGGTGTGCCGATGCCGTGCAGAAAATAATCAGCCAATCGCAAGCCGGCTGGATTGTAGCCCTCTTGGTATTGTCGGGCGAAAATGGCCATGGCCGCAGACGGATCATTGCGCCTCAACGCGGCTTCTCCCGCCATCATATCGAAAGGAACGATTTGCCCGTTTAGATCCACGCGCATGGCGGGTAGATAGTCGCCGGCGGGTTCTACTTCCCAGTAATGGCCGGTTTCTTGATAAGTGCTCCAATCGGTGAATCTTAGGTGGTAGCTTCTGATGCGCATCAATGTAGGCGGTGCGTCGGGGAAGGGGTTTTCGCGGAAGAGAGCGACCACCTTGGGATTTGGTTTCAAGAGATGAGAGGCGACCACCTTGAATAGGGTGGAGGGAACTGGTTTGAATGCTTCGAGTTCTAGCGTGGCATCAAAACGCACGAACCACGGAGCGATATGCGGGGAGATCTCGTCCGGTTGCTGGGGCATGTAGCGGTAGTGGTAGGTGCGCCAGGTCTTGCCTCCATCGTTGGAGCCGAGAAATTCCACTTGAGAACGCACCGTGGCGAATTTGGCGTAGAGATAATATTCGTTAACGCTGCCAAAGGCCTCGATCGATTTGACCGCGGAAGTGATCGGGGCAGGTAAATTCTGGACGGGAACCCCGCTGGCCTTGGCAAAATAAAACAGTGAAAACGCAAAGTGGATCCACAGCGCGATCGCCAGAGTGCGGTATTGCCAAGGCTTCGTGGGCCAGAGCTGTGACCGCGGAGTTTTTTCGGAAAGCCAATTTGCGAAAGCCTTCAGTCGCAATTTACGCAACGCACTTTGGATCATCTGATCATCAAGGAACAGAAGCCCGATCCCAATCGAAGCCATGTTTAACCACCCAAAATTATTCGTCAGCTGGATACCTGTCTGGAACACGGTCCATGAGATAATGGCAATCCAGCGTCCACGACGGCCGGCGAAAACGGCGAGCACGGGAGCGACCAACTCGGCAAAGAAGGTCAGGGAAATCTCGAACACATGATAGATGCGCGGCATCTGATGGTCGAGGTAGCCCCAGAATGTCGGGAAAGGTGCGGTCTCATACATCAGTTCCATCGCTGAAAAATCGCGCCAATGCGGATCTCCGGCGGTTAGTTTTACGATGCCGGCCTCAAACATCACCCGGAATAAAAACCACCTCACCATCAACAGCACGAGCGGGCTCGGTGCGGAGTCTGCCCCTAGTTTAGGGCGGAATCCCCGGGGCGCGAAGGGGATGCAGAGCAGAGCCGTTTCCAATAGCAAGTTGTCGAGCTGTGCGCCGCTAAACGCGTGCCAAGTGGACACGAAGGAAAGAAAGACCAACCAGCACGCCCCGAGGGCAAACCGTGGCCAGAGATTAAGCACCAAAGCGACCGCAGCTCCCATCCCGATCCACGAGAGCAAGCGGATCATTACCTCGCCGCTACTGATCCAAAACAAAGTTGGCGCGGCGAGAAACGAAGACCATACCCCCGGATTCGTTTGCGCAATGTGTTGCAGGTAATCGGAGATAGGCACGAGGCCATCGGGACCAACCAGCACCATCTGATCTTTGAGAATACCGGCAAAGGCCAGCATGTAAACAAGACCTACCGCACGCAGCACAATCCACCTCGGCCAGAGATAGGTCGCGTCGCCCTGCGCTCCGGAAAACTCTCGGATTTGTTGCCACATCTTTGGCAGCCATGATGAATTACCCTCAGAAGTGGTCGAGATATGACTGGATGACATTGAGCTTGGGGAGGGATTTACCATAACCAACTGAGCGAGCCGCCGAGTATAGCCAGCCAAAGGTGGCTGGTAAATCTGTTAAAGATCTAGTCTAGGATATACGATCAGAATGCACTGCCATAGACATGCTCCAAGTCGATGTTCCTCCGACCGTTAATATTTGCGAATTCTAAATAGAGACCCTCGCTTTACATCTAGGTGTGATCCGGCATTTCAGGGCACCATCTGTTAGCTACCTCGGCTTGGCTAAGCGGGGCTCGTTCCAAGCACAAAAAAGGCGGCTCCGATTAAGGAGCCGCCCTGAAGTTTTGTTAACTTAACCGTTCAACCAACGATTAGAAAGTAATCGTATTGCTGAACAGCCAGTTACGCGGAGGCGC